>Ga0310344_10004092_pt1 | contig 10865 bp, 12 predicted proteins | sample HC15DNA20200_MG_FD_203801 | JGI IMG/M metagenome (GOLD analysis project Ga0310344, IMG submission 203801) | Marine microbial communities from station ALOHA, North Pacific Subtropical Gyre - HC15-DNA-20-200_MG | ecosystem: Environmental > Aquatic > Marine > Oceanic | place: Pacific Ocean: North... | reverse complement strand
CTAGAATAGCAAAAAAAGAAATGGTGGAAGCAAATTTAAGGTTGGTTATATCCATTGCTAAAAAATACACAAATAGAGGACTTCAATTTTTAGATCTAATTCAGGAGGGTAACATTGGTCTTATGAAGGCCGTTGATAAATTTGAGTATCAAAGAGGTTATAAATTTTCTACTTATGCTACTTGGTGGATTAGACAAGCAATTACAAGATCAATAGCCGATCAAGCAAGAACAATTAGAATACCTGTTCATATGATCGAAACGATAAATAAATTAGTTAGAACTTCAAGACAAATTTTAAGTGAAAGAGGAAGAGAACCCACTCCTGAAGAGCTCGCAAAAAAATTAGCCATGCCTTTAGACAGAGTGAGGAAAGTTTTAAAAATTTCTAAAGAACCAGTTTCTTTGGAAACTCCAGTAGGTGACGAGGAAGATAGCAACCTTGGTGATTTTATAGAGGATCAAAATGCATTACAACCGCTTGATGCTTCTATAAGATCTAACTTAGGAGAATCTACTACTAAAATTCTTGCAACTCTTACTCCTAGAGAAGAGCGAGTTCTCAGGATGCGTTTTGGTATTGGAATGAATACTGACCATACTCTGGAAGAAGTTGGATTACAATTTTCTGTTACAAGAGAAAGAATAAGACAAATCGAAGCTAAAGCTCTAAGAAAACTTAAACATCCAAGTAGATCAAAACACTTAAAAAGCTTTTTAGAAAAATAAATTTTTAATCTTTAATGATTAAATTATTGTGGAATACCCAAAATCAAATTGTTCCAAAACCAAGCGATTCTAAATATAAAGAGCTTTCCAGAAACCATATATGGGGCGTTTATCATAAAAATAATTCTGAAAAATGGATTCTGGAAGTTTTAAATAAAATTAAATTTAAAAAAATTACTAACGAAAACGAAATAGATAATGATGATATTTTGATAGTTGTTGATTCAAGTATTGAAAATAAAATAGAATTTTATAATAAATTAAAATTAATTTGTTCAAAGTTATTTTTGATACATTTAGGAGATGAAACTGGTTCGTACAATTTATCAACCATTTACCAAAATTGTACACATGTTTGGAGAGCTTTTTGTTCAAATAAATATTTTAAAAATGAAAATATTAGCTGTTTACCCATAGGCTATAAATCAGGAGTGATTAAAAATAATAATTATAAAAAGAAATATAAATGGTCTTTCGTAGGCACTCCTCATAAATCAAGCAGGCATGATTTGCTATTTCAACTTTCAAATATTAAACCATTCTTTTGTCATAAAACTCAAGAATTTAATAAAAAAATTATTGATGTTAATAAAATGAGCGAAATATTATCATCAACCGAATTTATGCCATGTCCAAACGGATTTGTTCATCCCGAAACTTATAGATTGTATGAAGCATTAGAGTGCGATTGTATTCCAATAGTAGAAAATGCTTATAAATATTACGATCGTCTATTTCCAAACAATCCATTTATTAAGATTGATAAATGGTCTGAAGCTGGTGAATTAATCAAATCCTGGAATGATGAACAGATAAAAAGAAAAAGAAATGAATGTATATCTTGGTGGGGTAACCAAAAAAAAATTATACAAAGCTTTATAGAGGATAAGATTATTTAATGAGCAAAAATAAATTAGAGGAAATTAATAAGTTAATAGAAGACAAAAAAATTAGTGAAGCAGAATTCGAAATATCTAAATTAGGTTCTGAATTTTTTAAAAATGTAGATTATTTATATTTGAGAAGTAAGATTTTTTTTGGTAATAAATTGTATTATGTAGCAATTGATACTTTACTTATAGCAACAGAATTTGAAGATAACGATAAAATTTATCAATTCCTCTCAAAAATTTATAGCATTTTAGGAAATAAAGATCTAAGTGAAAAGATTTCTAATCCTAATTTAAGAATACAAGCCGTCAATTCTCTTAAAAAAGAACTAACTGGCATTTCTCAAAAAAGTTGATTCAATCTAAAAATCCTTGTAAACATTATCTCATTAACAAGGGCCTGTAGCTCAGCTGGTCAGAGCAGTACACTCATAATGTATTGGTCCCAGGTTCGAATCCTGGCGGGCCCACCATGCACTACAAGCATTTGAATGAAATATTAAAGTAAAAGTGTTACTTTAAAATTTAAATTTATAAGTAAATAGATGTCAGAATTTTATAAATGGTTTGAAGGAATATCTCCTAAATTAGGTAATAGGGAAATTTCGTTTAAAAAAATTTTTAAATATTTAGATGCATTACCAAGCCCAATTATAATTGTAGAAACAGGATGTTTAAGAGAAAAAAACAATTTTTTAGACGGACAAAGCACCCTGTTGTTTGATAAATACACATTAGAGCGTGGCGAAAATTCTAAAGTCTATACTGTTGATATTAATCCGCAATCAACTAAAGTTTGCGAAGAAGTAGTTAGTAAAAATGTTGAAATAACAACGGAAGATAGCGTACGTTATTTAAAAAAACTTACAGATATATTTTTAAAAAACAGAACTAAAGTTTCAATGTTTTATTTAGATTCATTTGATTTAGACTGGAGATATCCCTACCCATCTGCCGCGCATCATTTAAAAGAGTTAACCTCTATAATCAAAATTTTAGATAATGAAACTCTAGTGGTTGTTGACGACTCACCTGCGATAGGAAGTCTTACGCAGACAGAGAGTGAAAATACACAAACTTGGAAAATTTTAGCTGAACCATCACCACCTCCAACCATTGGAGGAAAAGGATTTCTTGTACATGAATATGCTTCACATATAGAAGCAAAAATTGTTTTTTCAAATTATCAGACAGCTTGGAATAAATTTAATAAAAATAAAATTTAATAAATTTTTGACAGTATGAAAATAGCGATTTTTGGAATTTTACCATTTAGTGATCTTATAAAGGAAGGATTTAAAAAACTAGGTCACGAGATATCAAATGCAAACCCTGATATAATTTTTTCAAACGATCCCACTGGCTACCAAGATGCTATATTTTTAAAAGATAGATATCCAAATTCTTATTTAATCCTTAATGTTTTGGATATTCCTTGGCACTTTCCAAATATTGAAAAACAATTTCAATTTTTAATAAAAAGGTTTTTTAATAAATCAAATAGGATAACAGCAATTAGTTTTAAAGTTAAAAAAGACTTAGAAAAATTTTTTGAAAAAAAAATTTCAGATAAAATTCAAGTAATTTATAATCCCACCAAAGAAGTATATTTTGATGAAAAAATTAAAAAAGATAATATATTTTTATATGTTGGAAGGGCTAATGATCCTATAAAGAGATTTAATTTAGTTCACGATTCACTTCAAAAAATAAAAGATGGAGTAAAAAATTTAAAAATTTGTGGAACTGAAAATCCTGAAGTTGGAAAATATTTAGGATATGTTCCGGACGAAGAGTTAAACAAAATATATAATTCTACAAAATATGTTTTCTTAACATCAAAAGCAGAAGGTATAGGTTTGCCTATGATAGAAGCAATGATATGTGGTTCAATACCAATTACATGCTCTGACAATGAAACGGCCAGAGAATTTTTGCCAAAAGACTTTATATGTGAACCAAACTCTGAATCTATAGTTAGCCATATAGAAAAGATGAACCAGGAATATGAATCCAAAAGAAAATTGGCTATTGATCTTGGAAAAAAATATAAAGAACAATTTGATAAAACCAGTATCGCAAAAAATATTTTAAAGGCGTGCGAATGATTTATGTATCATTAACGACAATTCCGCCAAGGGTGAAAAATTTATATAAATCCGTCGAATCTTTGCTTAAACAATCTAAAAAGCCGGATAAAATTTTTATAAATATACCCAAAAAATATGAACGTTTTGCTGAAGTTATTGAAGACAATCAAATTCCAAAAATTAAAAACGAAACTATTGAAATTATAAGGTGTGAAGATTGTGGCCCAGGAACTAAATTGCTTGGTTCAGTGGAAAAATTAGAAAAAAATTCATTACTTATTTTAGCTGATGATGACAATATTTATGATGATTACATGATAGAGAAATTTTACCATTTTTATTCTGTTGCTCCTCAGAATGCTTACAGTTTCTATGTACATCCTTTAGGAGATTTTGGGGTGGGGCAAGGAGCTGATGGTTTTGCTATAAATACAAATCATCTGGAAGGAATAAAAATTTTTTATGAAAAAATTGTCAAAGATTACAAAGAGCTTTTTTTATATGACGATTTATGGATTTCGTATTTTTTATACTTTTTTAGAAAAAATAAAATACTTTCTTTGCAAGATTATCTCAAAAGAAATAAAGATAATAAAAAATTATTAATTTATAAGTCCCACATCGAGACATCAGGACTTGTTTCTACATATGGAAAAAATTTAGTTGAGGCAGTTAAAAAAAGGGACAAAATTGCTTTTGAAAGTTTAAAGTATATGAATGAGAAAACAAAAGGATTATCTTTTTAAATGCCTTGCCTCATCAAAAAAATTTTTCCATTCCACTGATCTTACTTCCCACGAATATGTAGTGTTAATCGTTTCGCTTTGTAGTTTAAGTTTTTTTTGAGTTTCATCAGACCAATAATTTTTAATACTCGAAGCTAGAGCTTTTTCAAATTTATTTTCCATAAGCTGAAAATTTCTGTCAAATCCAACAAATTTAGCAAAAGGCGTGCATGTTTCATATAAAGCACCAAGATTGGTTGTGACAACTTCACATCCAGCAGCCATAGATTCTATTGCGGATATACAGCTTGTTTCTGGCCAAACACTGGGAAAGGCATAAATATGCATTTTTTTTAAAAGTTCAGTAATTTTTTTATTATCTACATATCCCAAGTAATTTACATTTTTTGTATTTTTACATTCTTCAAATAATTTCTCGTATTTTGAACTGTATTGATCATTAAATTTTTTTCCATAAATTTTAGTCGATGAGCATACGTTAAGAAATAAATTTTCTTGATTAAACTTTTTAAAAACATTTAGAAGATGCGTCAAACCTCTCCATGGAGTGGTGTGGTAAATTAAGTTTATTTTATCTTTGGGTTTTTCTATTAAATCTATTTTTTCTATTGCATTTCTTATAACGATGGATTTACTTTCTGGAACTTTAAATTGATATCCAAATTTTTCGAAATTCCAATTAGAATTAAATACAATATAATCTAATTTGTCCACATAATCTTTGGAACCCAAGTTTTGTGCTTCCTTCTGATTGACAAAATGTTGCATCCATAAAATATTAATTCTATTTTTGTCTAATAAATCATGGCTAGCATTATTTAAAATTAAATTGATGTCTTTAAAGTTTTTGTCAGGTAAGTATTTTAAAAGAAGTCTTAGCTGGTTCTCGCTACCACCGAAAGACTCATTAAATAAAACAGGTCTTGAATTATCATCATTTATTTTTTTTAATATTCTAGATTTTTCTTCCACAAAACAGATCCAGCGGTTTATTTATTTATAAATTCTTTTAAAGTAATAAATAATTTCGTAACATCTCCATTATTAGTTTCTATTACTGAGGCAAATTCTTCTTTTTGCGTTCTAGCTAAACTTAAACCTTCAACTATTAAATCTCTTATAAGAGGTTTTTCAGGATTTTTGGTATAAACTCTCCAATCGATTTTAACCTCAGGCTTTTTGTCTGTGGCAAGAAGTAAACTTTTAACCATTGTGTATTTTGGATTTAATACTTCTGCTGAAAGTACTTCAATTTTTGGGTCTGAATAGTCCGATAATCTTGAAACAAAACTTTTTAAAAAATATTTTTCAAATAATTCTGAATACTTTTTTAATTGTTCTTCTGTAAGTCCTTTTCTATATTTTCCTAACGTATAGAAGCCAATACCTTTAATATCCGCAGTTTTTAAAGCTATTTCAGTTAATTTTTTTTCCTTAACTTCCTTTGTATTTGTTGCTACAAGAATTTTTTTTGCTTCATCGACTATTTCTGCAATAAATTGTTTTGGATCACTACTATACGCAAATCCATTGCTTGAAAAAAGTAATAGACTAAAAAAAATAATGATGAAAAAATTTTTTTTCATAATAATTATTTTTTATTTAAATTAATTAGTATCTATTTCTTCCCAGTCGCTATCGTCTTGGGTTTCAACTGCGCTTAAAGAATTTGCTATCTTTTTTTTTCTATCTTGTAAATATAAGCTTTTTATTGACGCATACAGATCAATAGAATTTTCTTCTAGGCTATCGAAAGACTCAATATTTTTTGCTCTAAAGTCTACAGCTCCAGTGCCTCTGTAGTAAAAATAATTATGCTCTGAATAATTGCTATTACCAACTCCCGTAGTAATTTCATTATTATGAGTAATTTGATAAACAGGATCTAAAAATACATTACCAACCATTCCTATCGCATCTCTTGTTGTTGTTGGTCCTAAAATTGGTAAAACAAAATAACAACCACTTTCACTTCCCCAAACCCCAAGAGTTTGTCCAAAATCTTCTTTACCTTTTTCTTCTAAACCTAGTGCCGCAGCAGGATCAAATATTCCAAGTATGCCGACAGTTGTATTGATTGCAAATCTACCCGCAGTATTACCTGCTTCTTTAAAATCCCCTTGTAAAATATTATTTGAAAGAGTTAGTAATGATCTTAAGTTATCTACTGCATTCCCAGTTCCTTTTCTTATTGGAACCGGTAAAGCTCTATAGCCCTTTGCTACAGGTTCAAATATTGCTTTATCCAGACCATGATTCAATTTAAACATAGCTCTACTAAAACCCTCAAAACATTCTTTAGTTGTACCTTGCGACCCAGAATCTTTCATTTCTTCACTTCCTGTAGTGCCCGCATTTACAGCTCCTATTTGGAGTAGGAGGCCCATAATCGATACAAATATAATTTTTCTTATCATTTGGCTCACTTATGTATGTTATATATATTATTTATTATCAATAACTAGTTAAAATTGTGTCAACAATTAGTTGTATTTATAGATTTTTGATGAAAGCTAAACAAGATGAAAATAAAGCATTTATATTCACCTAATTTTAATAAAAAAAAAAGACCATTAAATTCAATAAAAGTTTTAGTGATACATTATACTGGTATGCAATCTGAGCGCGAATCTTTGATTAGGCTTACAAATCCTAAATTTAAAGTAAGCAGTCATCTTTTAATAAATCAAAACGGCACAGTTTATAGATTGGTGAAAGATAAACATATTGCCTGGCATGCGGGAAAATCTTGCTGGGGAAAATATAAAAATTTAAATAAAAATTCTATTGGCATCGAGCTAGTTAACAAAGGACATCAATTTGGTTACACAACCTTTAAAAAAAAACAGTTGTTAAGTCTTCAAAATGTATGCAGGCAATTTATAAAAAAATATAAAATTAAAAGAAAATATATAGTAGGACATTCTGATATTGCTCCCTTAAGAAAAATTGATCCAGGAGAAAAATTTCCTTGGGAAAAATTGGCAAAAAATAAAATTGGAATTTGGCACGATTACAAACAAAAAATGTTACAAAAATTACGAAAGGTAAAAATTTTAAAAAAAGAAAAAGAAAAATTTATTAAATATTTAAAAAATATTGGATATTGTTTTAATAAAAAAAATAAATCTTTTGGCAATAAAATCGTCAAGTCATTTCAAAGACATTACAGAAAAGAACTTATTAACGGCATTGCTGATAAGGAATGTTTAATAATTGCCCAAAATCTAACTAAAAAAATGTAAAAAACCCTTGATTTAAAGAGTTTTTTTGCTTATTAGACGTATTGCCAGACAATTGATTAGTCGCTTTTGTTGAATAAACAAGAGAGGAAAGTCCGGGCTCTATAAGGACACGGTGCCAGATAACTTCTGGCGAGGGTAACCTCAGGGATAGTGCCACAGAAAATAAACCGCCTAATCGAGGCAAGGGTGAAAAGGTGTGGTAAGAGCACACCGGTTTTTTGGTAACAAAAAACGCATGGAAAACCCCACCGGGAGCAAGACCAAATAGAGATGGCATGGTCTATTTTTAGGCCGAAAACAGTTCTTAGTTAGCCATCTGGGTTGGTTGCTAGAGGTTAAGTGCGAATTTGACCCCAGATAAATGACTAATTTAAATGACAGAACCCGGCTTATAGGTTGTCTGGCAGATCTTAAAAGTTATTCTAATACGATAATTTACAAAAATAATACATGTTCACTGTTTGATTCCTAAAAGATTCAAATTTGTACCAAAAAATCAACTTCCACTTTTTTAACTAAATTTGGTCTTTTTAGCAAAAAACCCTAGAAATTAAGGTATTGACGTATAAGTTGAAAACCCATAATATCCCATGTATTCCCAAAGGAGGGGGATATGGTGCTAATAAAGCCAAATCATGAGTTTAGTCTTGATTTCTCTACGGGCACCTTTGACTTAAAAAAACATGTTTTTATCAACGCACGAAAACAAATTGGACAAAAAATGGAGGGTCTCAGTGCCAGCTAGTTTTAGATCCTATTTAAGTAGCATGGGTTACAATGGTGTTATTTGTTATCCATCATTCAACAATCCCTCAATAGAAGGATGCGCACAAAATAGAATAGAAAAACTTTCAAACTCAATAGATTCATTAAATCCATTTGAGGAAAAAAGAGATATTTTTGCGACCTCTGTTTTAGCTGAAAGTGTTAATCTTCAGTTTGATAGTGAAGGTAGAATTTCCATACCTGACAAATTATTAAATCATGCAAAAATTAAGCAAACCATGCTTTTTGTTGGGCAAGGAACAACCTTTCAAATTTGGGAACCAAAACTTTTTGAAAAATTCAAAACACAAGCTAGAAGAAAAGCTAATTTGAATAGAGCAAGTCTAAAATGGGAAACACAATTTAAAAAGGAGGGGAGATGACTATAAATATTAAAGGTCCAGAATTAAGAGAATTGAAACCAAGAATTTTAGTTTTAGGTGTGGGAGGAGCAGGTGGAAATGCATTAAACAGCATGATCGAAGCTGGAATGCAAGGAGTAGAGTTTGTAGCTGTAAATACAGATGCCCAAGATTTAAAAATGAACAAAGCTCATGCAAAGATACAGTTAGGATCAAACCTGACAAAAGGTTTGGGTGCAGGTGCTAAGCATGACATTGGACAAGCGGCTGCTGACGAGTCTTTAAATGACATCGTTGACTATATCAAAGGAAGCAATATGGTCTTTATAACAGCTGGCATGGGTGGGGGAACAGGTACAGGAGCTTCACATGTTATTGCTAGAGCTGCGAAAGAATTAAACATTTTAACCGTAGGTGTTGTAACTCTTCCTTTTTCTTACGAAGGGCCCAAGAGAATGAGAAGAGCTATGGAAGGTTTAGAAGAATTAAAAAAACATTTAGATACTAATATTATTGTTCCAAACCAAAATTTATTCAAAATTATTAATGAAAAAACAACATTAAAAAATTCTTTTGGATTATCAAATGACGTTTTAAAATTTGGAGTTCAAAGTGTTACAGATTTAATGGTGAGACCTGGTTTAGTTAATCTTGACTTTGCCGATGTAGAAACTGTTATGAAGGGAATGGGCAAAGCTATGATGGGAACTGGTGAAGCCGAGGGAGATAAAAGGGCAGAAGAAGCTACAAACGCAGCTTTAAATAATCCTTTAATTGATGAATATTCCTTAAAAGGCGCCAAAGGTCTTCTAGTTAATATAACAGGCGGAAATGATCTTACTTTGTTTGAAGTAGATGAGGCTGTAAATAAAATTAGAGCAGAAGTAGACCCAGAGGCCGAACTAATTTTTGGTTCCATTGAAGATGAAAAGTTAACTGGAAAAATTAGAGTTTCTATCGTCGCAACTTCATTAGATGGTCAAGAACCACAAATTAAACCAGTTATTAGCATGGTACATAGGCTACATAATAGAAATACTGGTTATTCTGATAACCCAATCAATAATATGGCAAATCATCAAGCTACTTTGAGTGCCACAGAAGGAGCTACAGCATTAGAGTTAAATAATGCTATTGATGAAAATACAATAGTACAAAACATATCTGAAAAAGAGGAAATAAAAAATAATTCAGAAGATTCTTCATTAGGAAATATTTCTATGGAAAGTGCAGCATATATTCAGAATGTAGAAAACAATCCTAGTACTAACGAACTGGAACAACCAACCTTTGAGGTTGATAGCATTGAGCTAGCAACTCCAAAGCTTTTTTCAGAAGACGAAAATGTAAACCATTCGATTCAGGAGAACGTTGAAGAAAATAAATCTGAAATATTTGAAGATACAAACTCTAAAGAAAGTTTTGAAATAAAAGAACCAGAAATGTTCGAGAAATCCGACTTAGAGGAAGATTTTGAGATACCTGCTTTTTTACGAAGACAAAAAAATTAATGGAAGAAAGAAGAGAAATTTATGAATGCCACCATGTCATTGGAAAAAATAAAACATTATCCAGTGATGCTAGATCAAGTATTAAGCATTATATCCCCTCAACATGGTGGCACGTTTATTGACTGTACTATGGGTGGAGGGGGATATTCTCAAGCCATATTAGAATATTCAGGCACCAAGGTTTTAGCTATTGATAGAGATCCATTAACTAAATCTACTGCAGAAAATTTAAAAAAAAAATTTCCAAATAGATTTGATTTTTTTCTAAACAAATTTAGCAATCTTAATGAAATTATAAATTCAGATATTCAACCGAGAGCTATAATTTTTGATCTTGGACTTTCTTCTTTGCAATTATTAGATCAAGAAAGGGGTTTTTCTTTTGAATCTAAAAATTCAATTGCTATGCAAATGGGTTTTAATAAATATTCTGCATATGATGTCGTCAACACATTGGATAGAAAGCATTTAGCAGGTGTAATAAAAATTTTAGGAGAAGAAAAAGATGGAAAAATTATTGCTAACAAG
>Ga0310344_10004090_pt1 | contig 10866 bp, 8 predicted proteins | sample HC15DNA20200_MG_FD_203801 | JGI IMG/M metagenome (GOLD analysis project Ga0310344, IMG submission 203801) | Marine microbial communities from station ALOHA, North Pacific Subtropical Gyre - HC15-DNA-20-200_MG | ecosystem: Environmental > Aquatic > Marine > Oceanic | place: Pacific Ocean: North... | reverse complement strand
CTAAGTCCCCTGATGATAGTATGAGATAAATATAGTATAACTAGCAATCCTAAAACTCTGTGTAACATGTGAATCCAATGTATGTCTATCATTTCTGTGATGGATACACCACAAAGAGGAAAGGATGTACAAGCCAAGGGTGCACCTACTGTTCTGGCGACAATTGTGCCTGAAATTAACAATACGAATGTTTGAATAGACAGTATCAAATTAGAGTTTTTGAATTCCTTAACCGTTTGTTCACTATAATTGAGTTCTGGAAAATGGAAGGTAGATGTGAGGGCAAATATTGTGGTCAATATGGCCACATAAGTTATGCCAACTGCCGTATGTATCGTAGCAATATAAGGGCTTAACTCTGTCAACACGGTGTATGCTCCTAACAAAGCTTGTATGAAGAGTAGTATGGTAGCTATGATCATTATTCTGGTTATAAGGTGGTTAAAACCAAACTTATTAACGGAAATTAATAGTGTCGTCATGGTAAGAACTCCAGACAAAGTAGCGGATAGCCTGTGCAGGTATTCTATCCAAGCAGCCATCTCGAAAGGTGGAATTATTTGCCCGTAGCATAAAGGCCAATCTGGGCACCCTAGTCCAGATCCTGTAACTCTCACTATGCCTCCCATTATTACAGTAGAAACCGCTGCTAATACTGATAATAGTGCTATTACTGAAATATTATTTGTAAAGTATTTAATCATTATTTATGAATATTATTGATTCAACTTTTTGCTTGTCCTTGGAATTCACACTTAAAATTCCTATAAAGAAGAAGTCCGAAATTCTGGTCTGCCTTCAGATTCTTCCCTATAGTACCAACGTAAGAATACAATGCATATAGCAGGTAAGAAAATAGCTATCCAGCTAAGTTTCATGACTATACCGCCAGTTTGTTGATCGGCCAAAGCAGTAATATTCCATATCCTAGGTGCCTCGACATAAAACGAGTACATCGGGCTGTTAGAGAATGTTATCACTCCAAACAAAGGAGTTTGGCTTATGGATAGGATTACCAGATAGAGTAATTGTGCAGGATAAGATATTCTTGGAACTTCTTGTAGAGGACTAAGAACAGGCCACCATAGAATTACGGCAGTTGCCATAAAAAAGAGGTGTTCAGCTATATGTAGAGGGTGGGACTCCAGAGCTCCTTCGTAGAATAATGGGAAATGCCACACTATGAATACTCCGTTGAAAATCAAAAAAGCTACTAGTGGTTTGGTTATTATCTTCACAGCTCCAAGGATTAATGCTGATTTAATTGCTGGTCTAAGCAACCAAATTGGCACACCCAACAAAAGGAGTGGAGGAACTACCAGTGTCAATATTATGTGTTGAGCCATATGTGCACTGAATAAGTATTTATCGCTTAATTCATGAAGGGGTCCTGTAAGTGCAAATAGCATTACAACACAACCAACAGAGAATGAAAAAACTTGCATACCGTTTACTGGTGGGTCATCTTCGCTTTTTACTAAATGGCTGAAAGGTCCTACAAACAGTAGATATATCCCTAGAAATATTAATAAGCCAGAATAAAGGTCGGGATGCCAATGCCAGTACAGCCAACCAGTATCTTGAGTGGAATAGGATTTCAGGACGTTGTTTGCTGAGTTTAACAACTTGGGTACAGAGTCTCCTGGCGATAATTTAATCTGATATAGTGCAATTTAGATGAATTCTGATCCTATTATCTACAGTTGATCAAAAAGTGCCATCAGCGCGATTATTACACAACATGCCAGCAACAGGCCTCCACCAAAAAACCACGTAAAAATTGCCTCATCGAATTTAAGATGCATGTAGTACATTGCGACGATCGCAAATTTCACTACAGACATGACGATTAGTATTGCGAAGAAGACTAGATCAGGAATTCCTTCGACGTAAAATATTGCTACTTCCAAAGCCGTTATAACGGCTAGAATAGCTGCTATCTTTAGATAGGCACTGTTGGTTGGATGAGAGGAATGTTCGTTATGATTTTCGTTATTCATTATAATTTATCCTACTCCTGCTGCTCTTACTCCAATTAGATACACTACTGTGAATATCACTATCCAAACGACGTCTACAAAGTGCCAGTATAAAGCTAAGAAATCGACATTCAGGGCATCATCTCGAATCAGATCCTCTTTTCTGTAAAAAGAATAACCGAATAATGTAATTAACCAGATAACTCCTACAGTTACATGCGCTCCATGAAACCCAGTCAAAGTGAAGAATGTAGTCCCAAACAGGTTGGTTTGGGGGGTTAGGTGATAATGGTGGGCGAACTCCGTGAATTCGTAGTATTGAAAACCTAGGAATGTTGCACCAAGTATCGCTGTACACATTATCCATACCCTGAACTTCTTTACGTCCCCTTTGGCTATACTTGAATAAGCCATAACCATCATGAAACTGCTCATTAAGAGCACGAACGTACTTACACTTGTTGTAGGTATGTCTAATATTTCTAATCCAGGACCAGAAAGACTACGACCGAAATATATTAAGTAAGTCGCTATCAGAGATCCGAAAAACATGCATTCTGATCCGAGAAAGACCCAGATCATCATTTTTCTGTTATCTATTCCTGTGGTAGTGGTATGTTCTTCTTTATGTTCCATAATTCAATTAATCCTCGGGAGCTGTAGCAGGTTCCATTGCCCAGGCGTATATGCCGACAACTGTTACAAATGCTCCTACTCCGGCCATAGCAAACGAATATATTAGTCCGTATCCAAACACCGCTAAACCTAATGCCGTGACCAGAGGTATGTATGAAGGACTGGGCATATGTATGCCGTGACCATCTTCCTCTTCTAACGCATCAGATGGTGTGTTTATATTAAGCTGCTTTTCTTCCCAGAAATGATCTCTTGCCGTCACAGTCGGAATTGTTACGAAGTTATATTCTGGTGGAGGTGAAGGTATGGCCCATTCCAATGTTCTGCCGTCCCATGGGTCACCGCCGGAAGGCTCGCCCTTCTTTAAGCTGCGGAAGAAATTGTGCATGAATACCAATGTTGACAGTGCAATCATAAATGCTCCGATAGTGGATACCATATTCCATAGATCCCATCCCATATCAGCGGCATATGTAGCTTGTCGTCTTGGCATGCCGTCCATACCTAGGAAGTGCATCGGGAAAAACGCAATATTGAATCCTACAATTGTCAGCCAGAAGTGTATTTTTCCTATGCTTTCATTAAGTAATTTACCGGTGGCTTTAGGGAACCAGTAATATATACCTGAGAATACGGCAAGAATACTGCCCCCGAACAGAACGTAGTGTAGATGGGCTACTATAAAGTAGGTGTCCTGTTGCTGAGCATCAGAAGGGGCTATAGAATGCATAACTCCACTGAGACCCCCAATGATAAACATGAATATAAAGCCAATGGAGAAGAGCATGGAAGTCGTCATAGATATTGACCCTCCCCACATTGTAGCAATCCAGTTAAATATTTTTACTCCGGTCGGTACTGCGATGAACATAGTTGTCAAGGCGAAAACAGAATTAGTAACCGGACCCATGCCGACGGTAAACATGTGGTGGCTCCATACCGCCCATCCCATGAATCCTATAGTTATTCCAGACAATACAACCACGGGATAGCCGAAAAGAGGTTTTTTAGAAAAAGTCGGGAGTACTTCTGACACTATACCCATTGCTGGAAGTATTAATATATAGACTTCTGGGTGGCCAAACACCCAAAACAGGTGTTGCCAAAGTATCGGGTCTGCACCCGCCTGTGTGTTGAAGAAATTGAAGTCGAAAACTCTGTCAAAATATAACTCTACTAAGCCAACTGTTATAACTGGGAATGCTGTGACCAGTAAGAATGAAGTTATAAGCGTCATCCAGATGAAAACTGGCATTCTCATTAAGGTCATACCCGGAGCCCTCATGTTAATTATTGTAACTATGAAGTTAAATGCTGCTGCTAATGAAGACACTCCTAATACTCCAAGTCCAACGGCATAAAATTCCATTCCGCTACCTGGACTGAAGGAGGTTGCCGTCAGTGGAGCGTATGCGAACCATCCCGAGTTGGGTGAACCTCCAAGTAACCATCCTGATTGAAGTAATATAGCTCCGAAGAGATATACCCAGTAGCTAAAAGCATTTAGTCTTGGGAAAGCAACATCTCTTGCTCCAATCATGAGAGGAACTATTAGGTTAAAGAAAGCCGCGCTCAAGGGCATAACACCTAGGAAAATCATAGTCAATGCGTGCATAGTGAAAAGTTGACTGAATACCTCAGGAGTTACCATGGCATGTTCTGGTCTGGCTAACTGGGCTCTCATTATGAGGGCCTCTAGACCACCAATCAAGAAGAAAATGAAAGCTGTGATTCCATATAAAGCACCAATCTTCTTGTGGTCTATGGTTGTTGCCCAGTTCCATATTCCAACTGGGTACTTAGGTCTACTGAATGCTGAGGCTATACTGGCCATTTAATAATCTCCAACCTTTGTCAATATTATTACAAAATCAAAATGCATAATAGTTCACTTATTTTAGCGCCCGTAAATAGGCCACTAAATTACTTATATCTCCGGATGTCAAAGCCATAGCTTCATTAGTGTAGGCTATGCCCTGTTTTGACATTATGTTTCCAGGTTTGGATTTGTTTGGATCTTCAAGCCAATCAGAAAGATTTTGTTCCGTCATATCCATTATACCTGCTGCCAGAGTTCCCCGGCTTCCAACATGAGTTAGATCTGGCCCTATTATGCCAGCTGCTGCAGGAACACCTTTTATACTGTGGCACGCTATACATCCTTTCGTTATGAAAAGAGTTGCCCCTTGTTTTTCTTGGTCAGAGTCGGGAGTCTTTGCGTCTGCCAACTGACTTTGTTGCCATATGGCAAAGTCTTCTTCAGTGTCCACTATCACCCTGAATCTCATGTAAGCGTGGGATTCACCGCAAAACTCTGCGCATTGCCCGTGATAATTGCCTACTTCATCTGCCTGGAACCACATGTAAGTCGTTTTGCCCGGAACTATATCCATTTTCCCGGCGAGTTTAGGTACCCAGAAACTATGCAATACATCAGGGGATGTGAGGTACACTCCAACTGCTTTACCCACAGGAACGTGTATTTCGTTGGCCGTCACTACACCAGACTCCGGGTATTCTATTTCCCACCACCATTGATTTGCATCCACGTTTATTCTTATGTCTTCTCCATCCGGTGGGGAAGATATATAAAATTGCGATATTACGGTAGGAACTGCGACTACTGCCAACATTATTGATGGTATTACTGTCCAGGTTATTTCCAGTTTGGTATTACCGTGAGTTTGTTCAGGTTTAAAACCATCTCCTTTGTCTCTGAACCTGATAATAGTGTATAGAAGACCTCCTCCAACAACTACAAATACAGCAGTTGCAATCCAGAGTATCATCATGAACAACGATAGTTGTCGTTCTGCTACCGGACCTTTTGCGTCGAAGGTCGACATTGGGTGATCTGGAGTGCATCCTATGAGAGAACTTATACCTAGCACACATAACAATGTGATAGGGACAATCAGTTTAACTAATCTATTTGTAAACAATATATGCCTTTTGATTGAGGTAAAACATTTATAGCAATTTATTGTGAGAGCACCTAAATTAAAACCTCAAAAACTTTAACATGAGACTTGTGACATTGCAAGAGTTTTTGACACACAATAAATGGATTATTTAAAAGTTTATGCTTGAAAATTTACCTTTTTATTAATCATATTTTGTTTTTCTTTATGTTAGACTCTACAAATACTTTTAACTCAACACATTGTTACCTTAAACTCGGATTGAGTCAGAGTACAATTTAAGTGAATAGATCATGAATAATTATCCGAATACCCAGCACACATCAGCAGAAATCCATAGTTCCTCTGTGTCTCTTACGGAATGTCTCAAGAATGACATATCTGAGTATTCCAGAGGTGTAGCTGCCCTATGTCTGGGTCAGAATAGGGAATCCTCTGCCCTTCTAGATTTGATCGAATCTCTGTCCGATGAATCTTCGTGGGTAAGAGGTTGGTGCGTATATGCATTGGGACGCATTCAAAATCCAGATGCTTTGATTCATATCACTTACATGTTAAGTGATCCTGATCCTTGGGTGAGGCAACAAGCAGCAGAAGCATTGGTATATTTTGATGATGACATTGTAGATACGGTTTTATTGAATGCTATAAAACGAGACGATATTGTTGGTAAATCTTGGTCTTTGCATGTAATGGCAGAAAGGGGTAATCCAAGTTTTGCTTTGGACGTTATCCCAATGTTGGAAGATGAGGAGCGACCCGTTCGTTTGAGTGCTATAAGAGCCTTGTACAGACTAGGTCAATCAGATGCGATTGCTCCACTAAGGATGTTTATGAGAGACCCTGATGAAAATCTGCGAGGAGCGGCTGCCTATGCATTGGGGGCTCTGTATGACAGGGACAGCGTCTCGGCGTTATCCATTGCCCTTATGGATTCGAAAGCTTGGGTAAGACGAAATGCAGCCTGGTCCCTATTGCGACTTAGAGAAAATCTCAGGTTAGTTGCTTCTATGGTTAATGATGTTGACGAAGGTGTGCGGATGTTTGCGAGGAATGCCTCTAGCCTTGTGGAAGAACTTGTAGTGAAATGAACTGTAGGAATGGACAGATGATATTGTTGACTGCGTAAATGTGGATGATAAAATAGCTAGGTTTATATTGAACCTGCAACTGTTTAAGATTTTCTGAGGAATTAAATGTCGAACTCTTTTCGAAATGAAATGAATAAAACTTACGATGCAAGTCTGGTCGAAGAACGGATTTATAGGTATTGGATGGACTCAGGGTATTTTTCGCCTATTATAGACAAATCCAAGGATCCTTTTGTTGTGATAATGCCCCCACCTAATGTCACAGGAGAACTCCACGTTGGGCATGCATTGCAGGCTACGCTTGCAGATATTATGGTCCGGTGGCATAGAATGAAAGGTGATCCTACATTATGGTTGCCAGGAGCGGATCACGCAGGTATTGCCACTCAGGTGATGGTAGAAAGAACTTTAGTTAATGAAGGTTTAACCAGACAGGACCTGGGGAGAGAAAATTTCATTAAACGCATCTGGGATTGGGTGGATAAATATGGAAATACCATAGATGATCAGCATAAAAGATTGGGAGCTTCTTGTGACTGGACGAGGCGGAAGTTTACTTTAGACGAAGGCCCTAGTGCAGCTGTGTATCAAACTTTCAGCAACTTGTTTAAAAAGGGTCTTATATATAGAGGAGAGCGTATTATTAATTGGTGTCCAAGATGCTCTACCGCTCTATCAGATCTAGAAGTAGAGCATCTAGAGGAAGAGTCGTTCCTATATAACATAAAATACCCATTTGAAGATGGTAATGGTTATGTAACTGTTGCTACTACCAGACCAGAGACTTTGCTAGGTGATTCTGGAGTGGCCGTCAATCCTCTGGATGAGCGGTATCAGAATTCTATAGGGCGCAACGTTTTAATACCGATAATAGACCGCCCAATAGTGATTGTTGGTGATGATGCAGTAGATTTAACATTTGGGACAGGGGCTTTGAAAGTAACACCAGGACATGATCAAGTTGATTTTGAGGTCGGACAAAGGCATAACCTAGAAACTATAAATGTTATAAATCTTGATGGGACTATGAACAATAATGCTGGTCCTTATGCTTCTTTGGATCGTTCTGAGTGCAGAGAAATTATTGTAAGCGATCTGATTCAATCGGGATTATTGCTAAGTCAAGAACCTTATACTCATTCAGTTGGTCATTGTGGTAGGTGCTCTGTAGCGATTGAACCACTGGTAAGCAAGCAGTGGTTTGTAGACACGAGCAAATTATCAAACCGCGCTATTGATGTAGTAAAAACTGGCGAAATAAAGATAATTCCGGAAAGATTTAGTAGGGTTTATATAAATTGGATGGAAAATATCCGAGATTGGTGTATAAGCAGACAGCTTTGGTGGGGACACAGGATACCTGCTTGGTATTGTTTGGATTGCTCTGAAGATTATGTTCAGGTGGTGTTCGGGGACAGATATCTCAGTCAGGGTTTATCAAATGGTACATTGAAAGAATTGAGAGCCAATGGTTTCACATGGTCGGAGATTGAAGCTAAATCGAATTATATATTTATAGATTTGGTTGCTAAACCAATAGTGAATACTGAGACTCCTGCCAAATGCGACGATTGTGGTGGAACTAACTTATTTCAAGATCCTGATGTTTTAGACACTTGGTTTTCGTCGGCTCTTTGGCCTCATTCTACTTTGGGGTGGCCAAATGACACTGAAGATCTAGATTATTTCTACCCGACTTCAGTCATGGAAACGGCATATGACATACTTCTGTTTTGGGTTGCCAGAATGATCATGATGGGACTTGAAAACACTGATAGTGTCCCGTTTACTCATGTCTATCTTTCCGGATTGATAAGAGACCAACACGGTGCAAAAATGAGCAAAACAAAAGGTAACGCAACTGATCCTATAGAAGCAATTAACACATTTGGTACCGATGCTTTGAGATTTACCCTGACCACAGGGAATGCTCCGGGTAATGATTTAAGATTGAGTGAAAGTAAACTTGCTGCCAGTAGGAATTTTGTTAATAAAATCTGGAATGCATCTCGATACGTTATGTCTAACGTAGACAACTCTGTTGTAGATTGGGAAAACCCAAAGTCGGAACATCGCCAAGACCGATGGATATTGACCAGATTAAATCAGCTGACATCAAAAGTTGATGAGTTAATGAATGAATTTTTACTTGGTGAGGCTCAACGAGAGATCCATGACTTTTTCTGGAATGAATATTGTGATTGGTATATTGAGATGGCCAAACTACGTATTAAAGATACTCACCAAACATCTCCTTTACCTGTATTAATACATGTACTTGAAAAGACTTTGAGGCTGATGCATCCTTTCATGCCGTTTGTTACGGAAGAAATTTGGCAATCGTTGGTTAAATGCGTTGAGAATACTGGAAATACTCCAAGTTCAATAATGATTTCTGAATATCCCGCGAAAGATCTTGGTTATTCAGATAATCAGGCAGTAGCCGAAATTGAACTGGCCTCAGGCGTGGTTAGAGCTATACGAAACGTCAGAGCGGAATTTAGAATAGACCCAAAGCAACCTATGAAAGTGATAATACAAGCCTCTGACTTCCTTGGGTCGTTAGACCAGGAATCAGATATGATAAAAACACTATCAAGGGCTAACGTGCTGGAATTCTTGCCTGAAAGCCAGAACTCTTCTTTTGATGGTAATGCGGTATCAGCTATATTAAATGGAGCAACTGTAGTAGTTCCTCTTGAGGGTTTGGTGGATAAATCTAAAGAGCAATCTAGGTTAACCAATGAATTGAATGAATGCATCAGGAACTTAGACAATCTGAAGGACAGACTTTCAAAAGAAGATTTTATTCAAAAGGCACCACCGCAGGTAGTAGATAAAGAAAGAGAGCGGATGGACACACTTGAGGAACGGAAAAAGCGAATAGAGGATTTTCTGGAGTTTCTAGCCTGACTTCATTTATGCATTTGTGCCATTTTGTTAAGTAGTAATAGTCCTTTACGAGTATCACTGGCCACTCGTTCCCCCTCGCTATTGACTAGGCGGTACTTGAAAAGCCAGTAGGTGAATTCTTTGGCTATTCCAACGTTGAATGATGGTGTTTTCTGATATCCCTTGTCCGAGAGAAAGTTGTTGTACAATTCTTCTTGGTTAAGACCGTAAAGTTTTTCATACGCTTTTTGTCTTATTCGTGCCTTTCCAAATTTCCCTGATCTGGGCATCCCTTTACCTTCTTCTTCTTCTGCGTTTCGTATTACAGCTTCTTCCACAACTATTCCATACCAATAATTCAAGTAAGCACTATATTTCTCAGGACCAAGTAAGTTTCTGAATTCATCCTGAGACATTAAATCTGAAATGTCTTCAGACAGTAGAAGGCGATTTTTTTCGGTAGTTGGCACGAGATCTCCAACTGAATCGAGAAGCCTTCTAGCTAGTAGTAACCAATCAAAAGCTTCTCCGTCTATAAGGTACTTATTGTGTTTGCTGTCATAAACTTCCTCTTCGAGAGTCCAAAGAGACATGGATTTAATCAGTTCTGAGACCCATTCCTTCCCCTCATATAGAGAGTTTTTAAAATATTGCATTGACTCTGATGCGTCGATGTCTCCAAAATCTTTTTTGTTGTTATACATACTTGTTATGCAGCCAATCCATGACATCTCTTGTATTTTTTACCACTGCCACACGGGCAAGGTTCATTTCTGCCGACTTTACCGGAAGGTCTCGCTTTGGCATTAGATGAACGATCGTTAGAAACTACATTACTCATTATGCTTTGAGGTTGGCGAGATTTCACATTGGTTCTTGCTGTATTAGTCGTGGCAGCCACTTTGAATATAGTATGTGTGATATCGTTTTGAATTCTGTCTAACAAACCTTGAAACAATTCATGACTTTCTCTTTTAAACATCACTAATGGGTCTCTCTGCCCAAAAGCGTGAAGTCCAATTCCTTGTCTAAGGTTTTCCATTGCGGTGATATGTTGAACCCAGTGGGAATCTATAGTTCTCAGCATAACTAAACGTTCTAAGAAACGTGCTTGTTCGTCTCCAAAGGCGTTTTCTCTTTCGTCGTACAAATTGGACGCGTGCTCAAAAAGCGCATCTTCTATTTCTTCAGGGTCCATAGAAGAGATATTTTGACTAAGTGTGGAAGGATAAACAGAAAATACGTTGTTGAGTTCACGTTTGAACGACTCCGTATCCCAATCCTGGCTATCACCTTGAGTACAGTATTCGTCTACCAAACCGGATAACTCTTTGTTCACCATATCCT
>Ga0310344_10004086_pt1 | contig 10869 bp, 8 predicted proteins | sample HC15DNA20200_MG_FD_203801 | JGI IMG/M metagenome (GOLD analysis project Ga0310344, IMG submission 203801) | Marine microbial communities from station ALOHA, North Pacific Subtropical Gyre - HC15-DNA-20-200_MG | ecosystem: Environmental > Aquatic > Marine > Oceanic | place: Pacific Ocean: North... | reverse complement strand
GCACTATTATTTCTGATAACACCCTCTGTCCGTCTTCGCAATCGCATGACCATGTTTCTAAGTCGCTCGAGACGCTTAGCCGCGATGAGGAGTTCGTGATGACCTTCAGCATTTCCTGCATAATTCGAGGTAGTCATATAATTTTGAGCAACCAGCGACAATGTCACTGTTGGAGTTTCAATTTCTAAGACCAGCTTAGTGAAATTAATTTTGACACAGTTAGCAGAAGGAGAGATAACTGTATGGATGTGATGATAGTAGAGGATTTTCTTGACAGCCAGACTTGTGAAGAGCTACGAAGCGAGGCGTCAGTCTACTGTCCGAAGGAAATAGGCATCAATATTCATGGCGGTAGAAATTTTATTCCTTTTAGTTCTTTTTACTTTAATGTACTTTTACAACGTTCAGTAGCGTGGAAGACGCTGAATAACCGTCTTCAGTCGCAAGAATTTCTTGACTGGTTAGTTGCTGAATTGGCGCCTGATGGATGCGATCACGATCTACGAGCTACAACCTGCTACGGCAAACGACGTTCAAAACTTACAAACTGTATCCAAGAAGAAAGTCGCATACGAACTACTTCCAATTTTTTATCATTTCGAGGCGGTAAAATCACAAAAGTAACTTTTTCGATACTAATAAGACTTTCAGCCTATCTGATGGAAGTCCGCCGCCATCTAATCTATCGGTACAATCGACTTAGAGGAGCAACGGCTGTTGAGCTCCTTTATGACTACTCCCGAGCGAGTGATGGCTATTTTCGGGAGATTCACCGTGATAGTGATGAGCGACGTTACGTCTTCCTTCTTTACCTTAATCAATTGGATGAAATGGCGGAGGGAGGCGATCTACAAATGTTCAAACTCAAGGAACCTACAGAGAGCTTCCCAGCTCGGCCTTCGGAAGAGGAATGTGTTCTTGTAAGATCATGTCCTCCTAAAGAAGGATGCATGGTCGTATTTAGGAATACGTTTGATAGTTACCATGCTGTAGGACAAATGTCTGGACACTCCCAGGACCGAGACTTTCTTTATGGCGGCGTTACACAGCTGGGTGGGATCAACCCAAACATGCAGCATGCGCGCGACGATATGCCAACAGAGTTTGGGTTGTATACGTGAGGTCCAGTCTCCCCTGGTTGCGACGTGGTCTTCGTGGCATCCGGAGCTGTCCAAGTGGCCCGTAGCTAGGTCCCCACCAGCTGTGTGGAATCGGTGGCGGGCTCTGCGCCGACGTTCTCACGCTATCCAACCCCCCAGATGACTATCGTCGCCGCCGTGAGGATCCGTTGGAGGACCGTCCTTAATCTGGCCCGTCTCATCTGGTCAGGGGATCTACGCGCAATCATGCGCCGTATTCGTCGGAGGGTCGCCGCAGGGAGGGTGCGTACTGTCTGCTATCAGGCTTGGCGTGATGACCACGTCCTGTTGTCCACCGTCGAGAAGGCCGCTGTTCAGAGAACGGTCAACACGACAAGTCGCAATAGTCGAGTCGCCTTCATCCTCACCGATACCGCCAACGCAAGCTCCACCGTGTCCTCACTCATACGTCAACTTGACACCTCCTGGACCCTTCACTCCCACGGCGCATCCCTGCTGAATGATGATCCCAGGATCATGAACTCTCCACCGCGCCATGATCCACAGACATGGATCATCACTCTCGAACCAGGTGATCTCGTTGAACCGACCGCAGTCGCAATGTTGCGACGGACGATTTCCAACGAACACCGTCTCGTCTACTCGGATTACGACCATCTCACTTCGGCTGGTGACCGGGCGTACCCGTTCTTCCGCTGCGGCCCTAACGTGGACCTCCTAGCAGGCCATGACTACCTGAGCACCTTCGCCGCGGTTAGAGCAGACCAGCGGACCTCCGGGAAATCCACTCGACAGCTCGCCCACCAACTGCTCACCGAGGAGCCATCGAGCGTCCATCACCTGCCCTACGTCCTCTTCAGTAAACGATCCGATGCCTCTCCCTCCTCGCCAGACCCGGATCAGCCGGTGTATGGATTTCCCCACCCGTTGCCCCTCGTGTCGGTGTTAGTTCCCACGAGGGACCGTGGCCGGATGCTTGAGCGCTGCCTCCACGGCGTCTTCGAGAAAACCGACTACCCGGACATCCAGGTTGTCCTAGTCGATCACGAGTCAATGCAACGACGAGCACGACGGGTAATAGACCGGGCTGGCGAACGCTCCGACTGCACTGTCATTCCCTTCCACGGCCCCTTCAATTACGCAGCCATGATGAACCGTGCGGCTGAAGCGGCTACCGGGTCAATTCTCTGTTTGCTCAATAACGACACCGAACCGCTGCATCGCAACTGGCTCCGAGCTCTGGTCACCCAAGTCAGCCGGCCCGGCATCGGCGCTGTGGGGGCACATCTTCTGTTCCCCAACGGGACGATCCAACACGCCGGCATTAATCCTGGTCTGGGCGGACTCATGGGTCATGGTCACAAACATGTCGATTCAAACGACCCCGGATACTTTGGTCGCCTCCTTGTCACCCACACGGTCGCCGCGGTCACCGGAGCCTGTCTAGTAACGAGCCGGGACACTTGGACGATGATCGGCGGCATGGACGAAGACAGGTTGGCCATCGCCTACAACGACGTGGACTACTGCCTACGGCTCCGAAGCATCGGTCTTCGGGTTGTTGTAACACCTGAGGCGCGACTCGTCCACCATGAATCAATTTCTCGCGGTTACGACGACGATCCCCGACGGCGAGCACGGCTAGAAGCGGAGCTCAATGTCATGAAGGATCGCTGGGGACCCGAACTCACCTTTGATCCCGCCTACAACCCCAACCTCGATTTCAGTGAGACGGGCTTCGGCATCGATCCCAACCCCCGGGTTCCCCACCCTCATTTGTTCCTCGGGGAATAGCTGGCATTTCAGGCCCGGTCCTAAATCGATCGGCCTGACCTGTCGCCACTAACCAGCGCCTTTAGTTCTGCGGTCACTCTGGCCGGCGCATCCCGCGGATCCCTACTAAAGGCATGCCGCAACTCATCACAAGCCGCCCGGACCTCCGAACGACACCACCACGCTTCCACGTCGTCCCAGATCGTAGAGAGATGCCTGGCTGCCGACGTCGGTGACGGATGAAACACCCCTACCGCTGCAAGACCATCGAAGACCATCCGAGCCCGCTCCGAGATACCTGATCTAGTGGGGTCCCAAAAGATGATTGTCGGAACGTCCATGGAAATCGTCTCCAAGAAGGACGAACCGTTATAGGTGGACACGGCAACACGGGTTCGGGACAGGCTTGACTGGAGGTCGTCGGCACTGGACTCGTAGGTGAGGTCTGGATAGCGCTCCCGCCACCGCTGCTCCTGGTCCCAACCAAAGTCTTGTTCGAATAGGCGGACCGAAAGTTGCTGTCTGACATCATTAGAAAGACTGTCAACGAACGCACATTGGTCGGCGAAGTAGTCCAGCCACTGCCCGGCAACCGGTACGTCGTATAGGGAATACCCATACCTCGCGAGGACGTTGAGCATCAACAGGACCGACGAACTCCCAGAATCTCTTTGGCCTCCAGAATCTCTTTGGCCTGTCGGTCTAAACCCCTTGAGTTGGCCCACTGCGACAACAGAGCGACTCTGCCCATTTGACCAGCCCCAACTGGCAAAGCGGTCGGAAATAGCGACCTCGTGGTCGTTGGTCGCCGAAAAGCGCCCAACTCCACTGTGACCTCCGTGCTGACCGATCATTAGTGGAGCACCGCGCTCAACCCTCTCAGCTGTCCAAGCCTTGAACACCTCGTCCGAGAAGTGGGCATTGCTCGTGAAGATCACCTTCGGCCTGTCCGGCAAACCAGACGACTCAGTGGCTTTCAAAAGGTCCTGGTAGCCCTCCAAGTAGGAGGTTGGGAGGTAGTCGGAGATCCACCTCCTGACAAGGTCCTCAAACCGTTCCCGCCCTAGTTCTCGCACCGACCAATCGCGTAACTGCTGATCCGGTGCCACTTCAACGCCCTCTAGCGGAATGTGGGTCCAGAGTACCGGGAACTGCCGAAGTGCCAATTGGACCCGCACCTCAGAACGCCACGGCATGCAGGTGGATCTCAAGACAGCATCGTCTGGCCGCGCCAAGAAGCGCGACAGACGGGCACCCACCCCGAGCGCCGCCTCCCGCCGACTACGCCTCGGCAGTTCGGATCGCCCAGCGACGCCCTCGTCTCCGCTCATCCAGGGAATACCACGGCACTCGATGTCGGTCTCTTCACGGAGGAGTCGTCCGATGACCACGTGGTTCCAGAGGTCACCAAATACCAGCGAATGAAATCCAGCGTTGTCTTGCGAGACCACAACTCGACCGACGTCGGACAGAATATTCGTCTCTGTGATCCGGCCATGTTCAAGACTCTCAACGACTATGGCCCAGCGATCGGCAAGTGAGGCCACGAACGTCGCCAACCACGGGCCCAAGAGGATCCGCCAGTAGCGGACGCCGTGGTCCACTCCATGAACCTCGTTTAATTGTTCCGCCAGGTCGCTCAACAAATCGTCCTGCAGGATGCTAAGTCGTGCGTAATCAGACTCCATCCCAAGCCGATCGTCCCAGTGGTAGGGCACGACCTCGTCTCCCAGTCGCTCCCAGACGTGTCGCCGGGAATACCGTCGGCACCACTCTCCCAGGAACAAGACCGGGCCTTCACGGGGCCATGTCTGTTCCAACGCAGTCGTGATCAGATGCAGGACGGCCCCCCGCTGGACTCCATGATGCGACTACATCCGCGCGTAGAGATCAAGGATCCTCGCAGGCGTAAGGTGCTCCCGCCAGTTCGTACCGAGGGCGTTTGTTAACGGACGTTCCATACGCAGGGTCATCTGGACCATGCGGTCTAGAGCGGCGTCATCCAGGTCGCCACAGCAGTCCTTCGGAAACTCGACCCCGTGCCGCACCCTCATCTCCCGGAACCGCTCAACCCATTCGCCGTAGTACTCGTCAAGAACCTCAAAAGCCACACAGTTGGCAAGACCGTGCCGGTAACCGAGCTCCATACTTAGCCCGTAGGAAAGCGCATGACAGACTCCGACCTCAGAGTTCACGATTGAGACGCCGCCCATGAATGAAGCGGTCATCAACTCAGCGTCCGTGCCATCGCCAAGAAATACCTCAATACAGAGATCCAGACCCTGCGTGGCGTAACCCCTCGCTAACTCGTTAATCATCGTGCCCTGAAGGCTCTCTACGCAGTGGATGTAGCAATCCATTCCCGAGTGAAACCTCTGGTCAGCTGGCACACCGGCCACTAGCTCGGTATCCAGGACCAGCGCATCGAACATGCTGAAGTCGCTGTTAATACCGAACTTCCGGTCCGGACCTGTCAGAACGGCCGTCCGGCTGGCCTCGGCCCCCGATCCCGACAGGGTCGGAACACCAACCTTGTAAATCCCACGTTCCCGGACCAAGTCCCAGCCCTGATATTCGCGCGAAGACCCCGGATTCGTCAGCATCACCGACACAGCCTTGGCCACGTCCATCGTGCTGCCGCCACCAACACCGACGATAGCCCCCGGGAGGTCGCCACCCGAAGCGACCCGGTCGCGAATCTCGTCAACCTGGACAGTCGACGGCTCGTGGTCGTCTGCAGGAAACCACTCGACCACATCACCCGACCTCAAGGGCAGCAAGTCCGTTATGTCAGCTTCCCGATGGGCTGAATCGACTACAAAGATTCGCCGGTCACTGTTTACCGGAAGCAGGTCCTCTAGACAGGAAGCAACCCCGGCACCGTAGAGAAGGCGTGGAACCTGCTTGAAGATTCGCGGAGCCGTGATGTGAGGATCCTCCTGCATTGGTGGTCCCGATCGATCATAGATCGGCCTCTAGAAGTTCCAACGCACGCCAGAACGCCTGACCGTCGTTCTTGTGTCCCTGCCAGATCTCTGGAATAAACGATGCCCCGGGTGCCACTTCCCTCAGGATTCTGCCCATTACCGGGAAGTCGATCTCACCATCTTTGACCTGAAGCCCCTCTCCGTCCACTCCGGACGCATCTGCGATGTGAAGATGAGACGTGCAGGGCCCCACCACTTGGAGAAAATCACTGAACGACCAGCGGTGAAGATTGCAGGCCAACTTGGAGTGCGAAGTATCAAGGCAGATCCAGACATCGTGTTCACGGCAGAAAGTAGCGATCTCCCAAGGATCGACAAAGAGGTTCTGGTAGCGCTGCCCACCGAAGTGCCAGGGGTAAGGGGGCATGGTCTGCGGCAGCACTGCGATGCCAGACAGATCCAACCGGCTCAGGGAATCGGCGACGATCTCGTACCGTGTCGAACGTTCTTCGATCGCCAGAGGCGCATCCTGGGTAAAGCCGCCAACGTTCACGACAATCCTCGGCGTCTCAGACCTCCGGAACCAGTGAGACAGCCGCCGAGTCAACTCTACGACTCGTACCAGGTGGGCGATAGAAGCCTCTCGATAACCCTCATCCAGCGAAGCGAGGTCGAGTATGTGGTCGCCCTCAAACAACTCCGGCGCGTGGACCACATAATCCAGGTCCAGGGGTACGTCTAGGTGCTCTGACTCGTCGAGTTGGAGATCCTTGTAACTCAAGTGGAACTCCACGAAGTCTAGGTTCGTCCTCGTCACCAACTCCGAGAGATCGTGGTAACGGACCGGCAGGCCAAACGGTCGGTCGAAACGGTATTCACGCACCACCGCTCCGAGGACACCGAGATCTGACGGATAGAGGACTCCACCAGCCGGTATCTCCCTAGTCGCCCGTGATCCAGCCACCTCGCTGATCTGATTCGGGGACAGACCCCCTCCTGGGCTACGCGCCAACAGCATCTTTCGTTCAATTATGTCACCAGGTGACAGATCCACGTTTACCGTGAGGCTCTTTCCCAGAGACTCCCGGTTCATCAGTTCGCCCTGGCTTAGTTGGCGCGGCCGCGCGTGACCATACGCGAGCTCGACTTCATGGATTCCAGCAACCATGGCGGCAAACTCATCGGGCAAAAGGCTCACTCGATGATCGTTGCCCTCCATCTCCTTGTCGAGGGTTACGTGTTTCTCAAGAATGTCTGCACCCAAGGCCACCGCTCCGATCGAAACCGCAATTCCCCGATCATGGCTCGAATACCCCACCGGGCAGTCGCCAAGTTCTCGGAGCCGGTCCATATATCGAAGATTGACATCCTTGAAGGGTGCCGGGTAGGTGGAGTTGCAGTGCAACAGAGAGAACTGTGCCCCGGCGTCCCGTAGCACCCCGACCGATTGACGAATCTCCTCCTCAGTACTCATCCCCGTTGAACAGATAACCGGTAGACCGTATGAAGCAATCTTGCTAAGAAAATCCACATTCGTCAGGTCGGCAGAAGCCACCTTCACCGCCGGAACGCCGTAGTCGACCAGAAAGCCGAGGCTATTCAAGTCCCATGGGGTGGCCAACGGAATCGCTCCTGCCTCCTTGACCCTGTCCAAAGCTTTAGCCATATCCCCACTCGACAACTGGTACCTGCTGAGCAGATCCAATGTGTACTGGGAACCGAGGTCCTCCTGATAGTCATCGGCATCTCCGGCGTTCGTATAGAGCGTGGAGAGATCGCGCATCTGGAACTTGATGCAATCAGCTCCAGCGGCCACACACTCGTCAATCAGGCGGAACGCTAGGTCTAAGTCGCCATTGTGGTTGTTTCCGATCTCGGCAACCACTAAGCACGGGTCGGACCTCCCGATCCTTCGGCCAGCGATGGCAAAGTGCTCTCCTCTTGGCCAGGCAAGAGCAACACACCGCCCGCCGTCATCGACCAGGGGTACGACCCTGACCTCCGAGTCGAACAGCGACCCGATAGCCGCCGGATCAGCGTTTACCGATGCGGTGACCGCCTCGTGGTCGACTATGGAGCCCACCGGCACCTCGAGGTCCGCCACCTGCGAGGTCAGCATCCACCGACGCAGATCCCCATCGGTCAACAGTCCGAGGAGGACTCCCGCCCCATCGACGCAGACAACCATCCCCTCGTCATTGAGGTCGATCTTCGCCAAGACGTGTCGCACAGACTCCTCGTCCAGAACAAGGTACGGCGCAAGGTCGGTGTCGAGGATCAACGCAACTCCTGAACCAGTTCGATCAAGAGGCCCTCGGGTCCCCGGCAGTATGTCACCCGGACGTTCCCGTCCGGGGATGACTGTGGCTGCGCCACTAAGGAGCCACCGAAAGCCTCTACGCGCGCACACACCTCATCGATGTCATTAACAGTCAACGCGATGTGCGTGAGACCTGTGGTCTTCGCACTGCCGGTCCACGTCGGCGCATCTGGGTGCGACCGAAACTGCAGGAGTTCGACCATGCTGTCATCAGGTGCGCGGAGCTTCGCAGTAGTGACACGCACATCCTCTAAACCCATCATGGCATCAATGTGTGGACCTGCTTCGTCCATCCTTATCTTGACCTCGAAGCCCAAAACATCGGTCCAGAACTGGAGTGCTCGATCGAGGTCCGAAACCACAATGCCCGTGTGACGAATCCGTGCAATCACCGTTGCTCCTCAGCGACCTCTGCTATGGACTGTCCAAGGACCTGAACCGCCTCTTGGATCGCTCCATCCTCAATGGTAAGGGGCGGACCAATCTTGATGGACTCGCGGCCAGTGTGCACCAGTAGCACGCCCTTACGCATGGAGCGCTCAACAACACGTGAGGCGAAGAGCCCATCCGGTAGGCCGGTCTCCGGATCTCTAAACAGGACCGCTGCCAACAGCCCGCGCCCGAGGACCATTGAAACCCGATTTGGGTGCTCCTCTCGGACCTCAGCTAGACCGTGGTGCAGAATCACACCCTTGCGCGCGCTCTCCTCAGACAAGTTCCGGTCAACCATCTCGTCGATGACTGCAAGCGAGGCAGCACAGGCCAACGGATTAGCGGAATGCGTACTACTCATGCTGCCAACAGGGGCGATGTCCAGTAGGTCGGCACGCCCTAGAACCCCGGAAAGGGGCAGACCTCCACTCATCCCCTTGCCACAGCAGACTAGATCCGGGGTGACGCCGTAGTGCTGAAAACCGAAGTCTGTCCCGGTCCGCCCGAAACCAGCCTGCATCTCATCAAAGGCGAGTACCACAGCCGCCTCTCGACAAAACGCCTCAACGGCTCGCACGTACTCATCGGGGTAGAAAACGGCGCCCCACCCCTGGAAGGTCTCTAGCATCACACCGCAAAGATCCTTTGTCAGGTCAACCCCGCTATCGGCTAGGTCCCGCAGACCCTCCTCGAAGAAAGCAGCTGGGTCCCGACCCTCCAATTCCCACGGGTAGGGAAAGGGCAGATGGTGGATGTCCGGGTCCTGGTAGCCAATCCACTCCCTCCCGGCCGGACTGCCACTCATCATCTGGGACCCGGTAGTCCGCCCGTGGAAGTTCCCCTCGAGACACAAAACTCCAAGTCGTCTCTTTCCTCGTCGCAAACCGTCCATCCGCATTAGCTTGAACGCAGCCTCTGTGGCTTCGGACCCCGAGGACACCAAATAGGATTTTTCGAATGGTGGGCCAGCCCATGACACAAGGCGCTCCTGATAACTGGCCCTGACCTCGTTCGGATAGGCGTAACAACTCAGCAAGGGCCGCTCGGCGGCCTCCCTGATTGCCGTAAGGACCCTCGGATTAGAGTGGCCGACGTTGGCCAGAAAGATGGCCGAAGTGCAGTCGATCCACCGATTCCCTGCCGCATCGAACACCGAGAAGCCATCGGCCCGGTCCCAGACAAGTGGGAGTTGGCCCTGCATGGACCTTGCTTCGCACCGCTCTAATCGCTCCAGCAACTCCCGAGTCCCCGGCGCTGGGATAGGTGTCCTGATGGAACGGTAAGCCGTCTCAACCTCCTCTACCGCAACCGGTTCAATCTCGAATGCCACAGTTAACCTCCCTTCCTTGATTCGCTCGGCGTAGCGCCGAGTCACCCGAAGAGCTTTGCCACAAGGTCTCCTTGGCGTTCCGCCAGGTAGTTCAAGTAATGCAGGTCCTCGGGGCTGTCCACCTCGCGAGCCACCTCAGTCAAGTACGCGCCGACGTACTCGCCATGCAGCATGCCTGAGGAACGGATAAACGATGTTCGCAGGACGTCGACGTAGCCATTACCCACGTAGGTGCCCGGGAACTGCTGCCTCGGGGCGTTCGTAGCCTCGACCGAACCGTCAGATGAACCCACGCCCCGAAGCAACCCATCGACGATCTCAAAAGTTTTGTAGGCCGACTCAGACATCTCGTGGACGGAACGCATCGCCGTCAACGACTCCAAGCCTTGGAACTCAGCAACCGCCCGATCTACGACCTCCGGTCTTCGCAGCGGCGTCGTTGGTCGGAGGTGGACTACCAGTTCCGGTTCTTCGCCGCGCTCAGCCAACCAATCGAGGGTGTGAATAACGAAATCGGTGTCAAGAGAATGATCGGCGGCCAATCCGGCTGGTCGAAGGAATGGCACCTCAGCGCCATAACGCAGACCCACCTCCGCGTACTCCTCGGAATCGGTGGAAAGCAGAACCCGGTCAACCAATCCACAACGTCGAGCACAGGCAACTGACCAAGCAAGAAGCGGATGTCCGACAAGCGGATAGATGTTCTTGTCCGGAACACCTTTAGAACCAGACCGGGCACCGATCAGAGCGAACACTGTCATCGATAGCCAGCAATCTTCTCGTACACGGGTAACAACTCCACCTGGTCAGCGAGCATGCATGCATGAGTCCGGTTGCCACTGAGAAAGGCCCTGACCTGCTCCAACAATCCCGGCTTGAACCTGCGGTCTAGATCGTCATCAACGGTGACCACCTCGTCCACCAGTGAACCAAGCGTTGTAACTCTGAGTTCCTCCAACGGTCGAAAGACCAGCCTCCGCTGCCGGG
>Ga0310344_10004084_pt1 | contig 10870 bp, 14 predicted proteins | sample HC15DNA20200_MG_FD_203801 | JGI IMG/M metagenome (GOLD analysis project Ga0310344, IMG submission 203801) | Marine microbial communities from station ALOHA, North Pacific Subtropical Gyre - HC15-DNA-20-200_MG | ecosystem: Environmental > Aquatic > Marine > Oceanic | place: Pacific Ocean: North... | reverse complement strand
GGCATAGACATCGCCAAGAACAGTAGTCCTTCCACGAACACAGCGGCAAGGGCAACGTCCCAGGGGACGCCCATACCAAGAACTACCGCGAACGTAAAGTACGCGTTTAGTCCCATTCCAGGTGCGAGTGCGAACGGTAAGTTCGCGTACAGGCCCATGATAGTACATCCCACGAAGGCCGCTACAGCCGTCGCGAACAATGCATCATCAAATGGTATGCCTGTTGCACCAAAGTTACTCAGCATAGAGGGGTTGACTATCAAAATGTAAGCCATGGTCAGGAATGTCGTCATTCCTGCCCTTAGCTCACGGTTGACAGTGCTCCCCGCTGCTGTTACTCCAAATTGTTGATCTAATGCTTCCATTTTTTCACCTTTTTTTCCATTATACCATGGCTTACGCCTAGGTATTTCGACGCATGACAAATACGGCCTATCAATGGTTCGGGTGGAAATTGGGCCTATTCTAGCAGAAGTTCGGTCTGATTAGGGGGTAAATGGACCTTGGTTTCTTCTCCAAGAAGTATGTTTAGGGCCTCTCTGCTCTCGTCATCGGCATGAAAAATAACAATATGTTTAGGTTGGCATTCTCGAGCAAAATCGACTAATTCTTTCTGTCCGGCATGATTCGATAGAGAGAGTTGTTCTACCTCGATATCGATCGGTACTATATCCCCATAAATTCTCAATTTACGCTCATCGAGTAGCATTCGGCCTCCAGATTCCTCGGCCTGATAGCCAGTTAGTATGATTGCATTGTTGCCACTATGACGTAGACGGTTTGCATACCAGATGGCCGGACCGCCATCCAACATACCACTCGTCGTTACGATTGCGTCTGCTTCCAGGGCTTTCCTACGGTCAGACTTGCTGGACACTCTTCTGCACCAACGCCACGTCTTAGCGAGATTTTTTGGGTCTCTGATTGCTTCTGGATGATCCATCCAATGCTTGGTGACACGGGTGCCCATGCCGTGATAGTGAACCTCTAGATTGGGTGCCTCTCGACGAAGTATCTGCAGAACATCCTGCCCCCTACCAGAAGCGAAGGCCGGGATTAATGCGGTTCCTCCTCGGTCTACAATCTCAAGAACACGATCGACCAATTTCCTTTCTTCATCCATCCTGCGAGGGTGAACTCGGTTGCCATAAGTACCCTCGAGAAAGAGAATGTCACATTCCAAAGCTTTGGCACCCAAAACACTTGGGCTATCGCGAGTATCCATATCCCCCGACCATAGGATCCTGGCTTCTGGAGTCTCGATTTCCACCATTACAGCGCCGGGAATGTGTCCAGCCCGATGGAACCTGCAGCGCCAAGCCCCAATATCGAACCATTCACCTAAACGATGAGTTACCCATGAGTGAAGTGCTTCATCCATATCTCTTCGATCCCAAGCGAGAGGATAGCCTTCAATCTTCGAGACTTTGTATGTGTCTTTCCACATCACCTCGGAGACGGAAGCTGTGAGAGGTGAGCCGTGTAACCTGGCGCCTAGGTGGCCGGCAACCCACGGTGCCATACCAATATGATCGATATGTGCATGAGTGATGATTACATCATTGACAGGGGGGCATTCTGAAGGATACTTTGGAGGTTTGGTTGGAGCGAGACCGTAATCGATCAAGAGACGGGTGCCGGTAGCGTCTTCCAGGATGCAACCGACATTCCCAACCTCGTCACCTCCCCCAAGGAAGAAGGCCCTGATTCCCCCTTTGACTGGATCTGTTGGATAGCTGCTAGTACGACCCGGCGTGTAGAGAACCATGGGGGTCGCTGGTGCTCATCTTTCATCAGGGAACCGGGGAATCCCTCTCTTTTCCACTCGAAGAGGTAATTTTGGTTTTCATCTTCTGAACACTGTACCGAACGATTATGTTCTTTCAGTTTGATAATACGATTGTCCATCGATAATTGGACTAAATCCAATCTTTCTATCGATATCATATCGAAAAATAAACTTCCAATGGAAGTATAGGGGTGGGGCACTCTTACATGGACCTCTTTCCTGGGCTTGCCGTGCCTCGAGAGGAAGGTCGCATCTTCATGGTGGATGATGATCGGTGCTTTGGCTGTGCGGCTTGTATAGCCCTGTGTCCAGTAGATGCACTGTCTCTCAAAGGACTGTTGGCTGTCGTCGACGAACCATCATGCACGCATTGCAAACTCTGTATCCCCTCATGTCCTGTTTTCGCATTGGACATTGTTGATAGTAATCTAATAGTGGTGAGTGCATGAAATTCGCGTTTTTGGGAGTGAATCTAGAAACCCTCTACAAAGGGCACTCCATACTCGACAAAGATCCATCGTCACATATTACAGTGTATACTGAGGATGCTGAAGCCGGTTTTTCAGAACATCCACACCATCCAATCATTCTCAATGACATACTAGGAACAATTCCTACAGATTGGTATGGCAGTATCCCTGATTCGGTTAATCGTGAGAACAAATCTTCCACCAGCAGCTCTTGGTTAGTCAAAGCATTATCAATTCGTCTCGCCGAGCGCGGAGCTAACTTCTTACTTCACACCAGGATAATCGAGATTGACGACGAAAACCAGGAAATCCACTTTCGCGGTGGTGGTTCCATTTCCTCAGGAACTAATCCGTACGACCAGTTGTATGATTTCAGATGAAGCTAAGTCACAACCACTTTGAAATAGAAGTCTGCAACTCCTCTATCAGTTTCCTCATCTTCACAAGAATCTCTGTGCTCGAACACCACATAGAAATCCTCCCATCCAAATCTCTCCAACCCGAAATCTTTGGCCCCGTCGTTAGTCCGTAACCTGTACTGCGGGACCATCATCTCAAAATCCTCACAATTCATCCAACTATCATATTGATCAGGTGGGATGGTATATGCCGTGATTGTCGAAGAAGAATCAGTACCATCCACCATTATACTGATGTGTGTCCAACCTGTTCCAGTGAACTCACATTCGTAAACTTCGTACTGTGTCAAAGTGATCGTATCCTCACAAATCAACTCTTCATCTTCTCCTCCTGTACAACCAGGTGTAAACAGAGAGGCGCACAACATCATTACAGTCAACAATAGGGTTCTCATGGACAACACAGAGTCTTCACATGAGATAAACGATTACCCGACGGATGGCCAACTCAAAACCAGAAGTTGTGAAAGTCTTAGATGCGTAACTTGGGACGAAGGGGCGTGAGCGAGATGTCTGATTGGCTACACGAGTATGTTTGCCGCCCCCGAAGCGGCACCCGCCACGCCATCCTGATAGATCCTGCAGATCAGACTCCCGAAGTCGCTGCAAAGCGGTGTGTTGCGGCAGTATCTGCAGGCAGCAGCATGATTCTGGTCGGCGGCTCTACCGATACCGACATGGACAATGTCCACGACACCATTCTCGCCATCAAGGAAGCACTCGAATTGGTAACCTGGGCTTCCAGCCAGGACTCCGATACGGAAGAGGATGGATGGAACGTTCCTGTGCTCCTATTCCCTCAAGGCGCTGCAGCCCTCTCTCCTGCAGCGGATGGTATTACATTCATGATGCTGATGAACTCAACATCGCCACGCTTCCTGATTGAGGAGCAAGTTGCTGGTGCACCATATATTCGCGAAGCGGGAATAGTTCCACTTCCAATGGGATATGTCATCTGTGCACCAGGTGGAAGGGCGGGCCAGGTGGGCCAGGCCAACCTGATAGAATCTGGAGAGACCGATCGCGTTAGTGCCTATGCCATGGCCGCAGAATCCTATGGCTTCGGTTTATTCTATCTTGAAGCTGGTAGTGGAGCAACACGCCCCGTAGAGTCCGATCTAATCCAAGCAGCCCGCAAATCATGCAACTTGACGTTGGTAGTCGGCGGAGGAATTCGTGAAGGTGCCGCCGCCAAACGTGCAGCCCAGGCAGGGGCCGACTGGATAATCACAGGAAATCTATCCGAAGAATTCGATGACGCCAACCAGTTAGAGCAAGTTCTTTCTGAATTTATTACTGAGATGAACTCTTGAGCCTCTCAATTTCAGAGACCAACCTCTCCAACTGACTCTCTAAGTCAAGTATCAAGGTGACTTGCTCCTCTTCACTTCGGAGTAATCTAGCGTTTTCCTCTTGCAACTCAACGGTTCTACCAACACCCTCTTCATCGTCAGCACGGCGCTGCTTTTCATTTGCTAACTGTGCTTCCAACCGCCCCACACGCCTCTCCGATACCCGCAAATCCTCCTCAAGCTCAGCCACTCTGGCCCGCACAGAACCCTCTTGGTCCAAAGACTCTAGATCCATCTCCAAAGCACGTCTACCCTGCCTCTCAGTTGCCAATTCCCCCTCGAGCCTGATGACCTCCTCCCATACTGAGATGACCTCTTCGGCCAACCTCTCAGGGGCCATACCCGCAAGTCTGGCAGCGAGCTCCTCGCCCCCTTCCTCACTAACACCCGCCTCCTCAGAATTCACAACTATCAACAAGAATCGCTGACCCACCACTCTTCAATCTTGAGGGAGTACAGGTCCGTAGGACCTTATCTTCCAACCACTGGGCACTTTCGCGCGGTCGAAGTTAAATCATGACCGCCGGTCGCCCGCGCTATGAAAGCCTTCAGAGCGACAGGCACGTTTAGGTCTGGTAAGCGCGATCAACCCTACACTCTTGACGTCGTTGCTGAGGATGAAGTGGAGGCCAAAGAACGAATATTCTCAAACTTCGGAAGTCGCCATGGAACTCCTCGCAGATTCATCGTTATCGACTCTTTGGAATCAATCAATCCTTCCAAATCAACAGCACCGGTTGTCGTTGCTCACTTCCGCAACAGCGCTGTTTCCGAAGAGGAATAAACCGTCACTAAATTGCGCAATGGTGAAAGGAGACCCATAACAGGGCGTGCCGATGAAGAAGTGGTTCATGCGCCAGTATTGGCGAATCCAGCAGAGTCAAACACTCATCTCGATGGGATTTTGGACATCTACCCTTACCCTCTTGATTTGGCCATACGTTAGTTGGAGATTCGAAGCAAACTCGACCATGCTAGGCCTGAAAATGACCTATTGGGGCCTGATTGGCATCGGTGCCTCCGTTCTCATCACGGTCCTAGTTATTGGCAGAATTTATGATGCCACCTTGGGCCTTTGGAGAGAACACCTGACTGTGGTTCAAGAAAGGAACCCATTTACCACATACAAGTTGAATGCTCCCTTTGGGATCCTTCTAGCCCAGACAAACGAAATTCTTCGAAGAATGGCTCCTGAAGATGAGGACATCCAGAGGCATTGCAAATTTGTAGATCGTTGGCTTGATTGGAATTCCGAACAGGAGATTTGGGCCAGAACAATGAGTTCCTGGAAGAATATCGTCGGTGACGAAGACCCCTTCTTGGCACACCTCAGCGAACCTTCGAGACAAAAACTCGATTCTACCGCCGACGAGCTACAGGACTTCTGAGCGTGGCAGCGATGTTCGAGCCTGAGGCAGTGGTCACACTCGCTATCGAGGCTGGAAACGCTATTTTGGAGATATACAACCGAGGTTCAACCATTGATGTGATGACTAAAGATGATGACTCACCTCTCACCGAAGCCGATTTGTCAGCCCACGAAGTAATCGTCGAAGGGTTGCAACAAATCAATCCAGACATACCAATCGTCTCTGAGGAAGGAAGAGTCGGAAACCCCCTCTCTGCTGATTATTGTTGGTTGGTCGATCCTCTCGATGGGACTAAGGAATTTGTAAAGAGAAACGGCATGTTCACCGTGAATATCGCCTTAATGATTCGACGTGCTGAGCGTTGGCTACCAATCTTTGGCGTAGTACATGCCCCTGTTACCTCAACCACTTGGTTTGGTGGCAAAGAAGGCGTACCTGCAACTCGACTTACGGCGGAAGCAATAGATTTGATTTCGGTCAAACCCAATAGTCTAGACGACCCGACCCGACTCGTTGCTAGCGGCTCACATAGAGGTGAAAGAGATGAGACATTTGCTGCTTCACTGGGTAAATTTGACCTCGTTAGGATGGGCTCCTCACTCAAGGCCTGCGTGGTCGCCGAAGGCACAGCTGATCTTTACCCCCGTTTCGGACCCACCTCTTGTTGGGATATCGCAGCAGCCCATGCCGTGGTAGAAGCGGCCGGCGGCTTAGTTCTAAATCCAGAAGGAATCACATTGGATTACGATTTGGTGGAGGATGTACTGAATCCATATTTCCTAGTGGCAGGAGATAATCGTTGGACTGAGGATTGGATAAAATCGAACTATTGAAGCTCTGCAGACCATTCTGGATTACCGAAACCTGTTATCGTTTCAAGTAATTCCAAATCTCCAATTAACTCTTCAACCATCCCAGACATTTCTTCCTTGCTGGGCGCATCCCTCTCTATTCTGCGTCCACTAAGAACTGGCCAAGAATAGATATTCACTCCCCGATTTTGCAGCGAGCTCACTAATGGAGCTTTCAACACTGAAGGTATTAGGCCAGCAAACAACTTGAAGATAGATCCAACTATAGTAAGGGGCCTCCTTTCTTTGGCAGAATTTCCACTCATTCCACCTTCTAAATTGAATGTATGACTTTCCAACCCCAAATGCTCCTCAACTCTCCTCAACACACTTTCCGAATTATTTCGCATTTCACTAGAATCGATAATCAAGAAACGATCAGAAGAGAACTGATTGTACCATCTGGACAAACTTGCACCATACATGGAATCCACACGTAATCGCGGGTCCCCCCAAGCTTCTGAAAAGTTCGACCAATCAGCCCCATTCAACCTATCTTCTCCTGTATCTAGAATCATGTTCCAATGGCTTATTGTACGGCTAATTGGCTCACGAAGACAAACGATAAATTTCGCACCGGGCCACCACTCTGAAATCCTAGTCACAGCCTCTGGACAAGATAGAGTGTGCACCGAACAATCCAATTTTACCCCCTCCCCAACAAAACACGAGGAGTACCGCTCCCAATTTGGTAATCGAACATCTCTTCCAAAGGTGCCTTTGTGTGTGGCCACTTCATTGGGCTCTTTCGGGTTTGAGACACAAATTCCGGGGTGCTGCTCCAACACTCTAGCCAACCAAGTAGTCCCAGATTTAGGGGCACCTATCAGGAATGCACCCACCTCGGGCACCACTTCACCCTCTAGACCCACAACACCCCTCCGCACCTTCTCGATATAGGATGTACGCGCCCCCGTCGGTGTGAAATAGGAAACTCTTGTCGCACGGCCCACCACAGGTGTTCTGATGTCAAACAGAGTCGTATGGTTCACCGGACTTTCGGGAGCCGGGAAGACAACCATAGCAATGGCCGCCGCAGAGCGCTTTGGGTGCGAGGTACTCGATGGAGATACCATTCGAGATTTCTTCTCCAACTCTGACTTCTCTAGGAAAGGCCGTGAAACACACCTTCTGGGTGTTGCCAAAATGGCCAAGATGATCTCCAAGCATACCAATGTGATATGTTCATTCATCACTCCCTACGAAGATGTTAGACAGAAAATTCTGAATATCCTGCCAGATAATGCCGTGATGGTTCACATTTCGACTTCTATCGAAGTTTGCGAAGAGCGTGATGTGAAAGGCCTCTATGCCAAGGCACGCTCAGGTGAAATTTCGAATTTTACTGGTGTTACCGATCCATTCGACCATCCTGAATGCGCACACCTGACTCTTGACTCAAGCGGTGAGAAGGGCAAGGGTGTGAACGATTTGGTCGACCAACTCTCTCATCTCTTTGAGCGCCCAAGGGCAGTATTACTCCCAGGTCGTTGGCAGCCATTGCATGTGGGGCACGAGTGGCTAATACAGAGAGAATTAGACCAAGGAAAGAGAGTGGTCGTAGGGATTCGAGACACCCCCGTTTCAGAAACCGACCCCTATTCTGCTGACATGCGAAAGAGAATGATCGAACATCGCTACGAAGGTGAAGATGTCGAAGCCTGGATTATGCCAGACATTGAGGCCATTTCCTATGGCCGTAAGGTAGGATATGAACTCCGTGAAGCCGACGATATCCCTCCGGAAGTATTTGCTGTCTCTGCTACAGGAGTCAGAGGCGGCAACAGAGCAAATGTCTCTCAAAAAGTCATGGAATTCATGATTTCAGAGGGCATCTGGGATGGCGAGTAACCAGTAGACATAAGTCCACCAAAGCCCTCCCTGATTCATGTTCCAGAGTATCAAATCTAGAGATGACCGAATCTTGGACGTCCTAGTAGCTGGCGACATTACATCGAAGACCGCACTAGTATGCCACCACGGAACCCCAAGCGACGCCTCGATATGGTCGGATTGGCACCAAGATGCACTAGACAACAACCTCATTCTGGTGGCCATTTCTAGGCCTGGTTACGGACTATCAGAAAGGAATCCTGGTAGGACAATTTCCAGTGTCGCAGCCGATGTCGAAGACACACTCGATAACCTAGGCGTAGACCAATTCCTCTCCATCGGTTGGTCGGGAGGCGGACCCCATGCGCTGGCATGCGGTGCCCTAATTCCAGACCGCTGCAGGGCTGTATCATCATTAGCAGGAGTCGGACCATATGGTGAGCCAGATTTGGACTTCCTAGACGGAATGGGGCCTGAGAATGTCGAGGAGTTTGGCATTGCCCTCCAGGGAGAAGCCCCACTACGTGTTTGGATGGATGAGCACGCAGATGCATACCGCACCATTAGTGACGACGAACTAGCCACAGCTCTGGGCGGTTTGGTTCCTGAGGTGGATGTGGTGGCTCTGAACGAGCAAGGACTAGCTTCCGTTTGGGCTTCAAGTATGCGTAGATGCTTCTCTAAGGGCTGGGATGGCTGGATAGATGACAATCTGGCTTTCTGCTCTGGTTGGGGTTTTGAACCATCTCAACTCACTACCCCCGTCACCATTTGGCAAGGAGATTTGGATCTCATGGTACCTTTCGCGCATGGCGAATGGCTCCTCAAACACATCCCCACTGCCAAACCTAGGCTTGAGAAGGGACATGGACACCTTTCTCTGGTCGCTGACCGCAGACAGGCAATCATCGACGATTTAATCTCGAATCTCTGACTATCTGTCTGCGACGGCTTCTTGGCTGTCGGACATCTCGAACGGCTCGATGGCAGTCGACCGTGCAGAATTGCAGAGGATGGCCCAGTTGGTTGAGTTCAACCGTGAGAGGATGCAAACCATTGAGCAACAAGTTCGCCAATTGGAAACCATCAGAATGGAACAGATTCAGGCTATTGAGGCGTTGCGGGCAATCCCTGAAGATGGTGCCGAGGGAGCCATGATTCCCCTAGGTTCCGGTCTTCAAATCATCGCTGACATCCCCGCTGATGCCGGTGCTGTAATCGACATAGGTAGCAGAATTCAGGCAGAGAGGACCAGAGGAGAAGCTGCAGACATCCTCAGTAAGAGAGGAGATGAGTTGGTGGCAGTCATCGATAGGCTACGCCAAGAGTTCGATGATCTCGAAAAGGCAACAGTTGAGACCGCTCAGAAGTTCAATGAGAGCGTGGAAGGTCTGGAGCCCGAGGAACTCACAGCCCCAAATCCCGAGAGCAAGACTCCAGAACCGAAGAAAGCACCCCGCCGTAAGAGAAAGAGGGGCACCGAATTCACACTCGATGACTGAGGCTAGACTATGGGCTTATTCGACCGCTTCAAGAAGCGCTTCAAGAAAAGTACCGAAGAGGAGATTTCAGCCGACGAAGAGACTGTAGAGGCAAAACAGGCTTCGGAAGAAGGAGCCAAAATGCGTCAAGATATCGCCAAGATTAGAGAGGCCACAATTGCACAGGCACCAGTCGAAGAACCAGATGATGAGTGGGATGACGACGACGGAATCGTTCCTGACCCATTTACTTCCGCTCCAACAGACCGTAAGCAGAGGAAACAGGCACTGAGGGCAGCTTCTGTAGAACAAGCGGAGCAGCCAGAGCAGCCTGAAAAGCCCAAACCAACCACCGATCCGATGCAATCAACCACAGGTCGCAAACTAATCGCTACCGGGCCCGCGAAGTTAGAGGTAGACTTCGGAGATAGCGCCACAAAGACCGGCGGCCGAGTTATCACAGCCAGCTCCAAACTCGATACGATGCTCGAAGAACTGGAGGAAGATCTCCTAACTTCTGACATGGCACAAGGAGCAGCCGAGGAAGTCATTTCAACATTGAAGGCAAACCTGATTGGAACCCGACTAAGTGGCGTTAAGAAACTCGATGTAGTCCTTGAAGAGGCACTCAGAAACACATTACTTAGACTACTGGAATCGGGCTACTGGAACTTCAACAAGACAGTCGACTCCTTCCTAGAAGATAGCAGTCCAGTTGTAATCATGATAGTCGGTGTGAATGGCACAGGAAAGACCACCACCACTGCCAAGATTGCTCACAGACTGACCGAACAGGGCAAGACAGTCGTCCTAGCAGCAGCTGACACCTTCCGTGCCGGAGCTATCGATCAACTGGCAACCCACGCCGAACGTATAGGGGTTCGATGTATCCGTAGTCAGAGAGGAGGTGATGCGGCAGCCGTCTCGAGAGATGCCGTGGAAAGCGCGAAGGCGAGAGGAGAAGATATCGTCATCATAGATACTGCAGGCAGGATGCAGAACAAGACCAATCTGATGGAAGAACTGAGGAAAGTGCACCGAGTGACTCAGCCCCATTTGGTATTATTTGTGGCAGACGCTCTAGCAGGAAATGACGCAGTAACTCAGGCGGTTGAATTCCAGCGCATGTTGAGTTTCGACGGTGCTGTGCTTTGCAAACTGGATACTGATGCTAAGGGGGGCGCAGCACTCTCCATTTCACATGCAACCGGCAGACCAATCGTTCTAGCCGGAATAGGCCAGGGATACGAAGACCTCATTCCTTTTGATCCAGAATGGCTCTTGGACTCAATTCTCTGATTAATT
>Ga0310344_10004083_pt1 | contig 10871 bp, 6 predicted proteins | sample HC15DNA20200_MG_FD_203801 | JGI IMG/M metagenome (GOLD analysis project Ga0310344, IMG submission 203801) | Marine microbial communities from station ALOHA, North Pacific Subtropical Gyre - HC15-DNA-20-200_MG | ecosystem: Environmental > Aquatic > Marine > Oceanic | place: Pacific Ocean: North... | reverse complement strand
ACAGGAAAAACCTGGGGTATCGATCACTATGATGTGGAACCGGACATGATCACTATGGCCAAAGGAATTGCTAATGGATTACCTTTAGCAGCATTAATATCCACCAAGGAAATCGCTGATTCCCTCCAAAATAATACAATATCAACTTTTGGCGGTAATCCGGTGAGTTGTGCCGCTGCTAATACAACCCTTGATATTATTGAACGGGATGAACTGGCTAATAATGCACAGCACATGGGAGAAAAATTAACAGATGGTCTTGCTAGTTTACAAAGAGATCATCAAAATATAATTGGTGATGTTCGTGGTAAAGGACTCATGGTTGGCGTTGAACTGGTTGTAGATGAAACTAGTAATGATCGTACGCCAAATGTTGTAGCAGTAGACCAAATAATGGAAGAGACAAAAAAACGTGGTTTACTTATTGGCCGTGGGGGTCTTTATGGTAACACGCTTCGTATTGCACCAGCTTTAAATATTGGCAGTGATGAAATAAAAGAAGCGCTTACTATCCTTAAAGAATCTTTTGATGCCATAAAATAAAATAGATATGAATAAAATAGCATGAATCAAAAAAATTATATCAACAATCAATGGCTGGATGCAAATGATGGTTCTACCTTTGATGTTGAGAATCCATTTACCGAAAAGATCATTACCCAAGTTCCTTTATCCTCCAAAAAAGATGTGGATGCAGCAGTTCAGGCTGCAAAAATTTCATGGAAGGATTGGAAACTCTTGGGTTCTCTAGAAATGCGCGACATGTTGCGGGAAGTAGCAGTAAAAAGCCGCATACATGATCGCGAACTGGCGGAAATCATCACCAATGAAAGCGGTAAACCACTTATTGAATGTCTTGACGAAATTGAGTGGATCGCTTCCATTTTTGAATATTATTCTGAGATAGGGCGCGATCAGCGCGGGCGGGTAGTTGCACCGGTAGCTCGTCGCTCTATGAGCATGGTTGTTAAGGAAGCTTATGGAGTGGTGGGTTGTATCGTTCCCTGGAACTATCCACTATTACTTATGGCATGGAAAGCTGCTCCAGCCTTAGCTGCTGGCAACACAGTAGTGGTCAAACCATCGGAAATCACTCCCCTGTCTATCATGCGCTGGCTTGAATTAGCTTGTGATCATTTACCGCATGGTGTTCTTAATATGGTCACCGGTTACGGAGATACAGGAGCAGCTTTAGCGAATCATTTGGATGTGCGAGTGATTGCCTTTACCGGTAGTTTAGAAACAGGGAAAAAGATCGCTGCCATGGCAGCCAAACAATTGAAAAAAACATCTCTTGAACTAAGCGGAAATGATCCCATTATAATCTGTGATGATGTGGATATTGAAATTGCAGCCAGAGGCACAACCTGGGGCGGATTACTGAATGCTGGGCAGGTATGTACTTCTTTGGAACGAGTGTTTGTCATGGAATCTATCGCCAGTGATTTCACGGATGCTGTAGTAGCTGAAACTGAAAAAGTGCGTCTTGGAGACCCCATGGAAGGTAAAACCGATATGGGACCTATGGCTTCAAAGGATCAATTGGAAAAAACCATAGGGAAGGTGGAACGAGCTAAATCTGAAGGTGCTCGACTATTAACTGGCGGCGTAAGGTCACAACAATTTGAAACGGGATATTTCTATATACCTACGGTTTTTGACAGAGTAACAAGTGAAATGGAGATGATGAACCAAGAAACCTTCGGCCCTATCATTCCCATTCAGGTGGTAAAGAGCCTGGAAGAAGCCATCGAAATAGCTAACAATTCTCAATATGGGCTCGGCTGCAATATTTATACAAACGACATGGAAAAAGCCTTTACAGCTGCTGAAGACATTAAAGCGGGATCCTTCTGGATTAATGATCCATTAACTGATAACGAAGCAGCACCTTTTGGGGGAATGAAAATGTCTGGTGGTGGTCGCGAACTGGGTATTGAGGGCTTAGATGAATTCCGGGAAGCTAAACATATCCTGATAGATTATAAAATTCGGGATAAAGATTATTGGTTTCCTTATGATCTAGACGCTGGCAGGAAAACATAAAAGTCCCTTTTCATAATGGCTGTTAAAATTGTAACCGAAATACCTGGACCAAAATCATTGAACCTGGCCAAAAGACGTTCAAAAAGTGTTTCTAAAGGGCACGGTACAGTTTGCGATGTATACATTAAAGAAGCAAATGGATCTATATTAAAAGATGTTGATAATAACGTGTTCATTGATTTTTCTGGTGGGATTGGTACGATGAACGTGGGTCATTCCCATCCTCAGATAACAGCTGCTATTATAAAGCAACTAGAGCGCTACCTGCATACCTGTTTTACTGTGGCACCGTACGAGAGTTATATCGAACTCGCTGAAAAATTATCGAATCTGATACCCGCTTCCGAAGCATGTAAAGCCGCTTTTTTTAATTCCGGGGCCGAGGCTGTGGAAAATGCAGTAAAGATTTCACGATCCTATACGGGAAGGCCAGGGGTGCTGGTATTTAGCGATGCATACCATGGCCGTACCCTTATGACCATGACCATGACCTACAAGGAAGATCCTTATAAAAAAGGATTTGGTCCTTTTGCCCCAGAAGTACATTGTTTGCCATACCCTGCTGAAGGAATTGAATTGAATTTTAATGATTTATCATTTAATCCTGAACATATAGCCTGTGCTGTAATTGAGCCTGTCATTGGTGAAGGCGGTTTTATACCAGCTTCCAAATCAGGACTATCTGCATTGAGAAATTTTTGTACAAAACATGGTATTGTATTGGTCATCGATGAAGTACAAACTGGTTTTGGTCGTACGGGCAGCTTTTTTGCAATAGAACAATTTGGTGTAAACCCAGACCTTATAACCATAGCAAAATCTATCGCTGGTGGTCTACCTTTAAGTGGTGTAGTAGGCTTGGCAAAAATAATGGATGCTGTCCATGTTGGCGGGATTGGCGGCACATACAGTGGCAATCCTGTGGCCTGTGCGGCAGCATTGGCCGTCTTAAATATCATTGAACAGGAAGCATTACCGGAACGGGCTATTGAAATCGGAAAAATGGTGCGAGCTCGTATAAATAGTATCATACCAAACTGTCCCTGGATACAGGAAGTACGTGGTCTCGGTGCCATGATCGGCATCGAAATTGTCAACCAGGAATCTGGATACAAGGATAAAGCTAGAACTGACCGCATCCATAAATATGCTCTAGACCATGGTCTGATTATGATTACTGCTGGAACCCACGGGAATGTAATCCGTACGTTAATGCCACTAACAATTGATAATGATACTCTTGATGAAGGTCTGCATATATTAACTGCCGCGTTAGCGCAGGCTTAATGGGGAAGATTAATAATGGATAAGAATATACAATTTCAAAACTATGGTGCGCGTGGTAACTGGGTAGCTAATGAATGGGTTCCTGCCAAGGAAGGGAAAACAATTAGTATAATTTCTCCTTATTTTGACAAAGAGATCGCTACTGTTCCTGATTCAAGCGCGACTGATCTTGATGCAATAGTAGACAGAGCACAAGTAGCTTTTCCTGGCTGGGCAGCAACCAATATCCGAGACCGAGCTCAGATTATGTTTCGATTTAAAACAATTATGGAAAATGATATTGAAAACCTAGCAGAGTTAATTGCCCTAGACAATGGTAAAACAGTGGCAGATGCCAAGGGTAGTATCCAGCGAGGTATCGATGTAATAGAATATGCCACCACTATCCCCGAGGTATTGAAGGAAGAATCATCTCAAGTCAGTGCTGGCATTACTTGTACAATGACGCATGAACCATTGGGGGTTGTAGCCGGGATCACTCCTTTTAATTTTCCAGTAATGGTACCGCTGTGGATGATCCCCCTAGCAATAACTGCTGGGAATTGTTTCATTTTAAAACCTTCGGAGCAAACACCTTTGGCGGGTCTACAAATTGCTGAATATTTAAAAGAAGCTGGATTACCAACAGGTGTGTTCAGTGTTGTAAATGGTTCTAGGGAAGCAGTTGAAGGAATTTGTGACCATATTGACATTAGAGCAGTGGCATTCGTTGGCTCATCAAAAGTTGCGAAAATTGTCTATACTCGTTCTACAGCAGTAGGTAAGCGTGCCCTTTGTTTAGGCGGGGCCAAAAATCACATAATCATTGTACCTGATGCGGACGAAAATTCTACCGCAAAGGGATTACTCGCTAGTTCAATGGGTAGTGCCGGCCAACGATGCATGGCTGCCAGTGTAGCTATTGGTGTGGCTGATATAGATCCAATTATTGATCAAATGATCACAGAAACGAAAGCGTTTCAATTGGGTGCGGATATGGGTACCATAGTTAACAAACAAGCACTGGATCGGATAACGATTTATATTAATGAAGCAGTAAAAATGGGTGCAAAATTACTGGTTGACGGTCGCAACATTACTCCACCTGCAGAGTATCAAGACGGTTACTGGTTAGGACCAACGATCTTAGATGGAGTGGATCCGGACTGGCCTTGCGCAAAGGAAGAAATTTTTGGTCCTGTATTATCGATAATTAGAGCAGACACAATCGAAACTGCGTTAAAAATAGAGAATAATAACCAGTATGGCAATGCGGCGGCAGTGTTCACGACTTCCAGTCAGGTAGCGCAAACTATTGCAGAAAATGCATCGGCGGGTATGATCGGAGTAAATATTGGTGTACCGGTACCGCGAGAACCATATAGTTTTGGCGGTTGGAATGAATCTAAATACGGACATGGCGATATTACAGGACGTAGCGGCGTGGAATTCTGGACTAACTTAAAAAAGGTTACCGCGCGTTGGCCAGAATCAACGGATACTTGGAAAAAATATTTTTAATAAAATTCAAACCACTTTGGGTCCAAGTCAGGCCATTCACCTTCTTCAGCCTGATCTGTTCTTTCCGGCCAGTTTCGTTTTCCACTCCAATGATCAATTTTTATCCGGTAAACAGATGTTTGTTTTAATTCTTTATCGGTAATCGGCCGATAATCTTTTCCGGAATCCATTTCACCAAAATATTTTTCTAACAACCCATTTAATTTTTCCCTTTTTTCATCCAAGCTTTGGATCACCTGCACCAGCCCAAAGGCCATAACACTTTCATACTGGACACTTTTTTCTAAGGGTATATTGGACGGCAACAACCGGCCAGAACGAAAACATTCGAAACATACCTCTAAATAGTTATCCGCATTAAACCTGATACGACCAAACGCATTTGAATGAAAATAAATCTCGTGATGTTCTTTAGAATACCAGAATGTTGTTGGTATTACAAAGGGCTGGTTATCATCTCTGGTGGCAATGTGTCCAAATCGGGTTTTATGTAGAAATTTGATAATCCACTCATCATCCATTTCCAGTTCTTTTAGCCGTGATTGATTGATAGGTTTTTTATTTGGATCGTAACTCATACTAAAAATTAGTTTTAATGGAAACTGTTTGTATCATACCAAAAGGTTCAATAATCATTACCCCATAATCTATATTGAATATTATTGTAGTGGTTGTATGGGTATAACCTGCACCAATACTGATCCTTGGTTGATCATATCCAAGTCCCAGACCACTGCGTAAAGCGAAAGGTCCTGCGGTTAATTCAAATCCGGTTCCCAATGATTCGTTCCCATCAGTAGCGTGAATACCATCTAAAGCCCATAAAACTGTATATTTATTATTTTTAATTACATTCATCGCAATACCAAGCCGGAAGGTGGTGGGCAAATTCCAAGATTGGGTCTTCAAACGACCATCACCAGCTGCATCTGAATCAATCAAGGGATCAATATCAGTTTGAATATTTAAATCTCTACCAACAAGATTCATTTTTGTACCAAAATGGGCGAGACTCATACCGATTCGTAAATCTTTCCAACCGGGTGTAAACAATGTCCCAATATCGACAGCCTGTCCCATTGCAGATTCATTCGCTATCTGGGAGTACAGCATTTTCAAGGTCAATCCCAGACTGAAGTATGCAGAAAGTTTGCGAGCATAGGTTAAACCTGCAACCAAATCTGAAGCACCAGCATAGGTTCCATCGCCTTCCGGATGAGCAAGTGTAGTAACTTCAATATCATCCATCTTTAATGTATTTATTGATACACCAAATGAACCGATATTATTTTGATTTCTTACATAAGACACCTGATGTAATTCCAAATCCATGATCCAGTCCATATATCCGGTGAATAAGTCAGTCCGGTCTACATGAATGATACCGGCAGGATTCCAGAAAACTGCGCTTGCATCGTTTGCGACCGCCGTAAAAGCTGACCCCATCGCTACCGCCCGAGGTCCTACACCTATTTTGAGGAAGTTTGCAATTGTCGTTCCAACTTTGCTTTCAAATTCAACTGGCTGATCCTGTGAAAAAAGTACGAAAAATAGTGAAATGATTGGGACACACTGCTTCATCAGCGCACAACCATTAATTTACCATTTGTTGAATATTTGTTCCCCTTCAACTCAGCTTCAATGTGATATAGATATACTCCGTAAGCCACTTCCATATCTGAACTACTGCGGAGATTCCACCATTCATAGGAGCCTTCTTCATGGTTCAAATGGCGCACAAGATCTCCCGCAACTGTATAAATCTTGATTGAACATTTTTCCGGTAAATGGGTGAATTGTACACGGTGTTGTCCTTCTTGGCTGTCCCAAGCAGCATTGACAATAAATGGATTTGGTACAACCTTAACACGTTCTAAATCTAGAGTTTCACTTTCTTGTAAACCGGATATGGAAAATGAAAACCGATCATCATCATTAAAAGGCCTAGTTGTTGATAAAAGCCATTCATCTCCAAGCCAACCTGTATATTCAAACGCGCATTCCGGATCGGCAGCACATTCTTCAGTATCACCTACAAACCGAATGGTGACATCCAAAACATTGTTTTGTATCCAAGATCTCGTCTGATCTGGAAAAGGTTCATCATAGGAAATATCCAGCACCCAAATTTGTTGAGAAGGGTTCCAATCGCTACCGCCAACATCACGGTAGATAGAATGCAATCTGTAGTGTTGTGTTGGATCTTTATCGGTAACATCCCATACTGAAAAAGGTACTTCTGTTGGATAATCCTTAGGACGGTTTGCATATTGATGGGCAATATATCCAGTACCATCAAATTTTATGGCTATATCCCGATAGGGATAATGCGGTTGATTGTTTCTTTCAGATGCTTTTATTTCAATTATGCGGTCTAGTACACGATTTGTGTCACCTGCTATTTGTGTAAACGAATCAAAACCGGAAGGATCATTCTGCATAATTAAACGAAATCCATTGATAACTGGATTGAAATCAGGGTTTGCACCAGCGGTAAAAGAATTTAGAAAAGCAATAGATCCTAATAAAGTGTCCTGGGAAACATTATTTTCAATAAGACTATAGCGATATCCTCCACCATAGGGATGAACTATAATTATATAGTCTTTTGTATCCATCACATTACGGTTTAGCAATTGTATATCTACTTTACCTGTTCCATAACCTGCACTGTGGTAAACAGTATCTGCAGCTAAATTGCCAAGAATAACACCATTAGTATTTGTCCGGGGAATACCTGCAACAGTATGGGGTGCAAAAGTTGTATTTACCTGAGATGCTGGTGTTGACTCATTCATAGTTACACCAAGAACTGGGTCTGGTCGGTCGTATGCTGTTACTGCGTACCAATATTCAATACCGTTTATTACATTAGTATCTACAAAACTATGCCTCAAACCTGTATTAGCACCCTGATCAATTAACATTGTTTTAATTTTAAAAATATCTCCAGTCTGGACGCAAAGGTCAGGGTTTATACCACAATCATACGTACCATTTTTTATCATTACCGCAGTACCGCCAACGTAGAGTATTTTCCCCGGTAAAAATGGTCCCATAGTGATTCCTTCTTCTAGATCAACAAACTGCGGATTAATCATCCAATCAGCAGTTGAATCCAGAATAGAAAATCCATCAACTAGCGCCCCCCTGTTTAAGGCCAATAACCAACCACTGCGTGAATCATACACCTGAAAAGTAGTATCAGAGATAAAAGTAACAAGATATGTATTATCCACTAAGCTCTTTGTATCTGGAATGATTCCAAGATTTACAATGCTTGCACTTGAAACAAGTGCACTATGAGAAACCTCAACAGCTCCAATTTCAGTGATAGAATTAAACTTGTTATAATCAGCTAAGGGTAAAAATTCCAAAGGATAATTTATTAGATCATCGGTTGGATTTCCCCAGGTCGTACCAAAATCAGTACTACGGTATACTCTATAGCCTTCGAAATCAGCTTTACCGGTAAGTTTATCTACACTGGATTCAGATTGATCACCTTCCCATACCAGCGTTATTTTTTCGTTTTCCGGAATAATTGTTACTGCAGGTGGTGTCGGAGCTGAAGGTGTTTTAAAATTATTATTATATACTGTTACTGCATTTTCGGCTGTTTTAAGTAAATCATCACGATTATTAGCAACTATAATGGTAATCACAATTTGTTGTGTATCTCCTGGCGCCATATTGAAATCACCGCTTGACATGGCATAACAAACATCCGCTTTTACCTGTGGGCTCGGTGAAAACAGGCCTGGATTCATATAGCTGTACTGTGCTTCATCCCGCGAGGCATAATACGAACCACCTATATTACCAGATTTAGGCATGTCAGAATACTTAAAGCTTCTCCAAGATGTAATTCCAATATTATCTCCGCTACTTGTGGTTGGTGTTTGTAGCATCATAATTCCCATATAGGCAAGATCCACTCCAGGCCAATTTGAATAGTTGTTATCATAATCGTATGTCATAGCCATATTTAGGCTCGGAATATATTCCGCATTATCATCCGAATACTCAGTTTCCAAATGCGCTGGATGATCAGGGTCCATCATCAGACCTACTCGACAATCCAACAGCGTTCTGTCTGATTTATTGATAATATCATAGACGAAATAAATAATGCGATTTGTAAGTGTAGTGTTGCTTTGTAATCCGCGGCATCTAACTTCCAGACAACCTACGCTAGGCTTGGTTCGATGATGAGAATCAAATAAACTTGATTCGTAATCACGCATTACCCAAAATGATTCCTGAGAACCAACTGGTTCATAATCATATTGTTCCATTCCAGGCCAACCAGTGGTTCCCGTTTGCAATTCTCCGGGCCACACAGTTGGCCACGTACTAGGATTATTAGAAACAGCAGCTAATGGATTTAAACCAATGCTGTGATACCCCGCAATGGGGTTAAAATTTGCCTCTCCCTGATCCTGATATGTATCGGATACAAGCGGAACTGGATCATCAATGCCGTTATCAGATGTGTCAACCTTTGCTCCGATCATTAGACCCAGTTGCCAGATGTAGTATCGCTGAGTGTTTACTGGATATTCCAACGAGGGATTATAAAAGCCAAGCAGTCCATAGTTGGAAAAATACAGTGCCAATTTACCGTCATTATGTACGTTATATGTCCGGTCTTCAAATCCTAAAACTCGGCTTAAAGAGCGCCGCCAGGTTGATTCTTTTGGAATTGGTTCAACACCTTTTTGAGCAAAACTGAGGCTGATGATAAAAATTATAGTTAGTTGTTTTACCAAGCAACCTCCATCCCAATACTAAACCTCCGGGGATCAGCAAAATTAGAAGGATCGTTCGTCCCATCAAGTGTCGCATCAGGGAACAAAGTGCGATCAGGTAGACCAGTTGTAGGATCTACATAGACAGCGTTCAGTCGATTAGTGAGATTTTTTATTTCTGCAAATAATTCTAACCGGAATGATTCTTTAATAGAAAAACCGCGGGACAAATAAATATCAATATTTGCTGTAGTGGGCATACGTTCACTATTGATTTCACCAATACGAGTACCCTGCGTGTTTTCAGGTGTATACGGCAGGCCGCTACCGTAAGAGCCAATCAAGGAAAGGTGCCAGTTATTAAAAAGTGTTCCGCCCAACTTCTGAGTATTCAATGAAAGCGTATAGCTTAATGTATGAAGTTGATCCCACTCTAATATTAAGGTGCGTTTCGGTAAAACTAATGGCGGTGTATTGAACACATCATAAAAACCAGCAAATAAATCAGAACTATTCCCTTCCGCTCTGGATATAGTGTAATTGAGACTAAATTGCGCATATTTATTGAATTCATGGTCTAGATTAACTTCCATACCGCGAACATTAGCGTAATCAGCATTGATAAATTGTGTAAATGGATTGGGAGTAGCTGGCACAATACGGCTGGCAACTAAGTTTTGGATATCCTTGTGGAAAACAGTTACATCAAGCCGCGTTACATTTCCAATTTGCTGTTCCCAGCCGATTTCCATGGATATTGTCTTTTGCGGTTCTAAATCAGGATTACCGACAGAGGGATTATTTACGGTATAAACCTGTGGTGCTTCCGGTATTGTATCCCCGCTAATAGATTCGAAACGATTGCTTACATTCCAGTATAAGGTTTGATAGTCCGGGATCTGGAAAAAATGACCGTAGGCGAAATGCAATATCGATTTTTCAGTTATAGGATGTGAAAATCCCAACCGGGGACTCAGTTGCCATTTTGCGGCAGCTTGAATAGCCGAGTCATTTAGCGTTTGATTCCACTCAAAACGGATCACGTCACGGGATTTTTCCCAATAATTGGCCTTTGGATTAAACCAGTCCAGACGCAAACCAACATTTAAAACAAAATTATCAAATTCAAGTTTATCTTGTATATACCCTGATATTTCTTTGGGTGAATAATGATAGTTTTGATCGATCCACTCCCCGGCCATGAAATTCCAACCAAACTCATCTACCATACCCTCATGGCTAATTCGTTCAAGTTCATTCTGTATATAAGTAATTCCAGATTTAAAA
>Ga0310344_10004081_pt1 | contig 10873 bp, 7 predicted proteins | sample HC15DNA20200_MG_FD_203801 | JGI IMG/M metagenome (GOLD analysis project Ga0310344, IMG submission 203801) | Marine microbial communities from station ALOHA, North Pacific Subtropical Gyre - HC15-DNA-20-200_MG | ecosystem: Environmental > Aquatic > Marine > Oceanic | place: Pacific Ocean: North... | reverse complement strand
CCCTCTCGCGTACGGACAAACTTGCAATAATTCAATTTATACAAACAATGAAACAAGACTCAAATGAAACTACAGTTAGAGCCTTGGCTTAGATCTATATTGGCAGCAACCATAGCAGCCACTGCAGTGCTATTTATGGGCTATGCGTTGGAGTGGTCGGACTACGGACTATCACCAGACACCACATTTGAGCGAATCAAGACACAAACCGAAAGTAGCTTCCGTGAACTCAGAACGTTTCTGTCGTTACATTCGGAACAATTAGCGACCACTCCTGAAGTCGCTAACCAATTAGGGACAGAAAGCACCCGTGCCTCACGCACACAGCTATTCAACTTGACCCGAGAACTACCAACGTCACGTTTTCCACACGTTGCAACCACCGTTTACGATGGAACCGCGACGGCGAGAGCATGGACAGGGCGACCAACGGAACTTGCGCTCACTCGAATTCTTGGAGACGCAAGCACATTTATCGCCCGAACCCCTCTGGGTCTCAGCCTAGTCGTCCTTCGCCCAGTCTCATTTCCTCAGCCAGGTGTCTCCGAAAACCAACGCGACGAACGGCGGGTTGGCTCCGTGTCCTCTGAATACCTTTTGACCACTGAAACAGAGATTTATCCGGCCACAGAAATCGGACTCTTTTCAAACAGTTTGGTTAACCTGGTTTTCCTACAGTCAAATGATGCCTCAGTCGTCGACGAAGGGCGTTCGTTTCCCCTCGAGGCCTCCGACGGGACTCATCTCCTAACCGTGACTGTCACCGAAGACGACTTAGTTTTCGGTCGAAACGGTTGGCGCCGAAAGGTACATCGGGCGGCACTCGCTAGTTTCGGAGCCCTGCTACTGTTGCTGACGGCTGCTCCTCTCCTTAGACATCCAACCACAGTCGGAGCTCCGTTCAGAACTGGCACCTCGCCGTCTGCAGCCATCTCGCTAATATTTGCTGTGGCCGTCCTTTGGATATCTGCCTCGCCGACTGCCCAGACAAGCCAATTACCAAATGTCTCGACGTTTGACTCCCAATTAGCGCCAGGATTCTTAAGAACGCCAGTAGATATTCTTCTGCTCGGTCTCACGATGATCGTGATTGGGTCAGTCTTCGTACGATTGTCGGGATCAACGAGCCAGTTGTGGCACCAAAAGAAAAACGGATCGATACTCAGTCGAGCAATTGCCGGGCATCTACTGGCCGGAATAGCATCCCTCGTCCTTGTTATTGTCTATGACCAATTACTCAAGGACGTCGTGGGTAACACCAGCCTCGACGTGGCCTATCCTTCACTAAATCCATGGGATACGACTCGAATCAGTCTCATACTTGGTTTACTACTTCTCACGACAGCCTCTCAGTGGATCGCGGCGTCCACGCTATCGTTAGCGACGTCTCAATGGCGGATCACCAATTACCCGCGTGTATCTGTGGTCGGCTGTTGGCTCGCGCCACTCCTCGCCTACGCGATCTATACCGGCCTCCAAGACATTCCTTTTATCCTTATGTCCGGCGGCCCACTATTTCTTTCTCTCAGCCAATTCTCGATTCGACTGCATTATCGTCACGCTTCACAGGCAACCAGATTTATTATTCTTTTCGGCGTCCTTGTTTTGCCGAGTATCGTGGCATACCCCCGAATTGTCGCGGCCAGCACTGAAGCGAAAATTCACTTCGTCGAAGAGTCTTTTTCACCAGCCACAGCCGACCACCCCCAGAATCTCCTCGAAAGTCTCTCCGTTGCACAAGCTGAAATCGACACCGGACTCGCTCTCCTACCATGGCCAGACAACATTACGCTCGACGCAGAAGATCCGGAAGATTCGAATCTTGCTTTTGCACTATGGCAAGGGACTGAATTAGCACGGCTCAGATTGACTTCTGCAATTGAATTGTACGGACCTCAAAATAAACTGGTTAGTCGTTTCGCGTTAAATTTCCCCGAATACACGCCTCTGGCCCAACCCATGGATCACGCGAATTGCGAATGGGAGGTTTATGGCGAAGTCTCGCCGTTCGGTTCACAAGAACATCGCCTGCTTCACGCGCAACGTGGCATTTGCCAAAACTCTGAACAAGAAATATCACGCGGAACCATTGTCGTGCATGTTCCGCTTGACTACCGCTCGTTGCCGTTTGGCAATACGCCAAGTCCCTACTATGGCGCGATACAACCGGACCGCGCCTACTCCGAACCAGGCCACATTGGCGCCGACATTGACGTTGCAGTTTACGGTTGGGGACTGACGCCTCTATTCACTACCAGCCCTAGCACCTGGTCCATAACGGAAGAGCTCTTCGAGAAGATATACGAAAGTCGCAATCCATTTTGGAGGCGGCTGACAGCGAATGGAGTCCAATCGAATGTCTACTTCTCCAACAATCGCTACGGAATCTATGCTCTTGGATTTCCGAGGCTGACGATTTACGACCATCTCGTAAGAATTGCCGAGATAGTCGCTCTCCTGAGCATCTCCTATCTGGTTTGGGTATTCCTAGCCGCAGCAACTGGCCAATTATCCGGCCGCCGAAATCTCTTTGGGTATGGCCTGCTCCGTGAAGTCAGAACCAGCTTTTACCGGCGATTATTTTTCGCCTTTGTCATTGGCGCGGTCATTCCAATACTTCTATTGGCGTTCATCGTCCGAAATTACTCCATCGCGCAACTGCAGGGCGATGCAGAGGTATTGGCGACCAGAACAGCTCTGATCGCACAGCGCGTCGTCACCGAATTGCGCGCTAATTCTGCCACTGATCCACCTGAGATCAACGATGACCTCCTTGTCTTTGTCAGCCAGATGATCGATCAGGACGTTAATGTATTTGAAGGTTCACGCCTGCTCGCGACAAGCGAACGAGATCTTTTCGCGTCAGGCATACTACCGACGCGAACGCCCGATGAAGTGTACGAGGCAATTGTTCTTTCGCAACTGCCGAGTTTCGTTACTACCAGTTCAATCGGCCAAGGAGAATACCTTGTTGCCGCTGCGCCTTTACTTCCTGGCATTCGCGACTCAGTTTTAACGGTACCAATGGCGTCACGCCAGTACGAAATCGATCAACAAATCGATGAATTTGATCGCGGGCTCTTACTCGCCGTGATGCTTCTTATTCTTCTTGGCGCACTCAGTAGCTACTACATCGCCGACCGAATCGCGAACCCGGTGCAGCAATTGACCAGGGCAACGAAAAGAATCATTGAAGGCAAATATGACGAGCCGATCGTCACCAGAACTGACGACGAACTCGAACAGCTCGTATTGGCATTTAACCAGATGGCCAATGAACTGACTCGACAGCGCCGCGAACTTGCCCATACAAACCGGCTTAAAGCCTGGGCTGAAATGGCTCGGCAGGTAGCGCATGAAATCAAAAATCCGCTAACACCGGTCCAACTATCCGCTGAACATCTTTTACGTGTCCACAACGATAAAGGAAAACCACTTGGTTCGGTAATGGACGATTGTCTGGCCACGATTTTGAAACAGGTCACAAATCTCAGGCAGATATCCCTAAATTTCTCCAACTACGGAACATCGCCAGAAATCCACAGGCGTGAAACAACAATTGATGAAATTGTTTTGTCAGTAGTCGACCCGTACCGACGTGGCCTGTTGGACCGAATTGACATACAAACAAAATTCCCCAGCGTACCGATTCGTATGCATGTTGATCCCACATTGGTCAGCAGAGCACTCACGAACATTATCGAAAATGCGCTACATGCCATGCCCGGAACCGGAATACTCGCGATCGAATCGTACGAAGACAACAACCGCGTGGTGATTACAGTCCGGGACACCGGAATTGGTTTTGACCAAGACACGCAACGCCGAATCTTCGAACCGTACTTCTCAACAAAAGTAACTGGGACAGGCCTTGGAATGGCAATAGCGAAGCGCAATATTGAACTTAACGACGGATCTATATCTGTACGGAGTACGCCCGGTAGCGGGACCACCGTGACCGTAACTTTTCTATCCGGCGCAAAAGACTAAGGCTCCACTACGAAACCGATCGCTTCGCTTCCGGTTCTTCGTTCAAACCCGTCCGAATCGATGCAATTCGTCCACGATTGAATACATGCCCGATCAGTCCGGACATTAGGTACGTATAAGACAGCACGATCAGAATGATCTGGGGCGCAGCAACAATCGCTCCAATCACGCCCGCAATAATCAGCGGTGTCATATAGGACCGTTGTCGTCCAGGTATAAGCAAATTAAAACTTCTAAAACGTACTCGACTGACCATAAGGGCCGCAGGTAGCAGCATCACAACTAAAGCACCGACAATATTGAACGGTTCCAAGAATCCAGCCGGCAACGCAAATACTGTCGCCGCCGGCACGCCGGCGGCCGCGGGACTCGGCATGCCAACGAAGTATCTTTTATCACTACCTTTCGTTTGCACATTAAAACGCGCCAATCTCACGGCAGCCGCCGTCAGCCACAAAAACGCGACCGCCCAGCCCAACTGCCCAAGCGGTTCCAACCCCCAAGCGAACACAAGCGTCGCTGGTGCAACGCCAAACGATATGATGTCTGCAAGCGAGTCAAATTCAACTCCAAATTCACTTGTCGACCCAGTGGCACGGGCGATTCGACCATCCAAAAGGTCCAATACGGTCGCGAATCCGATGAAAGGAGCAGCGGTCATAAAATCCCCGCGCATTGAATACACAATACACGCCCAACCGCAAAACATATTGGCGACGGTAAACAAGCTCGGCAGAAGAAAAACACTCCGTCGCGATCGCCGCTTCTGTGGAGTTTGCCGACGAAACATTGCCAATACATTACTCATTTCATGCTCACAAGATTTCCAATTACCGTCTCACCACCACGAACCACGTCCCCTACTTTAACCCTAAGGCGAGAATTAGGCGGCACGAACACATCCATTCGCGAACCAAATTTCATAATACCGAATCGCTGCCCCCTCTCGACAACCATACCTGGCTTTATGCGACAAACAACCCTTCGTGCGAGCACACCAACTACCTGGCGAAATATGACAAGCTGCCCCTCAGTTTCAACCCGAATTTCAGATCTCTCATTTTCCTGAGCAGACCGTTCATTAAACGCAGCCAAAAACCGACCCGGCCGATAAGTCACGTCAACCACTTTGCCACCGACCGGTGATCTATTGACGTGCACATCAAGTGGAGAAAGGAAGATGCTGACTTGCAGCCAACTGCCACCTGGCGCGACTGAGCGTTGCGGCTCTCCGACATGAAGAACACGACCATCAGCCGGCGCCAGAACGGCATTCGCGTCTAAATGCTCAGGCGGCGTTCTTTCAGGATCCCTGAAGAACAGACCCAGTGCGCAGGCAAGCAGGGCAAAACACACCGCGCCAAACCACACTCCAAATCCACTAAAAAGTGCGGTAACTATCAGTGGGCAAATAACAAACGGTAGCCCGTCTCGGTCCATGCGCGTACGGTAATAAAAAAAACAGCGGGTGGCTAAACGACGCTAGCTCTCTGCAGTCGCGGAGTTTACGACCAGCGTTGGCGTAAGATGCCGACGAAGAATACCCTCCATCTGATCCTTTACTTGCAATTTCATCTTTTTGAGTCGGGCTTTCTCAAGCTGATCATCGCCAGTTGGATACGGATGACCGGTTAGCTCGCGAAGTCTAGTTTCGTAACCTTGGTGCTGCACCGAGAGTCGTCGATATTCCTCATCTTGCTGCAACAAAACTTCACGTACTGCTTGGTCATTCGTCATTCTGCCTCCTACGGTGATCACGTCTCCAATTAAAGATAACGTGGCATGACCTTTTGTTTGATGCGGGTGAAAATTATCACACACCCTTGTGGGATTCAAGACACCTGGTCAGGATTACGGCATCCTCTTTCGGCTGCCTATAATACGCGCTCCTTCGCCCAGTCTCTTTGAAGCGATATCTCCTATACAAACCACGGGCGATTTCATTCGAGCTCCGCACCTCTAGCGAGACACTCGCTACCCGGAACTGTTGCCCCAAAGTCAACACCTCCTCTAACAAAGCACATCCAATGCCTCGCCCTTGATATCCCTCGGTCACTGCAATGCTATTCACTTGAAGCGTGTCTGCAACTCTCCAAACGGAACAATAGCCTACGATCATCCGGCTTGGCCCAAAGACTGCCAACAGGTATGACCTGTCTGGCTGGCTAAGTTCGTCTAAGAACATCTCTTGCGTCCATGGGTGCGTAAAGACTTCAGTATTGATCTCCACTAGACGAGCGATATTCGATTCGTCGGTGATCCGTATCACTTCCCATGCGTCTGCCATTTCTTTTGAACAAATCATTCACGACCGATCCGCCGCTCGCGCACCAATACGGCATCCGGTCGCCTGACATACAGCGGTTGTAACTTATCCGGACTGACGGCTTCATACAGCTTAGCCGCCACTAACCGTCCCATTACCGGCGCCAGAGCCGATTCGCCAGTAACTACAGATATCGATGCTGACACACCAGCCAAGCGCTGTTCCAGCAACACTTCGTCTCGAGCAACAGCAGTCCCAACAAAATCCACCGTAAGCTCATCACCGTAATCCAGTAGAAGTCTGGTCATTACATCCAACACAACCGCAGGGTCACCCACTTGCGGACCGGCAATACATTTTGGTCGCAATAACCCACAATCGAACGCCCCTGCCACATATAGTCCGGCAAACACATGCCCGCGTTGACCGTCCATCCAAACAACCGTGCAATCTCGGCCAGATAGCGTACTTGTGTTTATGGTCTCCGATGCCGCGCCAATCTTGTTGTTCATTCGGACAGCTGCGACAGCATCAAGCGTTGGCACTGGCACCACTTGTCGCCCCTGCGCAATAGCGAGGGCCTGTACCGTTGCGATACCAACACGTAACCCGGTAAATGACCCAGGCCCGATTCCGACCGCAAAGATCTCAATATCAGCCAAGGCAGTCTTTCCACGCTCCAAAACAGTGTCAATATCTCTCGGTAGACGCTCACCGTGGGTGATCGACGGGTCACCAACGAAATCGACAGATTCCCCAGACGCCGACCGAATCGAAATACTTCCGGATTCTGTGCTGGTATCAATGGTCAAGATAGACATAAGTCTCCGACGTTTCTTTGCTCGATCTCAAGCATGGCTCCGATGCTACCATCACTGTGATGTCGCACTCTCCGAAAGGCCTTAGAAGTGCACAAAAGACTGCTACCCCGGCAATGAAGCAGTATTTTGAAGCAAAGCGTCAACACCCCAACACTATTGTGTTCTTCCGTATGGGTGATTTTTTTGAGATGTTCTACGAGGATGCCGTCACAGCCGCCACCGCACTTGAGCTTACCTTAACATCCCGCTCGAAGGATTCGGCCGGAGCCGAAATACCTATGTGCGGAGTTCCCCATCATGCCGCAGATAATTATCTTAATAGGCTTATCAAGCAGGGTTTTCGCGTTGCTATTTGCGACCAAGTCGAAGATGCAAAAAAAGCCAAGGGTCTTGTGCGTCGTGACGTTGTTCGTGTTGTTACGCCTGGCACGCTTACGGATAGCAACTATTTAGAGGCGAGAGAGCCGGCGTACATGATGGCGTTATTTACCAATCACGATTCAGACCACCCAAAGACCGGTCTTGCAATCGCTGATCTTTCAACAGGCGAATTCCGTGTCACAGAAATCGCGGACACTTGCCTGTCTCGCAATGTCATTGATGAAATTCACGCGGTACGGCCAAAGGAACTTCTCCTTCCAGCCGAACTTGCAGAAGATACAGACTCTGGATCGTTTCCGAGCGGAGTCACCCTCACTATTGTCGATTCATGGACGTACGGCTTGGATCACGCATACCGAACACTTACCGAACACTTTGGCACTTCTACGCTAGAGGGTTTCGGTATCACCGTGGAAAGCAATGCCCCAAGTATTTCAGCAGCCGGAGCTACTCTCACGTATCTACAACAGACCCAGCGAGGCAATCTTGACCATATCCGGCGCTTGGACGTCCGTGACCGAGCAAACTATTTATTGATCGATCCCGCAACTTTCAAACACCTTGAGATTCTTGACGGCGCGAGTAATGACCGTACCGGCACGTTGATCCACGAAATCGATGAAACCAAAACACCGATGGGCGCACGGCTTCTGCGGTCTTGGCTAGCCAGACCGCTTTGCCGTCGAGATTCAATACTGAAACGCTTAGACTCCGTCGATGAGCTTGCAGCGGAAAGTATTGCTCGCGACAAACTCAGGGAAGCGTTGTCCTCCGTTTACGATCTTGAGCGCCTCATCGGCCGCGTTATCCTTGGAAACGCCGGACCGAAAGATCTCGTTGCTTTGAAGACTTCAGTCCGCGCTATCCCCACACTTCGTACCGACGGATCAGATTTAAGCGCAGCTCTATCGCGTGATTTGATTGACGGCATTAAAGATCTCACCTCGGTCGAAGACGACATCGAACACACGCTTGTCGATAATCCGCCGGCGATCACGAGAGACGGTGGCATGATTCGGGAGGGTGTTGACCAAGACCTCGACGACGCACGCAGCCTTAGCCAGGGTGCCAAAGAGTCGATCTCTGCGATGGAGACCGCGGAACGAAAACGAACTGGTATCAGCTCACTAAAAGTGAAGTTCAATCGAGTCTTTGGCTATTACATCGAGGTCTCGAAGGCAAATTTACACGCCGTTCCTGATGATTACCATCGAAAACAGACCATCGCAAACGGGGAACGATTTATTACGCCAGCTCTCAAGGAGTATGAGCAAAAGGCTCTCGGCGCTGATGACAAAAGCCTACTCCGTGAGCAAGAATTATTTACTAACTTGGTAAGTCGCATTGCAGGACAAGCGCAAGACATCCAATCGGCCGCACACGCGATTTCTGCACTTGACGTTTTGTTGTCTTTTGCAGTCACCGCAAGTCATCGCAACTACTGTAAGCCGGTCATAACGGAAGAGTCAGAACTACGTCTTATTGATGCACGCCATCCTGTCGTGGAGCGACGTACAGACGCTTTCGTTCCGAATGACTTGACACTCAATAGCAACGACCAACAGCTCATGCTTCTTACCGGCCCCAACATGGGCGGAAAATCGACTTACCTGCGACAGACAGCCATTATCGTCTTGATGGCACATGCAGGTTCCTTCGTCCCCGCGAAATCCGCACGAATTCCGGTAACCGATCGAATATTCGCGCGTGTTGGGGCATCAGACGACATCGCCCGCGGGCAATCCACGTTCATGATCGAGATGCAGGAAACTGCACGAATACTGAATCTTGCTACATCAAGTAGTTTAGTACTCCTCGACGAAATTGGTCGGGGCACCGCCACGTTTGACGGATTAAGTCTCGCGTGGGCGGTTGCCGAACACCTGGTTACCGACAACGACAACAGACCGAGAACATTATTTGCCACCCATTATCACGAGCTCACCGAACTGGCAGAAGCGCACGTCGAAGTGTCCAACTACCACGTCGCGGCCAAAGAATGGAAAGACGACATTATTTTTCTGCACAAAATCCAGCCAGGCCGTTCAGACCGCAGCTACGGAATCCACGTCGCCCGATTAGCTGGATTACCCGCGCCTACAATTGCACGGGCAAAAGTCATCCTCGCTGGGCTTGAAGGCGATGAGCTGTCACACGCCGGCCGACCATCCTTCACCAGTTCTACAAATTCTAAGCAGTCCCAGATTGGACTGTTCGAACGTTCTCCTGCTAGCCATGACGAGGCAATCGCTGAAATATCAAAAGTCGACCTCGATCAGATCACACCTGTTGACGCACTGTTATTGTTGGCAAAGTTGAAAGATGATCTCTCGGGATAAATGTTGTGACTAAATCGCGTTCTTCTGAAAAAGAAGCCTTCCTTCGTTCTCCTGTACGACCATACGAAGCAACCACCCCGCAGTCGACTGACGACCTACTGGCTCGCATGGAACAGATTTCGTTTCAAGGAAGAAATCTTGCGACCGCACGAAGAATCTGGGAACGGATGATTGCAGACAATGTGCTCATATTCTTTGGAATGGCTGGCGCACTTACGGCTGGAGGACTGAGACTTGCGATCGCTCAGCTCATCCATAAGAGAGCTATTGACTGCCTGATCTCGACCGGCGCTAATTTGTACCATGACCTTCATGAAACCCGCGGCCAACATCATTACCTCGGAAGTCCAAAGGCAAACGACGCGATGTTGCAGGCACACCACATTGACCGTGTCTATGACACCTATGTCGATGAGGATGAATTTATTGACAATGACAGTTGGATCGCAGAATTCGCAGCCAATCTGGACCGTCCAAGCTATACCAGCCGAGAATTTTTATATGAACTTGGTGGTTACCTATGGGATCAAACAGGAGCAGACGGTATTCTGACTGCGGCGTATCGTCAGCAATTGCCGATTTTTTGTCCAGCTATCGCTGATTCATCCTTAGGAATGGGACTCTCTCAAGCCCGACATATCAACCAAAATGCCGGCTGCGTAGACGTCATCGGCGACATTATTGAATCGGCGAACCTCGTGAATCGTTACCCCAGAACTGCTTCCATCGTATTAGGTGGTGGCACGCCCAAGAATTTCATCAACCAAGCCAGTGTCCAGGCCGCGTTTTACGATTCAGATATTACCGGGCACCAATACGCCATACAGCTCGTGACAGACGTGCCGCATTTTGGTGGAGCTTCTGGTTCAACTCTCGATGAGGCTCAAAGCTGGGGAAAATTATCCACGAAGGCGGACCAAGTTACCGTGCATGCTGATGCGACACTCGCATTCCCTCTACTGACTAGTGCATTTGTTAATTCTGCCGCGAAGGCCCTAGAAGACAGAGCTGCTCCTCGATTTACAGTCGACGGACGCTCTCTCAGCGTAGACGACAAGTCAATCCCATCCGATCGA
>Ga0310344_10004080_pt1 | contig 10874 bp, 9 predicted proteins | sample HC15DNA20200_MG_FD_203801 | JGI IMG/M metagenome (GOLD analysis project Ga0310344, IMG submission 203801) | Marine microbial communities from station ALOHA, North Pacific Subtropical Gyre - HC15-DNA-20-200_MG | ecosystem: Environmental > Aquatic > Marine > Oceanic | place: Pacific Ocean: North... | reverse complement strand
ACCTGTGGGATTAACGGAAAATTTGCAATCTTTCCAGTGTGACCTCCAGCCTCGTAACCCTGCGCGACGACAATATCAACACCGGCTTCGACCTGTCGTATGGCATTACGTGGCGAGCCGACCAGCCCCATGACAGTAATACCCTTCTCACGAGCCATCGGCACGACCCAAGACGGGTCACCGAGCCCAGCCGCGAACATTTGCACGTCTTCCTCCATGATCACATCGACCTGTTGCTGGATCATGTTTTTGTGGTTGGACCCAGGCGTCTCACCACGATCTCCTGACGTGTTGGCTACAACAAACTCGTTGTCTAGTTCGGTCTTTTCGAGACCATGCTGTGCCATCAATTTCTCTACGAAGGCGACCTGCTGCGGAAAATTCGTCTTCAGCTGCGTACGCACTTCCGAACGGGTATTGCCGGCACCAACAGCTACCTTCGCGGGCAGAATTAAATCTACGCCAATGGGCTTGTCGGTCAGCTTTCGGGTTTCGCGTATCTGGCTACGCAAATCATCCGGCGTCAGGCCAGATCCGCCGACAACACCCATGCCGCCAGCCTCTGATACCGCTGCAACCAGCTCCGGCGGAGTAGCCAAGCCCCGTGATCCCATGCCCGCGAGCAGGATCGGATATTCGATTTTGAGCATTTCGCAAAGCGATGTACGAAAGACGGGGCCTTTCATGGGAACTTCTCCTGCGGTTCGTACCTAACCACCTAATATCGTAGCCTTTCACGACGGCCGGACAAACCGAAGCCGGTTTTCGCAGGATGAAGCAGCGACGGCCGAAGGAACGCGCCCGTCAAAATAGGGAGACAAAACATGCCGTATCGCGACCTTCGCGAGTATATAAAGGAACTTGATCGCCGCGGCTTGCTGCAAACCATCGACGCGACAATGGACAAGGATACCGAGCTAGTCCCACTGGTCCGGCTGCAGTTCCGTGGATTACCGGAGCCACAGCGAAAGGCCTTCTGGTTCCGAAACGTGACCGATCCACTTGGCACCAATTTTGAGGGTTCCTCGGTCGTTCTCGGCGCCTTGGGCAGCTCGCGGGCGGTCTATGCCGCCGCTTGTGGCGTCGATGAAGATGCGATTGCGTCACATTGGGCCCAGGCGCATGGCAACCATAAACCACCAAAGGTGGTGGCGGTGGACGACGCACCGGTCAAGGCAAATGTGATACGCGCACCCGAACTGGGTGACGGCGTTGGCAAGTTCCCACACCTAATCTCCACCCCAGGCTTTGACCCGGCGCCCTACATCACAGCCGGCGCTTGGGTAACACGCGACCCGGAAAATGGTGATTATAATCTTGGCATCTATCGCGGGATGATCAAGGCGCCGGATAGAATCGGTTGCGCCACCGACGTGCCGACCCAGCATTTGGCGATCCAATGGGATAAGGCACGGCGAATGGGGAAGCACTTGGAGGCAGCGATCATCATCGGTGGACCGCCTTCCCTGTTGCTGGCAGCGGCGAGCAAAGTGCCTTACGGCGTCGACGAATACGGCCTAGCCGGCGCTCTGAACGGCGGCGCCATCGACGTCGTCCCTGCGGAGACCTTCGACTGCATGATCCCAGCCAGAGCCGAGATCGTCATCGAAGGCATTATCCGCACAGATATTCTTGAACCGGAGGCGCCATTCGGCGAAGCCAGCGGCTATCTTGGCCCACGCAAGATGGAGAAAATATTTGAGGTAAAAGCAATCACCCATCGCAACCAGCCAATCTGTCAGGGTATCATCAGCGAATATCCGCCCAGCGAAAGCAGCGTGATCCGCAAGATTGCCTTCGATGCCATTTATCTGAACCACCTAAAAGACGCCTGCAACATCCCCTCGGTAACTAAGGTAGCCTGCCACGAGATGGCGAGCTGCAACATGATGTTCGTCATCCAGCTCGATAAGCCGGCAATAGGCCAACCCTGGCAGGCATTGCGCGCCGCAGCATCCTTCGATGCCTCGCTTGGCAAAATTTTCATTGCCGTCGATTCCGACGTGGACCCGGACTCGATGGACCAAATTCTTTGGGCTTTGTCCTACAGCATGCAACCCCATCGCGACGCAGAGATCATCCGTGGCAAAGTACCGCGGCTAGACCCATCGATCCCACCTTCGACAGACGAACTCTATCCCGACGGTCAGGGTGCATCGGCACTGCTAATCAATTCCTGCCGCGAACACCCCTATATGCCAGTGTCACTGCCGCGGCAGGACTTCATGGAAGCCGCGCTGAGACGCTGGGCTGAACTTGGACTGCCCAAACTCGATTTACAGGCGCCATGGCACGGCTATCCACTAACCCAGTGGACCGAGGAAAACGCAGAAGAGGCCAAGCTGGCCGTCACCGGCCGCTATTACGAAACCGGCGAAAAACTCGTCCGGCGTCGTGAAAAAACAAAATAGTCCACCACACCTATAAGGAGCCCCAGATGTCTAGAAATTTCAACTTCGAGGTGAGAGAACATATCGCCACCTTGACACTGAACCGCCCGGCAAAGCTAAACGCCTTCACTAACGAGATGCTGGAAGCCCTGGTAGCCTCTATCGACGAATGCGAACAGCGAAGCGATGTCCGCGTGGTGATCCTGACGGGCACCGGACGCGGCTTCTCCACCGGCGGCGACGTGTCCGCCATGGGCGAAGAGGTAGACAACCGGCCACATACCACCAAGGAACGTATTTACGGTGGCGTCCAGGCCTTCCCTAAACGACTAGCACGGTTCGACAAACCAATCATTGCCGCGGTCAACGGTCTTGCCGTTGGAGGCGGCATGGACTTGGCGCTGGCCTGTGATTTCCGAACCGCCGGACAATCCGCCCGCTTCGCTGAAACCTACGCCAAGATCGGCCTCGCACCCGGCGGCGGTGGAGCCTATTTTCTGCCGAGACTGGTCGGCATGGGGCGGGCGCTGGAGCTACTCTGGACAGCTGAATTTATTGACGCCGAAACAGCCAAAGAAATCGGTTTGGTGAACCATGTCTTCTCAAACGAATCCCTGATGGAGGAAACTCGTAAAATTGCCCAACGCATTGCGTCCATGCCGCCCCTATCTGTCCGGCTTATCAAGCGAGCCGCCTATCAGAGTGCCAACACGGACATCGAAACCGCGCTCGATTTGATCAGTTCCCACATCGCAGTCGCCCGAGCCGGAGCAGACCACCCAGAAGCCATCGCGGCCTTCAAAGAAAAGCGGCCGGGCAATTTTGTCGGGTATTAGGTGTCGGCAGGCTCAAAATATAGAAACGACCTTAACACAGAATAAATTCGCGATGATTAGTGATGGAGTAGCGGCATGAGTGCCGAATGACGGCTATCAAATCGAAATACTCTCTTCCTCACGCAAGGGGGAAAAGCCAGCAAACAAATTGAGCGGCGGCGGAGTTGCCGGTTCGAACTAATCAATTGACAACATACAACCAGTAGTCGACGCGACCTTAAACAAATGGGGCCGAATTGATGCGCTGGTGAACAGTGCCGGTCACGATCTACAGGCGCCAGTGCTCAATTTTACCGCTAAGGAAAGGCATAAGGAAATGAAAATGCCCTTCCTATTCACAGCGGGGGAGCAGGCTCGATGAATCTGTTCCTCGAGCCGCAATATTTAGTGGAGGCCGGCAAAAGTTAAACTGAGGCTAAAGCGGTTCCGTTGGACACCGTGGTGATTTACGATTCTTTCGGCATCACGATCATTGGGGTCGCTACAGCCAAGCTTGAGTATGGCCTTTTAATCGCCAACGAAACAAACAGACAAGGAAACTTAATCCCATGACAGGACCATTCGATGGAATTCGGGTAGTGGATATGACGACCGTATTTGTCGGCCCCTATTCCAGTCAGCTGCTAGGTGATATGGGGGCAGAAGTAATCAAGGTCGAAGCACCAGATGGCGACCTAACCCGCGGCAGCGGTCCAGCGTTAAACTCCGGCATGGCTGCAAGTTTCTTGCAACTGAACCGTAACAAGCGGGCGATCACATTGGATTTGAAGACGGAAGGCGGTGCCGAAGCCTTCCGGGTGTTGCTGCGCGACGCCGACCTCTTCGTCCACAATATGCGAGCGGAACCGCTAGAACGGCTTGGTTTCGACTACGAACGAGTGCGCGAGATCAATCCAAATATTATCTATTGCAACATATGGGGATTCGGACGCGAGGGTCGCTATGCGGGGCAAGCTGCCTATGACGATGTCATCCAGGGAGCCTCGGGTTTTGTTGCGCTCGAAGGATATGGCGGCCGCGAAGCACGCTACGTACCTTCCTTGATAGCCGACAAAACGACGGGCCTTTTCGCCGCCTATGCCATGTCGGCCGCGTTGTACCACAAGCTCGCCACCGGCGAAGGCCAGGAGATCGAGGTGCCCATGTTCGAGAGCATGGTGAGTTTCATTTTCCCCGAGCATCTATGCGGTGAAAGCTTCGTGCCGTCGATCGGACCGCCAGGATCAGTCCGGCACGCCAAACCCATGCGCTGGCCATACAAGACAAAGGACGGTCATATCTGCGCCCTACCCGGGAGCGATAAACACTGGCGCGGTTTTTTAAAAGCGATCGATCGGGAAGACCTGTGGAAGAACCCGATACTAAAGGATAGGAAGGCGCGTATTTCTAACATCGATTCCGTCAACGCGTTAATCGGCGAGTTAATGTTGGAACGCACAACAGCAGAGTGGACGAAGCTCCTGGCAGAGGCCGGTGTTCCCTGCATGCCTATCTCGACCCTGGATGAGGTCATTTCCGACAGCCATCTCGACGATGTTGGGTTCTGGCAGGAAATAGAACATCCCACCGAAGGCCGCATCCGGCTGATGAAGCCACCCTACAGCCTTAGCAAATCTCCTGCTACAATCCGGCGCGACCCGCCACGCTTCGGTGAACACACGAGCGCAATCTTGGCGGAGCATGGCTACGATGCCGAAGAAATTACACGATTGCTAGATGAAGGTGCAGCATTGGATAGCGCAGGATGACTTGATGGATAAACCAATCGCTGTCGACCTCTCCACCGAGCTTGCGGAAGGCTTCATTTTGCCGCCCGCCGGCATCCCCATAGACGTCTTACAGCACACCACATTGCCAGAAACCGGAGCCAGCCTTCACCCCCGACAAACTATGGCGCGAGCGGACAATGCACTGCTGCCGTTGATCAGCTCCGCCTACTTGGCCTGCGGATTGCATTCTGGCGACCCGCTGGTCCTGCAAAGGCTGATCCCAAAACTGCTAGCAAGGAATGTCCAGATTGGCGCACATCCTTCCTATCCAGGACTATTTAATTTTGGGCAAGACCATATCACGATGACCCAGGCAGAACTCACCAGTGTCTTGCTCTATCAGTTCGGCGCACTAGACGGCATGCTTCGGGAGTTCGGTCAAAGGGTTCGGACAGTCAAGTGCCATGGCGCGCTTTATTACGATGTCGCGATTGAAACGTGGGCCTGCACAGCTTTGATTAGAGCCGTTCGTGCATTCAACCCGGAAATCATCGTGGTATCACCTGCCCGGGCGCCGACCTTGGCGCAACTGCAGGATTCCGGCCTACATATCGCTCGGGAGTGCTACGCCGACCGGCGCTACGATAACACCGGCTCGATTGTGGATCGCAGACATCCACAAGCTTTGCTGAAAGGAGCCCAGGAAGCTGCCACACAGATCGTCAACGTCGTTCAAAATGGATTTGTTGTCGCCGACGACGGTACGCAAGTGCCGATGCAAGCTGACACCTTCTGCTTACACAGCGATACACCGGGCGCCGCACAGATGGGCAAAGCCGTTGTCGCAGCGCTCAAGGCGGAGAATATCACCATCAAACCAACAACGGGTATTCTGTAAATTTCGCAGGAGGTTGTGGCTATGGTTTATGGCTTCGAGCGGCTAGCAATCGGCCTTGACTGCCGTGTCGCAAGGCTCAAAATCAACAACCCGCCAGCAAACATGATCAATAAGGAATTGCTGAGTAAGCTGAACGAACCGTCATCCCAACAGAAAGCTGATACCGGTTTGACGAACATGGTAATGCGCAGCATCAGTCCCGATTTTATCCTCACCCATTTCAATAAATCTGCCATCTAAATCTAAGCCGGACCGAGGGCCTGACAAAAGAAGCTTTTCTATTCAAAAAGCTTCTAAGTACCAACGAAATCAGTAAAAATGTACAGCGCGCCCCTTGTGATTTGCGGCCAAACCCGCGACGGTGAGTTGCGCGTTGACGAATTTTGCACTGAATTGGATGATCCGGAGTAATCTAATTAACCCATCATCTCCTCTATGGACGGCTACGGTCTGTTTTTGCAGTATATGTGGAAAGCAGGGAACGAAATAACAGAGGAACCCCTATGAAATCGATCAAAACATTCATCACCGCAGCATCTGTTGTACTGCTGGCAAGCGGAGTTTCGGCACAGGCCGGTGACCCCAAATTCATGTCCGCCGATGAGGTGAAGAAAGCCTTCGCAAAGGGGAGTATCACCTGTTCTTGGAAGGCGGGGAAAAAAGGAAAAGATAAAGGCACCGACTTCTATTATAAGGACGAATCTTCCACCTCCGGGAGTGCCGACCGCAATATAGGAAAATCCTCCACCCTGCAGGGCAAATGGAGCATCTCGGGTGGCACACTGTCACTAATGTTCGGCGTGGTCGGTGAACCGCAAATGTATAAGCTGGTTAAAGTTGAAGGCGCTAAAAAATCCTACACCGCCTATCTTAACGGCAAGAAGAAAAAGATGACTTTTAAGTGCAAGTAACATTCAGGGCGACTCGATAACAACAGAAGGGCGCGGCTAATGTCGCGCCCTTTGGTGATTTTGGGCCGGCAACCAAACCCGGAGCTCCTGCGATGCTGACGGCCGAAGAAAATGAGTTACTTACGCAATCCGGCGCTGGTACACCAATGGGCCAATATTTTCGGCGCTTTTGGCAGCCGGTTGCGCTGACTGAGGAATTGCCGGAACCAGATGGTGCACCGATCCGTGTTACCGTGCTCGGCGAGGATCTGGTCGCCTTCCGCGATAGTAGTGGCATGATCGGCCTAATTGACCGTTACTGCCCACACCGCGGTGCTGATCTTTTTTACGGACGGAACGAGGAATGCGGCCTTCGCTGTGTTTATCATGGCTGGAAGTTCGACCGGGAGGGCAAGGCCCTGGAATTGCCAAATGTCCCACCCAGCGTCCGAATGCAAGATACAATGCGGGTCAAAGCCTACCCTACCCGGGAATATGGCGGGTTGGTGTGGGCCTATCTGGGACCGGGAAACGGTGACTTACCGGAGGTTCCAAAACTTGAGTTCGGACTGGTACCGGAAAAAAAACGATACGCCATCAAGCAGCGCATCGAATGCAATTGGGTGCAGATTATGGAAGGCGATCTAGACACTTCGCATTTCTCTTTTTTGCACATGCCGGCGCCAATAGTAAAGGCGACGGAAAACCGCGATGCCAACTCACCAAACCGGCATCTAGAATGGATGCGCCGCGACGGACGGCCCAAATTCGATCTTCTAGACCACGATGTCGGCTTCGTCGCTGGCGGAGCGCGCGCAACCGACGACGAAGGCGAACTCTACTGGCGTATGACCCAATTCATGCTGCCCTCGCACGGAACCGGCCCTGCTACCGTCCCCGGCGAGACCTATTACGGTTTCACGCTTGTTCCGACCACCGATACCGGCTGCTGGATGTATTGCTACGCCTGGAACCCAGAACGGAACCTGGAAGATGCGGAGCTGGCGAAGATCAAGGAGGGCCACGGCATCTTTGCCGAGGTCGGACCCGACTTTATGCCGGTGCGAAACCGATCGAACGATTACGACATCGACCGCGAAGTTCAAAAGCATCAGACCTACACAGGTGTGAAGGGCACCGCCGAGCAGGATATTATGATACAACAGAGCCAGGGGTGGATCGCCGACCGGACACGCGAGAACCTGACGGCAACTGATGCCGCCATCGTGCATTTCCGACGACTGCTAATTGGACAAGCACGCGCACTCGCAGAGAAGGGAAAGGAACCGTCAGCCGCAAACAACGCGGCGGCGTTCTGCACGCGGCCAGGCGCTTGGGTCACAAACAGCGACAAAGAACTAGAAGCCGTCCTGACCGAACGCTTCGGCCACCCACGCGGCCTGATTACAAGCTAGATTTTCGCCCAGGCTCCATTCATAAAGCGGGCGATAGTCTCAGTATTTTCCGTTAGGTCTGCCGTGTTGACGCTAACGATGATCTCATCCAACCCCGCGTCGCGGTAAGAGTTTATCGTTTCCGCCATATCGTCGTCGCCACCGCGCAGGATCGTGCGGTCATTGACTGAGGGGTCAGGATCCTTGTTGCCAGAATAGTCGAGCGGCAGTGTGATCGAATGGCGAAGGCTCGAGGCGTCGCGACCCTCTTCCTCCGTCATCCGAACGATTTCCGCCACGCCCGCGGCAACTTGTTTCGGCGACTGTCGCAAGGTATGCCATCCGTCACCAAACCGGGCTATACGACGGAAGGCCGCCTTGCTGTATCCACCAATCAATATTGGCGGATAAGGCTGCTGTTTCGGCTTGGGCGAAAATCGTTGCCCACTGTAGCGGTAGAAATCCCCGGCGTAATCCGGAATATCCTGCGTCCACAGCGCCTGCAGCGCTCCGAGGAAATCGTCGGTCCGCTTTCCACGGTTCTTGAAATTGATCCCAAGGTTCTCGAACTCATCTTCAGTCATAGCGACACCGATACCCATATCGACCCGACCGCCGGACAGTTGATCAAGCGTCGCAATCATCTTGCCAAGTCGCGGAGGATCGTGCCACGGAAGCACCAGGACTGAGGTACCAAGCCGTATTGTCTCCGTCGCCTGTCCAATCGCTATCAGAACCGTCAGTGCATCGTAGTAAGGTCGGTCGTGCAGCCGATCCGCCACATAGGAGGCGTGAAACAGATGCTCCCGTACCCAGACGCTGGCAAAGCCAGCGTCTTCCGCTTTGACGGCGATATCAATCAATTCATTTGGGTTGTCGCCACCCCAATTATTGGGAATTCCCCATCCAGCTTTCATTTTTCACTCCCCGTTATTCTTTGTCGATACGGCCTTTCATGTCGTATCCGGCCAGCGCCTTGTCCACGAGCCGTTCGGTGGTCCCAAAATCGTAATTCCACATGAAACGGTTCTTCACGATGAAGGGCGCGCCAGCGTAGAATTTTTCGTACTGCGCATGTCGGCTAGCGAATTCAGAACCAATTGCGTCCCAGGCCAGTTTCAAAAGTTTAACTCGCTCCTCCGCTGGCCAGTCCGGCGACTGAATATAGCGGCGAATATCGCTGCCCGCCTCCGACGTCTCAAAATCCTTTACATTGGAGGGTAATTGAATCATGCCGCCACCCGTCAGTTCACGCAGTACTTCCAATATTTCTGGGTAGAGCCGCGATTGCATCACCATCGCTGCGTAATGGGTTTGCGGATGTGGCACATAGACGCCATTTGCGTTGGGCTGCGCCTTTGCAATCTGACCATCGAGCAACCCCTCATAGATTGCAGCCTGCACTGCGATGTCGGCGATTTGGCCCTGTACTGGCGGCATTTTGTTGATGCCGTTCATCTGGGTGATACGCTGCGCCAACCCAGTAAGGAAACGCAGCTTAGTGACGAAGCGGATCTGTGCCTGATTGTTGCCCAGAATATGCGCTGGTGTCTCAAACCACTGGTCGCGACAGATATCCAGGTTCTTGTATACGAAAACATGTTCCCACGGCACGAAGACATTGTCGTAAACAACCAAGGAATCCGTCTCATCGAAGCGCGTCGCAAGCGGGTAATCATACATGCTTGATGCCGCGCCGGCGTAGGACCTGCGGGAATATATTTTCAACCCAGGTGCGTTACACGGCACAATCAGCGAGATTGCGTGGTTTTCATCACCTGGCCGCATCGGGTGAATAGTGCTCTGGTGGACATAGTCAGAGAAAACCGACCCGGTGCCGAGCATCTGCGCGCCCTTGATCACAATGCCGTCGTCCCGTTCTTTGACGACGCCGCAATATAGGTCCGAGGGTTCTTGTTGATGCGCGGGCTTAGAACGGTCGATCTGCGGCGGAACGATCGTATAGGTAATATAAACATCATTATCACGCAGGAACTCGTAGATCCTGAGTGCGTTGTCCGCGAACTGTGCGTTGCCGTCGCGGGCCAGAACCTGCGGTGCTGCTGCAAATCCGGCAAAGAAACCGGCGACGTGATCCGGTGTTCGCCCCATGTAGCCGAGGCTCTCTTCCGACCAACGCTCAATCGCCGCCCTGCGCTGGTTCAACGCATCAATTGAGTCAGGCAGCTGCCAAATACGGTTTACCGGCGCACCCGAGGTCGGTGATGCATAGGTCATCAGGTCAGCATTCGCCGGATTACAGGCAATGTCGAAGAGCCCCGCAATTGTCTTTGCTGGCTCAGCGAATGCAGGATGAGACGTGACGTCCCTCACTTCCTCACCATCAATAAAGACCCGCCGCCCGTCATTACGCAAGGCGGCGAGATATTGGGCGCCGGTACGCAAACCGCCTTGGAACCGGTCGTCTTTCAAGGGCACTCCCTTTGATAGGAGCTTTGATGAGATCGCCATGTTTTTCTTTTCCTGAGGGTACGAGTTAGCGATAAGGCCGATTTGGCAATGAGGAGCCGTTAGCTATAGTAGCAGCCAACAACAGCGACAGGGACTCCAGCGACCCATGGCCAGCTCCGAAAGTTCAGCGCTTGACCAACGAGCATTCCGAGATGCGGTTGGCAGTTTCGCAACGGGCGTGATGGTCATGACCTGCACGGGTGACGCAGAAGAACTGATCGGCGTGACGATGAATTCTTTCTCTTCGGTGTCTTTGGATCCACCGCTGGTTTCATTCTGCATCGC
>Ga0310344_10004079_pt1 | contig 10875 bp, 6 predicted proteins | sample HC15DNA20200_MG_FD_203801 | JGI IMG/M metagenome (GOLD analysis project Ga0310344, IMG submission 203801) | Marine microbial communities from station ALOHA, North Pacific Subtropical Gyre - HC15-DNA-20-200_MG | ecosystem: Environmental > Aquatic > Marine > Oceanic | place: Pacific Ocean: North... | reverse complement strand
CAAACCCGAGGGGCGAGGCGCGCGAACGGGGCGGGCCTGGCAGAGCCGATCATCGAGTGAGCAGCAAACCCACGGCTTCGTGGCGGGCCTCGCCGTTCGTCTCGCGACAGTTCACATCTCACCCGACTGAAATAGGCCCTTTAGTTCGTGAAGGAACTGACCTACAATAAGTGCTCGGCATTGTAAAGGTGGTTCTGGCTCCGGACCGCGGATATCACCGCGGATATCACCGCGGATATCGCTCCGGGACTGGAGAGTCGGAGAGGATTAAATGAGTCGAACAGGGAAGAAACGCTCCGGGGGATGGCTGTTTTTCTTGGTCTTGACGGCCGCCGCCCCATCTTGTTACTCGACGCGCCCCATCGACAAGTCCTCCCTCCGTGCTCGCCCCGAACCCTCCGTCTGCGTGTTTCGACTGCGTGGCGAAAGCACTCCTCTGCGCGTATGGCTCCATCCGGTGGACATCTCGGGAGACGAAATTCGCTGTTACCCGTCTGTCCACCAGGCCGACAGCTGGGTTGTGAAACTGAGCGGATGGCCTGCCAGCTTCTCCTACGGCAAGGAGTGGCGCAAGGATTCGTCACCCGCCGAAGTGCGAATTCCGAGTGCGGATATTCGTGGCATTTACATCGAAGAGATCGATTGGCCGCAGACAATCGTTACCCTCCCATTGAGCGTGCCCGTTGGCACTCTGGATTTCATCGTGAGATACGGTCGACTCGGTTTTGAGTCCGTCGGCTCCAGTTACGATGCACTTTCAGGTGGCTCTCCCGGACTGGGTTTCAGTGGCGTTGCGGACGGAAGCTATTCGCGACCATGAAGGCCGTCCTCTATCGCCCTCCCGGAGGCTCCGAGAATCTCTATCTCGAACACGTTGAAGAACCGTCTCCCTCCGAAGGAGAGATTCTCGTACGCAACTTCGCGGCGGGAGTCAATCGCGCCGACCTTCTGCAAACTCGTGGGCTCTACCCGCCTCCACCCGGGGCCTCCGAGATCCTCGGGCTCGAGTTCGCCGGGGAGGTGAGCCACACCGCTCCAGACGTGAAGGGCTTTTCAACCGGCGACCGCGTGTTCGGAATCGTCGCCGGAGGTGGATACGCCGAAAAGCTCTGCGTGCATCATCGTCTGGCCCTGCGCATACCCGACAATTTCTCCTACGAGTTGGCGGCAGCGACCCCCGAAGTGTTCATGACGGCTTACGAGGCGCTGTTTACACAGGGCGGTCTACAACCGGGCGAGCGAGTACTCCTGCACGCCGCTGCAAGCGGAGTGGGCACGGCAGCCATTCAATTGGCTCTACGGCACCAGGCAGAGCTCATCGTGACTGCGGGATCGGAAGATAAAATAGCCCGTTGCAGAGAGCTCGGTGCGCAGCACGGAATCGTGTATCGCCAGGAGGACTTCGCGGAACGCGTTGCAGAAATCACCCGCGGTGAAGGCGTGGACGTCGTCGTGGACTTCGTCGGCGCGCCCTATCTGGAGGGCAATCTTGCCAGCTTGCGAACGGGCGGTCGACTCGTACTTCTGGGACTCCTGGGTGGCTCGAGCGCGCAAATTGACCTTGCGAAGGTCTTGAGAAATCGCCTTCGGGTGTACGGACACACCTTGCGCGGACGGCCACTCGAAGAGAAAATCGCGATCGCCGAACGATTCAATGCCGAGGTCCTCCCCGATCTGGCCGACGGCAGTCTGAAGCCGATCATCGATCAGGTCTTTGTCGTCGAAGATGCGGCAATGGCCCATGAACGCATGGAAAACAACTTGAACGTCGGGAAACTGGTGCTTCGCCTCTGAAAATGCTCCCCAACGCCCGCGGACTTCAACGCAGAGAGCTCTACGACGCCCTCCAGCCCCACCTGGGCCGTGGCCTGGAGCAGCGTCACCTGGAAGGCTTCGTGGATCGACTCTACGTCGATCTCTTCAAGCATCACGCCATGAGCGTGGATGACGTCGAAAATCTGAGACCGCTTTCGCGCCTTCGTCGGGGCATTGTCGAGAATGCCCTCGAGGTCGAATCTCTTCTCAAACTCGAGCGCTCGATTCTCAGTGAGTACGATGGCAGTCGACGTATGGTCTTCCAAATTCGCCGCCGTGAGAAAACCTCGGTGAAAATCGAAGCCGTCGCGATTCCGCGTCGGGACGACGTCACACTTTGCCTCTCCAGCCAGTCAGGCTGCGCCCTCGCGTGTAGCTTCTGCGCGACCGGCCTCCTGGGTTTTCAAGAGAATCTGACCACGGCCGAGATTCTCGAACAGCACGCATGGGCAGAGCGGCAAATGGGCAAACGCGTGACGGACATCGTTTTCATGGGTATGGGCGAGCCACTTCTCAACTATGACGCGGTCATCGCGGCGGCCCATCGTCTGACCGAGACCGATTGCGCGCAGATTTCCTTCAAGCGCATTGTGTTGTCGACCGCAGGTGTCGTGCCGCAAATCCATCGCTACGCGCGCGAGCAACAACCCTTTGCTCTCTATTTTTCCATCACCTCGGCAATTCCCGAGAAAAGACGTGAGCTCATGCCCATCGAGAACTCCTATCCTCTCGACGAGCTCGTGAAAGCAATTCGCGCGTATCTCGAAAGTCGGCGCTGGAATCCACGGGCAACTCTCGAGTACGTCGCAATTCCGGACGTCAACATGGACGATGAAGACGTCGAAGCCATCGGCAAAGTCTTCGGAAGTCTCCCCATCATTTTGAACGTGATTCCTTACAACGCGACAGACGGTCGATATCGCCCGCCAAACTGGACCGAGGTCAAACGGTTCACGACGAAACTTCGCCGCCTGGACATTGCAGTCAAGATTCGGTTCTCCGGGGCCAAAACCGAGCGTGGAGGCTGTGGCCAGCTCGCGGCCGACCTGATCGAGGGAGTGCCTCTCTCCGGCCATCATCTGGCCCCCCCGGGCATCTTTTCAGACCTCGCAAGATCAATCCATTAAGCCAGTTACCGACAAACTCCGGGCTGGGGAAGATGTAAAAAGGAGGTCGAGTCAGACGGGGGCCGGTGGTAACATAGAAAGTCGACGGGACTTTCACATCTCTTGCTGAGCTGTTTCTTTACAGATCGATGCGATGGTCGATATTCCGCGGGTCCAGGAAGATAGCATTCATTTTTGGCGTGCCGTAGACCCGTGTTGACTCGTTCCATTGTTGTGTGCGCGTGCTTTTTCCACTGTGCTTATGCCATGTAAGTGGTCTCATCTTGTGGCTGTTATGACTGTCTTTCTTGTGCTGCTGGGCGTTGCCGACGCGCAGTCGACACCGGAGAAAGGGGTCTACCCCGATTGGGAACTCCACCCACCTGGCGTCCACCGCCCGCTGGCGGTGCGTCCCGATGTACAGGCGGCACTCAGCGCGCGTCACCCGGGCTTGCAGCGCCTTCGGAACGAGACCGAGGGCGATTTCTTCGTGACCTGGAACGAAGAGATTGGCACGCCTCATTGTATCGTCGCTGAAAACCTTCCCGTCTTTGCTCCACCGTATTTCTCGTCCAGCTCGGGACTCGACGACTCGAAGCTCGATCGCGAATTCCGCGCTTTTCTACGCTCGTATCCCGATCTGTTTCCGGTCGACATCACCGGTCTTCACCTCGACTCGATTCGAGACCTCGGACAGTTCAAGGTTGTTCGCTACGGACAGCGTGTGGCCGGGGTCCCTGTCCTCGGGAGTGGCGTCGGCGGTGTCATCAGCTCGCGAGGACTCCTGGTGCGCATCTCTTTCGACGCACTGCCCTCGTCCCTCCTTTCGAATTTTTCGACGTCGCCCGAAATTGACGCAGACATGGCCACTCGAGCGCTCGAGAGGATCGTCGGGAGCCTTTCCCGAACACCGGTCACGCGTCCCGTCATTGTCCCTACCTGGGTGTCGGCGGCATCACCGTTTCGTACCGGGATGCCAGCCTCCCCCCTCGATAGTGGCGCCGTGTTGTTGCCACGCCTCGCCTGGGAAATCCGTACACGTGCTTCCGCCGGTGAGCTGGCGTGGGCGTACTACGTCACGGCATCACGAACCACGGAACACGGCCTGGGAACCGTGCTCGGGCGCTGGCGCCTGACTTCCAGTCTCGACGTCGAGGGCAAAGCTATCGGCCTGGCCTCTCCCGGCTGGCGTCCGGACGTCTGCGACAACTCTCCGGGGCTCAGTCCGATACCCGGGCTGAAGGTTTTGGTCGGTTCCGAATCTTTCGTCACGGATGACAATGGAGAGTTTTCCGCCCCTGACCTGGACGACAGTGAAGCTCTCGACATAATCGCGACACTGGAAGGGCCGTTCTGTGTCATCGAGAACCTGGCCGGAGAGACACTCACTTTCGACGAGCCTCTCCTGGGTGGAAACGAAGCCAACGTAACCTTCAACCTTTCAAGCGATGAGACCGGCACCTCCCAGGTAAACGCCTTCATCGGCGTGAATCGCGCCCACGACTTCGTCACGAAGGTCTTGCCCGATGTGCCCGAATTGGACGCCCCCGTACTCACACGCGTGAATGTCGATGACGATTGCAACGCTTTCTTTCGGCGTGAAGGAGATGGCATCCTCGAGTTCTTCCGTTCCGGAGGCTGTGCAAACTCCGCGTATTCCTCGATTGTTTTTCATGAGTACGGACACTTCGTCTCCTGGAAAGCTTTCGGCGACGGCCCAATCATGCCAGCTTATGACGAAGGCATGGCCGATGGTCTCGCACTCCTCATGACCGGCACTTCAGAGATCGGCTCCGACTTCAACGGACCGCCGGAAGAATGCGACTCGCGCGCGCCTCTGAGAGATCTCGCCAAATCGAAGGCGCTCTACCCGAACGATGTTCTTTCTGAACGCCACGAGGCGGGATTAATACTCGGGAGAGCGTTCTGGAACCTGCGTGAAAATCTCATCGGCGCACATGGTGAGCCCGAAGCAGACGAAATCCTCAGCACCCTCCACCTCAAAAGCCTCTTTCTCCCCCAGGCCCGGGCGGTACTCTCTCCTGACCTGGTACTCGATTTCCTGAACGTCGACGACCTCGTTTTCGGCGACGGTAACATCTTCAACGGAACACCCAACGACACTTCAATCGTCTCCGCCTTTACGATCAGCGGGCTCGAGATTCCCAACGTCGCCTCCGTGAGTCACGTCCCCCTCGACGATGGGCCGGGAGAGGGGCCTTACCTCGTGGAGGCGCTCGTTTTTCCTCGGTTCAGTTTCGTAGAAATAGAAGACGTCCTCCTGCATTACTCCACGGACGGTGGAGAATTCTTCCAGCAAGAGAGAATGACGTCCTCCGAGGTAGCGGCGCTCTACCACGGTGAGATCCCGGATTCGCCGGAGGGTACGACCTTACGGTACTACATTGAAGCCCGGACCGACACGGGAGGCACGGTCTTCCACCCGAACAGGGCGATTGAAGAGCAAGGATTCTTCTTCACGGTGGGAACACCCGACCCCGTCTACCGGGCTTCTTTCGATGGCGACCCGCTGGAGCTCGAATGGACACACGGACTGAGCGACAATGGCAAGCCGGGGAACCAGGGCAACGAAAACGATTGGGAGCTCGGAGAGATACGCTCGGCACTGGCAGAATTCGGAGGTTTCATTCCGGGCGTGGTCGCCGACCCACCCACGGCGTATTCCGCACCCATGCACTGGGGAAATGACCTCAACCTGACGGACTCTACAGACGCAAACTACTCGAACTGCGCGCACAGCTTTCTGGAGTCTCCCCCTATCGACTGCAGGGGGTTGTTCGGCATCCATCTCCGATTTTCCCGCTTTCTGACAATCGAGCACCGGGACAAAGCGCGCATTCTCGTGAAAAGCGAGTCGTCCGAGTGGCAAACGATCTACATCTCACCAGGCCATCGCGACGTCTTCGACCGTGACTGGCGGCTGCTGGATTACGACATTTCGCAATTCGCTGACGACCGGTCTGCCGTGCAAGTTCGCTTCGAGTTGGAGACGAACTCCTTCCTCGTCGCAGGTGGTTGGAATATCGACGAAGTCAGCTTGATCTCGACCGGATCGCTCTCCGAGACCATTCCATTCGTCGGCTCTATCGCCCCGTCCGTCTCGGGACTGTCCGGCGGCCCGATCTTCAGAATCTTCGGGTACAATTTTACGGCGAACACCGAGATCTTTTTCGGCAACGTTCCAGTGACCGCCCTCGCTCTGGTCAGCCCCGTCGAAATGAGGGGTCAAATTCCTGCCGGCGAGGTCAGCGGGCCAACGGCTGTGGTCGTACGAAACGCCGAGGGCAGCTTCACTTTCCAGGGCGGATTCAGTTACTTCGGTGCCCCACAAGTCGTGTCGACCAGGCCGGCCTCGGCGAACCTGCGCGGGGGAGTCGAGATCTCCGTCACCGGACAGTTCTTTACGAAAGAAGACCCGGAGGTGAACAATGCCGGAACTCGTCTGTGGATCGACGGCCGGGAAATTCTACCGCTTGAAGTTTTGAACTCCGAGGTCGTTCGCGGTCTTCTACCTCCCGGAGACTCACCGGGTGCCGTTGAAGTTCGCGTCGCCACGCCCTTCGGGGATCAGACTTTTCCACAAAACTTCACTTACACTGCCGTTCCAGAGATCGAAGCGATCACACCGTCACGTTCTTCCATTGAGGGCGGTGAAGAATTCGAAATTCTCGGCAAAAACTTCCCATCCAATGCCCCCAGCGTCACGGTCTTCTTCGACGACACTCCAGTGCCCGTCGAAACGATCGACCACACACGCATTCGCGGCACCATCCCGGCCGGAACGGTTCAGGGCCCTGTCGACATCCGAGTGTCCACCCTGGGTGGCCAGTCTCTACTCGAGGACGCTTTCGAGTATTTTATTGAAACTCCCAAACTCTTTATTCGTGGAGACGCTGACCTCAGCGGCACGAGTGACTTCTCCGACACCCTCTTGATTCTCGTGCACCTTTTTCTCGGCGGAGGAGAGATTCACTGCCGGGACGCGGCGGACTCCAACGACGACGGTGGAATAGACCTCACCGACGCAATCTTCAACTTAAATGTCATCTTCCTCGGCCTCTTCGAGTTTCCCGCCCCCTACCCCCAACCGGGCATCGATCCCACTACCAACGACATTCTTGACTGTGCGCGTGGCCTCCCTGGCATCTAAAGCGCTCAGGATTTACTTTGAATTTTCCGTACTGAAACTTACAGTCGTGCGGTGTTCGAACGACTGACTTCCGAACACACCGGCGCCTTTGTTGCTCGACTGTGGTTTCTATACTGTAGTTTCTATACTGTGGCTCATGTATCGGAATCTTCTCACGATCCTGCTCGGCTGCCTGATCTGTATATCTGCCTTTCTGGCAACTTTCGGAGGTAGCTCTCGGCAACGCGCCGATTACATCTGGAACAACCAGACCGAGCCCCAGACTCTTGATCCGGGAGTCATCAGCGGCGAACCCGAGGGGGCGATCGTGCACGCCGTACTCGAGGGTCTCACGAGCTATCACTGGGTTTCTCTCGAGCCCATGCCGGCCGTGGCGAAGTCCTGGGAAATTGAAGGCCTGACTTACACGTTTCATCTTCGGGATGATTCGTATTGGGTACGAGGCGGCGAGGTTTTCCAGGTCGACGGTCAAAAGCGCCGTGTGACAGCACACGACTTCTCGTATGCCTGGCGCCGTCACTTCTTTCCGGAGACAGGATCCGAGTACAACTACTTGCTCCATCTTATCGAAGGCACGCAAGAGTATCAGGAAGCCGTCGGGAGGCACTGGTCCGGACTCGTGGCCCGCTACGGCCGGGATCATCCGAACGTGGCCGTCGTCGACCCTCGCAGCCTGGAGACCGCCGATCGTGAGGCTCTGGAGCGTTTTCGAGACGAAGAGTGGCGACGCCGGGTACGCGTTCAGGCAATAGACGACCTCACACTGGAAGTCACACTCAAATCACCCGCGCCCTATTTTCTCGACTTGACCGCCTTTCCTCCGCTCTACCCGGTCCCCCGTGAGGTCGTCGAAGAACACGGCAGAGAGTGGGTCCTGCCCGACAACATCGTCACGAATGGCCCCTTTGTGCTCGAAGAGTGGCGCTTCAACTCCTTCCTGCGCATGCGAAAAAACCGACACTACTGGGAAACGACCTCCTACGCCGCACAACGACTCTCCAAGCTCGGATCGATAGACCACTTGCGTGCGGAGGAGAGACGCGAGCTCGATTACTTCCAGAGCCTCGGCTCTTTTCTGGAGAGAGGGCTGAACGTCATCGACGCCTTTGGCATCGAGGAGCAGAATACTTCTCTGAACCTCTACCTCAACGATGACATCGACCGTATCAAGGAGCTGCCTCCGGAGGTGACGGGCGACCTTCTCGAGGCGCGCGACGAGTTCCCGATGCCCCACTTGCACCACAACACCTCGAATGCGGTCTATTATTACGTGATCAATCTCGAGCTCCCTGTCTTCAGCAAGGGTGAAAGTGGCGAGCTCGGCCGTAAGTTACGTCGCGCCCTGGCGCTCTGCGTGGATCGCCAGGGGATCATCGACGTCGTCACTCGCGGCCATCAGAAGCCGGCTTATCGCTTCGTGCCACCGGGCATCGCGGGTTACTCGGACACACCACTTTTCTCGAGTGGTGACTTCCAACAGGACGTTGTGGAAGCGAAACGACTCGTCGCGCAAGTTCGCGCCGCGGGCGTCAAGATCCCCAGGATCAAGGTGCTTTACAACACGCACGAATCGCACGCCAAAATCGCTGCCTTCGTGCAGGGACTCTGGAAACGCCATCTGGACATCGAGATCGAACTGACGAACCAGGAATGGGGTGTCTACCTGGACGCAAAACGTTCGGGTCAGTTCGAGGTGGCACGAATGGCCTGGATTGGTGACTATGCCGATCCGAACACTTTCCTGGACATGCTCAGCGAGGGCAATCCAAACAATGACTCACGATACGAAAACCCCGTCTATGACCGCGTGGTCAGCAAGTACTGCGGGTATATTCTCGAGCATTTGAAAACGGAGAATACTCGGAAAGCACTCTTGCAGGACGTCTCCAGCTGGCATGCATACGACGAGACCGTCAAGACACGTGTCAGACCGGACGGTCGCACACTCGACCAGACCTTGCGGGAGGCGATAGAGAGTTACTCCTCCGTTGGGGACAACCAAAAGCTGGATCGAGCCTTCGGGGTTCGACTCTTGCTGTTCGAGGTTGCCGAGGAGATGCTCATGTACGACATGCCCCTCATCCCCTTTTACTTCTATACGAGAACACAGCTCTGGCCTCCGGAGCTCGAGGGCATCGCGACAAACGCACGCGCCATTCATCCTCCGAAGTATCTGCGTTGGAGGGACGGCGAACGCCCGACCGGAACACGCTATGGCTCGTTTCCCCGTCTGCGTGCCCAACTGAAGACCATCGAAAAAAAGTGAAGTGATACGAGAATGCTGCGGTTCGTGATTTATCGTCTCATCTGGGTCGTCATCACCGTCTGGGCTGTCGCCACGATCTCTTTTTTCGTGATCCGGGCAGCACCCGGAGACCCCTTCATGAACGAGATGCGCGCCTTGCGGCCGGAAGTGCGCGAAGCCAAGAAACGGGAGTACCACCTCGACCGACCTCTTGTTGCTCAATACGGTATCTGGCTCTGGAACATGGTCAGCAAGGCCGACCTGGGCCCCTCGATGAAATACCGGGGCAAGACAGTGAAGGGCATCATCGCGCAGACTTTGCCGGTGTCGATCGCCCTCGGCTCTCTTGCCATGGTCTTTGCCGTCCTCATCGGTCTCTCCACGGGAGTTGTGGCCGCGTTGCGTCAAAATACGGCCTGGGACTACGGACTGATGGGCCTCGCTGTGCTAGGAATCTCGCTCCCCAACTTCGTCATCTCCGCTCTTCTTCAGATGGTCTTCGTCTTCAAGCTCAAGCTCTTCCCGATGGGTGGCTGGGTGGGCTACGAGCACGTGTTCTTGCCCGCGCTCGCCCTCTCCTTGCCTTTTGCGGCAAGGATCAGTCGTCTCGCACGTGTGGGCATGCTCGAAGTCTTGACGGAAGACTTCATACGCACCGCACATGCCAAGGGACTGCGTGAGCGTCACATTGTAATCAAGCACGCGCTCAAGGGAGCGATCTTGCCGGTCATGTCATTCATCGGCCCGGCCTTCGCCTTGATATTGACCGGGTCCCTTGTCATCGAACGCATCTTCTACATCCCGGGACTCGGCAAGATTTTCATTCAAGCCGCCATCAATCGCGATTACTACGTCGTGCTGGGCACGGTCGTCGTGTTTAGCGCTCTCCTCTGCTTTTTTAACTTTCTCGTCGACATTTCGTACGCATTTCTCGATCCACGCGTGAAGCTGGAGAACAAACAAGCGTGAGTGCGCCGAATTTCCGAGATTCCGGGACTCTGTTGCGCCGCCGCAGCTGGGGGGAGCATCCGCTCTCATTCCTCGCCAATCTCTCGTGGGCCCTCTGGGCTCTGTTGATTCTCGTGCTCTTGCCCATTCAAGACTTGCCTGCGGTGGCCTGTATATGGCCAGGGGTCTGGCTCGCGGTAAACGGCGTTTTGACGGTCGCAATCCTCAAAACTCTGGACGTCCCCGTCGAAACCGCACCGCGCCGCGATGCATCCGGCCTCGTTCGTGGCACTTCACTCTTTCGAGACGCCATGCGTCGATTGCGGAAGAATCAACTGGCCACACTCTCGGCGGGACTTCTCGTGATTTTTGTCGTGCTCTGCTTTGGGCAGGGTTTGCTCTACTGGGCTCTTGAGCCAACCGAACTCGGGGAAGACCCGGAGTCGTTCTTTTCTCTCCATCTCGACCCCTACCGCCAGAGCAAAAGCGACAGTTTTCAGCCCCCGAGTACGCGCCACTGGTTCGGCACCGACATTCTTGGCCGCGACATATTCTCCCGCACACTCTTCGGAGGTCGGGTCTCTTTTCTT
>Ga0310344_10004078_pt1 | contig 10876 bp, 13 predicted proteins | sample HC15DNA20200_MG_FD_203801 | JGI IMG/M metagenome (GOLD analysis project Ga0310344, IMG submission 203801) | Marine microbial communities from station ALOHA, North Pacific Subtropical Gyre - HC15-DNA-20-200_MG | ecosystem: Environmental > Aquatic > Marine > Oceanic | place: Pacific Ocean: North... | reverse complement strand
GTTCCCTAACTAAGAGGTAAAATATAATAATGTTCTTAATAGTTCTACATAGGAATTTGTAATTTATGCCTACATATGAATACCGGTGTGAAAAAGGTTGTAATTTTGAATTATTCCAAAAATTCAATGCTGATAATCCTAAATCGTGTCCTAAATGTGGATCTATTGGTGTGGAAAGACAATTCTCTATACCTTCAATTATTTATAAAGGATCTGGTTTTTACTCAACAGATTATGGTTCTTCTAAATCAAGAAGTTCTGACTCTTCAGAAACTAATACAAAAGATAAAACTAATACAAAAGATAAAACTAATACAAAAGATAAAACAAAATCCAAAGAATCTACTAATAAAGCTATAAAAAAGAAAGAGTAAAAATGCGTGCTCTAGTCCAAAGAGTACATAATGCTTCAGTAAGTCCAAAAGGATATAGTACTAGAACAATCAAAAAAGGTCTTTGTATTTTTATTGGTATATCAATTACTGATGAAGAAAAAGAAATTAAAAGTATAGTCGACAAAATCGTTAATTTACGCATTTTCCCTGGTAAAGAAAATAATGAACGATTTCATTTGTCTGTGAAAGACATAGAAGGAGAACTACTAATTATAAGTCAATTTACTTTGTATGCCTCAACTAATAAGGGTAAAAGACCAAGTTTTACAGCTGCTGCAAAGCCAGATATAGCATCTAAAATTTTTTTTAGAATAGTAGAAGAATTTACTAATAGTGGATTAAAAGTAGAAACAGGAATTTTTGGATCAGACATGGATGTAGAAATTAACAATTACGGACCAATGACACTGATCATAGATTCTAAAACTTAATTACTGGAATATTTTAGGGAAAAATCGTGAGAAATTACAGAGTGTGTCAATGCTCCAATTGAAATTATATCTACACCAGTTTTTGAAATCGATCGTATATTATTAATATTAATTCCTCCAGAAACTTCGATCAATATATCCTCAGAAATTTCTTTTATTGATTTAATAGTCTTTTTTAGTAAATCTAAATTCATATTATCCAACATAATAATATCTACATTAGATTTTGCTGCAGATACAGCATCCTCCAAAGATTCTACTTCAATCTCTATCCTTATCCCTGAATTAATAGATGATTTAATTTTCTTAATAATTTTTTCAATAGAATACCCTTTTATTTTTAAGTAATCTACATGAGTATCTTTTATTAAAATCCCATCAGAAAGATTTATTCTATGATTCATTCCCCCACCAATACTTACAGCATATTTATCTAAAATCCTATGCCCTGGTAAAGTTTTTCTAGTATCATAAATTTTAGAGTTACTATCAGAAATTAGATTTACATATTTTGAAGTTATAGTAGAAATACCTGTCATTCTTTGTATAAAATTCAAAACTGTTCTCTCAGCAGATAGGATTGATAATAAAGAACCATTTAGAGTAACAACAACATCAGAGTTATTTATTTTATCCCCATCAAAAAAATTTTTTCCTATTTCAATATGAGAATCAACCTTTTTAAATATTAATTCTAAGACATCAACTCCACATAATATTCCATCAGATTTAGAAATAATGTAAGCATTTGAAATATGATCTCTATCAATTAAATTTTTTGATGTTATATCATCTAAATAACTATCTTCATCTAAAGAAATATCTATCAGACTCTTTATCTGATTCAGCGAAATTTTATTCATTACTTATCTATAAATTAAGCATTCTATCAATAGCGGTTTTAGAATATTTTCTATCATCAGTTGAAACTTGAATTTTATTTATTAAAAAACCAGCAATCAATCCTTCTAATACCCATAAAAGATATGCTGGATGTATTCGATACATGGTTGAGCATGGACAGACTACAGAATCTAAGCAAAATATATTTTTGTCTGGATTTTCACTAGCTAATCTCTTAACTAAATTAATTTCAGTACCTATAGCCCAAATTGAATTAGGTTCAGCGTTATTTATCATATCGATTATATACTCAGTAGAACCGTTATAGTCTGAAGCATCAACAACATCTCTAGTACATTCTGGATGTACAAGTATATTTACATCCGGATGATTTTCTTTAGCTTTTTTCACTTGATCAAGTGTAAATCTTGTATGAACAGAACAATGCCCTTTCCAAAGTATCAATTTAGATGAAGATATTTCTTTTGTGGTCAGTCCTCCCATTATTTTATTGGGGTCCCAAACTACCATCTCATCATCTTTAATCCCCATTTTCAATCCAGTATTTCTACCCAAATGTTGATCTGGTAAGAAAAGAATCTTTTCACCTCTATCAAATGACCATTCGAATGCTTTTTGAGCATTAGATGATGTACAAACTATTCCATTATTTTTTCCACAAATAGATTTAATTCCAGCAGTAGAATTCATATAAGTGACAGGTATTAATGATTTTAAATTCAAAATTGTACCTAATTCATTCCAGGCATCCTCAACATCTTCTAATTGAGCCATATCAGCCATAGAACAACCCGCTGTCATATTTGGTAAGATAACATCTTGGCTCTTAGATGTAAGTATATCTGCTGTTTCAGCCATAAAATGAACACCACAAAAAACAATCCATTTCTTTTTTGATTCTAAAGAAGCAATTTTTGAAAGTTTATATGAATCTCCAGTAATATCTGCATACTTAATCACTTCTTGACGTTGGTAATGATGACCTAAAATTAATAACTGATCCTTAAGTTGTTCCTTACAAATATTTATCTCTTTATCTAGGTCCTCTGGAGATATTTTCATATATCTTGTAGGTATTTTCTGCCATCTTACACCAGCCTCAAATTCCTCTTGTAGAGTTTTTGTTCGTAAATTACCATCAGACTGACAAAATAGAGATTGTTCTAGTTCAGTTATAGGTATTACAGTTTGTTTCTTGTATAGAGTTGTCATATTAATTAGACCACAAAATATCAGGTTACTTTATTAGTGTTCCTCGAAGAGACCATGGAGTTGATTTAGTAATTTCAACTCCCAATGTTTCACCATAATTTATGTTTCTTTCTCCATCAAAATCTATGTAAACTATCTTGTCATTCATTGCACGCCCAAACAAATCACCCCTCTTATGCCCTTCAATAAGAACGTCAAAATAAGTACCAATTAATTTATTGTTCTTATTATACTGAATTTCTTCTTGAAGTACATTAACTTCTTTAATACGAGATTTCTTCTCTTCTATAGTTATATCATCAATCAATTTTCTTGAAGCTACCGTTCCTTCTCTCGTTGAATAGCCAGATACGTGAACTTTATCAAATTCAATAAGTTTTAATACTTTCATAGAATTTTCAAATTGAGTACGAGTTTCTCCAGGGAATCCTACTATTAGGTCGGAAGTAAGGGTAACATCAGGAATAGTATTTTTAATTAGATCAATTTTTTTTATAAATTGAGTAACAGTATACCCTCTACGCATATTAGATAAAACAACATCATCTCCTGCTTGAAATGGTAGGTTTATATTTTTACAAACTTTGGGTAAATCTCTTATGGTCTCTATAATTCTTAGACTCATATCATTAGGATGAGAAGTCAAAAATCTAATTCTATCAAGACCATTTATATGATGAATTTTTGCTATCAGGTCAGCAAGATCTTTTCTAGGGCGTAAATCATGACCATATGAATCAATATTCTGCCCCAATAAAGTTACTTCCTTGACTCCTTTATCAACATATAAACTAATTTCATCAAAAAGTTCTTCGACTGGTCTACTTTTTTCTCTACCTCTCCTGTATGGAATAATACAGAAAGTACAAAATTTGTCACATCCATGTGTTACCGAAATAAATTTTGTTACACCTGGTTTTTTAGTCACATTAGATAAACAACCATCTAAATTTATATTAAATCTATCGGAAACTAAATTTATTATAGGATTAAAATCTTGTGGTCTTGCCCACACATCAACATAAGGAAAATCCTCTGATAATTTAGTTGAATTTGGACCAACCATACATCCCATAACCACTAAAATTTTCTCTTGATTTTTCATTTTAAGAAGTTTAATTTTTTCCAATAATGATATTGCATTATTTTCAGCGGATTGTCTGACGACACATGTATTTAAAACTATAATATCTGAATCAGCATATGATTCATTTGGTGTAATACCCAAACTGTCGAATTGTCCAGCTAACATCTCAGAATCAGACTTATTCATCTGACAACCAGAAGTCCAAATATTATATTTAATTTCAGTTTTAGTAACCATATTATTTTATATTTTATTTAAAAAAGTGGCGGAGGGTGCGGGATTCGAACCCGCGCGAAGACTTTACATCTCCAACCCGCTTAGCAGGCGGGCGCACTAGGCCACTATGCGAACCCTCCATTTATAATATATTTTTGTATATATTTTATAAGATATTAATTCCCTGTTGACTGTCCTATCCATTCATATCCATCGGTAAAGTATTCTTTTTTCCATATTGGTACAATTTCTTTTAATTTATCAATAAAATATTGTGACGCTTCAAAAGCTTCTTTTCTATGTTTTGAAGAAATACATAAAATCATACTAACGTCACCTATATATAAAGTCCCAATCCTGTGAGAAACATAACATTTAGATATATTCCATTTACGTTTTGCTTCCAATAAAATTTCTAACATTTTTTTTTCAGCCATAGGGGTATACGCTTCGTAATCTAATTTCAAAACAGTTCTACCCATATTATTTTTTCTAGTTACACCTTGAAATAAAACAATAGCACCGTTTTCATTTGTAGAAACAAATTCAACGGCGGATTTGTCTGATAACACAGACTGAGTAATTTCTACAAAAAAATTTTCATTCATTTAGAACCACCACTCACAGGAGGTATAATCGCCAATTCATCTTGATTTTTAAATTTAGTATCAATATCAACATATTCATTATTAATAGCATATAAATATTTACTAATAATCAATTCAGAAATATTAAATTCATTAGAAATTCTAATTATTATGTCTCTAACAGTACTAGATGAAGAAATCTCCCAAACGATAGAATTTAAACCAATTTGCTCTCTTAGATTAGCAAAGAAAAGTACATGCAATAAAATGTTTTTTTTGTTGTTCATATAGAATCAAACTTATAAATGATTATATTTTTATCTAATTTTAAAGTATTTTGTTAACCTAATTTAATATAAAATGAAAGTTAAAAGAGTTTTTAACAATGTTAATGGAGATTATTTCTAATGGTAAGAATTAGATTAAGAAGAGTCGGAGCTAAAGGAAAACCTTTTTACAGGATAGTTATAGCAGACCAACGAGCAGCCCAAAGTGGTTCTTTTATTGAACAAGTTGGGACATATGACCCGATGCCTGAAACACCTATAATTAATTTTGAAGAAGATAAAGTCTTGAAATGGATAAAAAATGGTGCACAACCATCAGATTCGGTTAAAAAACTACTAAAAACTTCAGGATTAGAAGCCAAGATTAATGTCTCTCAATAATAAAGAAAGTTCTTAAGAAAATGACAACAGAAAACATGTCTGAAATGGTCGAATATATTGCAAAAGCTCTATCAGATAACCCAGATGACGTAAAAGTTTCAACAAAAGAAGATGATAATCAAATTATTATTTCATTAGAGTTAAATGAAGATGATAAAGGTAAGGTTATAGGGAAAGGTGGAAGAGTTGCTGAATCAATAAGGTCATTATTAAGAGTTGCAGCTGTAAAATCCAATACTAGAGCCATTTTAGAAATTAAATAATGTCAGGTCATTCCAAATGGAGCACCATAAAACATAAAAAAGGTGCTCTAGATGCAAAAAGAGGACAATTATTCACAAAGTTATCACGTGAAATTACGGTAGCAGCTAAAGATGGAGACACCAATCCTGATATGAACTTTAAGCTTCGTTTAGCAGTAGACAATGCCAAAGCTCAAAATATGCCAAAAGAAAATATCGAAAGAGCTATTGAAAAAGGATCGGGTCAATTAAGTGGTTCTGAACAACTTCTTGAAATTGTTTATGAGGCTTATGGTCCTAGCGGTGTGGGGATTCTTATTTATGTCTTAACAGATAATAAAAATAGATCGGCAGCAGCTGTTAGGTCGTGTATAACTCGTACTGGTGGGAATTTAGCTAGTAATGGTGCAGTATCTTGGAATTTCGAGACTAAAGGTTTAATATCAGTTAGTGTTAAAAATGGAGATCCAGAACTTATAGCATTAAGAATTATGGATGAAGGTGCAGAAGATATTGAGATTAATGACAAAATTATCGAAATCTCACTAGAATATCAAGAACTAGCTAAATTTAGAGAAATAGTAGATACTATTCCAGAATTAGAAACTAAGAAATCTGAAATAGTTCAAATCCCAAATTCATCAGTTGATTTAAATGATTCTGAATCATCAAAATTGTTAAAACTCCTTAGTGATCTTGAGGATTTAGATGATGTTACAAAAGTATTCTCTAGTGCAAATTTTTCAGAAAAATCTATTGAAGAATTCGCATTAGGATAATTTATGCCATCTAATACCAAATTTAAAACTGAAAATAATACAGTTAAGCTATCCTCAGTTACTAAATATTATGGAAATTTTAAAGGAATAGAAGATATAAGTATATCTGTTCAAAAAGGTGAAGTTTTCGGTTTACTTGGAACAAATGGTGCAGGAAAAACCACTATCCTAAGAATAATAATGGGGCTAATCAAACCCACCAAAGGGACTATTTCAATATTTGGAACAGATTTAACTAACTATTTAGATAAAACAAAAATCGGTTATTTACAAGGTGATTATTCGACATATAACGGAATGAAGGTTAGAGATCTTCTTTATTTCATCAACAAAATAAGAAATGTAAATATTGATAATTCAAATAATTTATGTGAAAGGTTTTCTCTAAATCAAGAAAGAAAAATAGGAGAACTATCAAAAGGAAATAAACAAAAATTAGGAATCGTTCAAGCATTTATGTCTAATCCAGATTTATTACTTTTAGATGAACCAACTTCAGGATTGGATCCGATGATGCAACAAGAATTTCAAAATTTAATTTTAGAAACTCAAGAATCTGGAAAAACTATAATTATGTCTTCTCACATAATTACGGAAATAGAAAACACTTGTAGTAGAGTAGCAATAGTACAAGAAGGCAATTTAATCACAACAGAAAATGTCTCAAATTTTACAAAAAACAGAATCAATCAAATAAAAGTAGTATTTGAAAAACAAATACCATTAAATGAGTTAAAGAATCTCGAAGAAATTATAAATATAAAAGTACATAAAAATAAACTAACTTGTGAAATCATAGGTTCCCCTAATAATTTTATTGAACTTTTATCTAAAAACAAAATAATAGACTTAACAATCCAGCCGGGTTCAATTGAAGATTTTTTTATGTCTACATATTTATCAAAAAGTAATACATAATTGTAAAGATTTCTACTTAAATACTATTTGGTATTATTACAAATCTCATTAAAATCTTTTATAGAATTAGTAGGTAATTTACAAATAAAATCTTTACAAAAATAACCTGTCGGCAAATCATCAATTTTAATTTTATCTTTCAAAAGGAATAAATCTGGATTTGTTTTATCAATTTGTATTACTACTCTTGAAGGATTGTATCCAGTAGTAGCAATTTTCAACATTTCTCTAGTATTTTTTTCAGAAATATTTCCTACTATTACAACTTGTTCTAAATTTTTTGAAATCACCAAACTTTTTAGCCATCCAGGATATGCATTTGGATACTTTTTAATATTTTCATATTCATTAAAAAATGAATCTTCAAAAATCTTTAAAAATTTGTTTTCTGATGTAATTGAATACATATATAACATCACCAAATTGGCTGAAGAAATACCTGAGTATATAGCATTATCAAAAGTATCCCTAGGATTAATATATAAATTCTCAGTATCTTGTGAATCCATAAATTGTTCTTTGCCTGAATCCCAAAACTTCTGTGCAATAATATTTCCTAATAATAAAAATTTGTCAAGCCATCTCTTATTAAAAGTAGTTTGATAGAGTGACAAACATGCCAAAGATAATTCAGAATAATCACTTAAGAATGCTGGTATTCTTCCAGTCATAGAGGAAGATTCTAATTCAACAATATGAAAAAATTTAGAATCTTCTGCTGATTGAAAAATATTATTTGCAACTTTTTCTACTCTATTTAATAAATCAGGGTTATTTTTCACAGAAACAAACTCACAAACAGTTTGGATAACTAGAGACATCCAAGAGACTATCATTTTATTATCCTTAGCAGGTTGTGCTCTTTTAGATCTTGAAGATTTCAAAACATCATATATACCAACTAATTTAGAATGATTTTTATTTAATTTGAAATAGTTTTTATCATTTTTAATGTTTAAAACATTTGAACCAAAATGGTTGCCTTTTTCTGATAAAATCCAATGATCATTTGCTAAAGAGAATTGCTCCTCTGACAGTAATTCAACTAATTGATTATATTCCCAAATATAGGTTAGTCCTTCTACTCCATTAGTATCAGCATCTATTGAAGAAATGAAACCAATATCCAAATAATTCATTTCAGAAAATATAAAATCAATCGTTTTTTCAGCAATTTGTAAAAATTCAACTTTTCCTGTTAGATAATATCCTTGTATAAAAAACCTAGAAATTAATGCATTATCATACAACATTTTTTCAAAATGAGGAACACTCCAAAAAGAGTCAGTAGAATACCTATGAAAACCTCCATATAAATGATCGTGAATTCCACCTTTACTCATTTTTTCTAAAGTAATATTTATTGAATTTAACAGCATCTTACTATCATAATAATTGTAATAAACTGTTAAAAATTCAAATAATGGTATTTGAGGAAATTTTGGAGCACCTTTAGTACCTCCATTTATTAAGTCTAGTGATAATAATAATTTTTCAAAAATTTCATTAATTTCTTCTTTGTATTCAAAATTATTGTTAATTGTTTTATTGATTTTTTTTTGAGTAATTAAATCCTTTAATTTATCAACATTTTCTAAAATTAAATTATTTTGATTTTTCCAATGATCAGATATAGAAAATAATACTTTAGAAAAGCTCGGAATACCATGCCTATCTTCCGGAGGAAAATAAGTGCCTCCATAAAAAGGATCTAAATCTGGAGTCAAAAATACTGATAATGGCCATCCTCCACTACCGGTCATAGTTTGAACAGCTTTCATATATATAGAGTCAACATCAGGTAATTCTTCTCTATCAACTTTAATATTTATAAAATTTTCATTCATAATTTTAGAAATTTCTACTGATTCAAAAGATTCTTTTTCCATAACATGACACCAATGACAACTTGAATAACCAATAGATAGAAAAATAGGTAAATTTTTTCTCTTTGCTTGAATAAAAGCTTCATTTGACCACGGATACCATTGAACAGGATTATTAGAATGCTGTAAAAGATAAAGACTTTTCTCTTTAGATAGTCGATTCATAAAAAATTATTTTAATTTAAAATTGTTGCTAATCTAGAAATAGCTTCATTTAAATTTTTTGAGGAATTAGCAAAAGATATTCGAACATAGCCTTCACCAAATTCTCCAAATGCAGTTCCAGGTAATAATGCAACACCGCATTCATATAATGCTTTATCAGCAAATTCCTTAGAAGTCATTCCTGTATTTGAAATATTTGGAAAAGCATAAAATGCTCCTTTAGGTTGGGTACAACTAATTCCATTAAGTTTATTTATACCTTCAACTATTAATTTCCGTCTTATATTAAACTCTTTCATTATTTCCGCAACACAATCCTGTGGTCCTTCTAAAGCTTGAATTCCTGCAATTTGACTAAATACTGAAGTACATGAAACACTATTAGTCATTAATTTCGATATATCTTCAACCATAAATTCAGGAAAAACCCCATAACCTAAACGCCACCCAGTCATAGCATAACTTTTAGAAAAGCCATCCAAAATTATTGTTCTATTTTTAGTTTCACCGAATTTTGTTATTGAACAATGTTGAAGATTATCATAATACATATCTTTATATATTTCATCTGAGAGAATCATTATGTCATTTTTTTCTGCTATAGATGAAATTCGTTCTAAATCAGAATCAGGAATAACACTTCCACAAGGATTATTAGGAGAATTAACTATAATTAAGCGAGTTCTGTTAGTAATTAAAGACTCAAGTTCATCTATGTCAGCATTAAAACCACTAACTTCATTTAATTTTAGAGGTATAGATGTTCCCCCCACATAATTAATCATAGATTCATAAATAGGAAAGCCTGGGTTTGGATAGATCACTTCATCTCCAGGGTTAATAAGTGCAAGTATAGAAAAAAACATTACCGGCTTACCGCCTGGAGTAACAATCACTCTCTCAGGAGAAATATCATAACCTTGTCTTTCAGTTTGATGTTTTGCTATAGATTCTCTCAATTCCATTTGGCCTGGTGAAGGACCATAATGAGTATAACCATCATCTAAGGCTTTTTTTGCAGCAGTTCTTATGTGATCTGGCGTATCAAAATCCGGTTCACCGATTTCTAAATGAATAATATCTTTACCTTCAGATTCTAATTTTTTAGCTTTGGCTAAAGTTTCAAATGCTGTTTCAGTACCAAGTAGAGATTGTCTATCAGATAATTTTTTCAAAAATAATTCCTCAACAAATATTTATTACAATTAAATTTTTATTCTTTGGATTTAAATAGTTTATGCTGTTAATCGATGTTATGCTCCATAAAAAGTTAAAAGTTTTTTGTAATTTATTATTAATCCTTATATGAAACGAAAAGAAATATATTCTCTATGGAGTAAATATTTAGATTACTTCTACTATACAGCTCATACTAATGACGTTGTATTTTATAGACAATACTGTAAAAAAATTGGAGGTAATGTTT
>Ga0310344_10004077_pt1 | contig 10878 bp, 10 predicted proteins | sample HC15DNA20200_MG_FD_203801 | JGI IMG/M metagenome (GOLD analysis project Ga0310344, IMG submission 203801) | Marine microbial communities from station ALOHA, North Pacific Subtropical Gyre - HC15-DNA-20-200_MG | ecosystem: Environmental > Aquatic > Marine > Oceanic | place: Pacific Ocean: North... | reverse complement strand
CCCGTAGTGGCTCTCGACTCTGGGAACCTCTATTAGCCCCCATTTGTCTTTATCTAATTCGTTATGGTATGCCTCGCGAATTTGCGGGACGCCCTGAAGGCCACCCTCTGTGTTATAGCTCCAACCGTGATAGGGGCACGTGAAGATCTTCGTATTTCCATGATCTTTTCTGCAAACCTTGACTCCTCGGTGTCGACAGGAATTTAAAAAAACCCTAAGTCGATCGGAGCGATCCTTAACGAAAATTACTGGCTCTTCGCCCATGTAAGTAGTCACATAGTCGCCTTGGTTGGGCACTTGTGATTCGTGGCCAATGAAGAGCCAGCAACGGCCGAAAAGTTTTTCCTGTTCGGCTTTATAGATTTCGGGATCTACGAAGACTCTTGGATGGACGGTTCTGTTTTCGAGATCAACTAGTGAAGCGAAGTCGGACATTCTGATTTGTCGTTCTCCTTATGAAGCTCACCGAGTGAGGCAGTTTGCGATTTTCTTCGTTCAATTGTATAGCACCAAACTCTAATAGAACTGTATAGCATCAATCTGTACAGAGAGGTGGATCGAGAAGCTCTAGGTTTGCTTCTTTAGAAAATCTTTTTGGATGGCTAGCTGCTTCCCAAGCCATAATGCGTATTCAGTATGGTCTTCTAGGCTGTCGTTGGTGTTGGGATGGATTAAGACTGACAGTCCGTGATGATTAAAAGAAAGCCAAGGAATAAGTGTAGGGAAAAGCTCGCTTTTAAATTTTACTTGGTACATAGGTTTGCTGTGTGGTCCGACCGGTTCATCTCTCCACCTTCCGAGTTCGAGTTCAAAATTTGAGCTGAGTTGCTCTCGTAACAAACTTGCGTCTTTTTTTGAGTCAGCGTCATAGTAAATATGGGCGTGGTAGTAAACGGTCTCCATGGACACTCCTCTTTAGGCTTCGCTTCGTCTTCATTGTATAAGGTTACGCCGCAACGAGAAGACATTTCGAGCTATTTTGCTAAACAGATGGGTAGAATAGGAGGAGCAAGAATGGGAAACAATACTGGAAGTCTTTTTGACCGATTCAGCGTTATCGATGTTGATACTCATTTAACGGAGCCACCAGACGTGTGGACATCCCGTCTTCCGAAGAAATATGGCGATAGTATTCCTCACCTAGAGAGGAAGGGTCCTAAAGACATGTGGTTCATTAACGGGAAAGCAGCGGGTGCACCCGGAGCCTACACGATGGCGGGCCATGATGGGATCTTCCCGGAGAGCTATCGGGACACATGGGACGAGATTCCGGCGAGTGCTTACGATCCTGGCGCACGTCTTAAACTCATGGACGATGAAGGTATTCACGCTCAGGTTCTTTATCCGAATGTCGGAGGGTTTGGTTCTGGAAGATTTCTGAGGCTTCCAGATGAGGAACTTAAACTGGCTTGCGTAACAGCATACAATGACTTTGTCATGGAATGGACGAATGAGGATCCCAGCCGCTTGATTCCAGTGATGGGAACACCATTCTGGGATGTTTCTGAGACAGTACGGGAGATCGAGAGGTGCGCAAAGTTGGGCGCTAAGTCCGTCCTTTTTTGCAATTCGCCGGAGGCATTTGATCTTCCTCCTACGAGACACCCCCATTGGGATCCTGTCTGGTCCGCAGCTCAGGATGCGGATCTCCCTGTTGCTTTTCATATAGGGGGAGGAGATGACGCAGGGCTTTTTCGGGATAACTCTCAAATAGGGTTTCAAGCGAACTTTGGACGAGTTTCGTCCTTGATGGTGTTGGATAATATTCGTTGCCTAGCTGATATAATCTTCGGTGGTGTTTGTCACAGGTTTCCAAATTTAAAGTTTGTATCCGTGGAGAGTGGTGTTGGTTGGATACAAGGTGTTCTGGAGACCTTCGATTGGCAATGGGCAAATGGGGGGGTCCGGAATGAGAATCCGGAGTACAAACTCCTGCCCAGCGAATACTTTCGGAGACAGATTTATGGGTGTTTCTGGTTTGAAAATGCCGGGATACAGTCAGCACTTGAACTCTTTCCTGAAAATATTCTTTACGAAACGGATTATCCTCACCCGACATGCCAATACCCAAACCCGCAAACACCTGCAGAGCATCCTCGAGATTACGCTGATCGCGTGCTTTCTGATTTACCGGAGGATACTTTGCAGAAAGTTTTACACGACAATGCAGCGCAGCTCTATAAGTTAACTTGATGGTCTCGGCGTCTAGTATTACTTGGCATGACTCAACAGATCGCGCTGTTTAGAGACCGTCCAGCAGGATCGGCTGCTTTAGATGTTGCACTATCACGCTCTCTATTGATGGAAGCATCTAGAGGTAATCGAGGGGAGTGTCTGAGGATCTATCAGGCGAAAGATGCTTTGGCTTTCTCAAGTCTAGATCGAAATAGACCTGGGTTTCGCAAGGCTTGTAGAATCGCTGAAAGTTTAGGATATGAACCAATTGTGCGACTTGCGGGGGGACAGGCGGCTGTTTTCACCGAACAAAGCATTGCATTTGCGTGGATAATTCCTTCAAAAAATCCTCGAACTCTGTTGAAAGAGCGGTTTATAACAACTTCGGTGTGGATCCAACGCTCACTTGTAAGTTTGGGATTGGATGCCAGGATAGGAGCGATTTCAGGCGAGTATTGTCCGGGTGCATATAGCGTCAATCTGAGAGGAAAGATCAAGGTAATGGGTGTTGGGCAACGTATCGTACAGGGAGCTGCTCATGTAGGTGGAGTTATCTGTGTTTCTCGGTCACTAGAAATGAAGAAGATTCTTACTCCGATTTACGACACATTATCCTATGCGCTCGAACCTGAAACGATTGGCAGTCTCTCCGATGACCTGCCCGGGATTAGTTTGGGCAGAATTGCGGAAGCACTTATTCTTCACTTCGAAGATAAAGATAAATTAGAAGAACAAAAATTTCAGAAACCTCTCTTGGAAGAAGCTCGAAGTTTCGAGAGTGATCATAGGGCCTCAAGATTCCTCGGTGTTCCCCAGGCGAGAATGGTAGCTGGGGCTAATAAGACGGCATTAGGAAAATTTGGAGATGATAGGTAAAGAACTGTGATCCTTGTTAGTTACTTTTTCAAGACTTAAGAGAAGAGTCGGGAGTAAAAAGAAGTCAGCAACAACTGCGGCTCCGATAGTGATTGCTATTAGTTGTCCCATAACCGTGTTGGGTTGAAACGGAGAGATTACCATGACGCTAAATCCAACGAGTAAAATCAGAAAGACGATCCAAAGAGCATGGCCAACCGTATTTAGTGCATAACGGATCGATGATTCAACAGTAGCTCCCTGTTCTTTTAGTGCCCGTTGGTATTTACTTAAAAAGTGTACAGTTGCGTCAACTATAAGTCCCAAGCTGCAAGCCGTAACCATCGAAACGGTAAATCCTACTTCGCCTACAAGTAACGACCATGTACCGAATGCGATTATTGTCGGAACAAGATTGGGTATTAAACTTAAAGTTCCTAGACGTAGGCTTCGTAGAGCCACTATTAAAGTTAAAGAGATCAATGCAAATGCTATCGAGGTACCTTTAATCATTCCTAAAATATTGCGTTCAGAAAGATTAGCGAACATCATTGCAGTTCCTGCCCCAATGGCAGCTTCTCCCTTGGGGTTTCGAGTCTTGAGCCAGCTTTGAGCTTTATCGTCAAATGCCCGTAGTTCTCTTGCGCTGAGATCGTTGAAGGTTACAGCGATCTTGGATGAAGACTTGTCAATATTTATAGTATTGTTTAAGTCGAGACCGTAAGGGAGAGACATTTCGTAAAGCAGTAGGTATTGAGCCGATAGATCACGTTGATCAGGTAGGGTGTAAAACTGTGGCTGATCAAAGTTCATATTCTTATTGAGTCTTCGCATAATGTCGGAAATTACCGACACATGGAGGATCTCTGGTTGCTCTCGCAGCCAATTTGCAAAATCGTCGATAAGTTCAAGGTATTCCGGCTTACTAATACCCTGAGGTTCTCCAGAAGGAAGTGAGTAGTCGTGTAGATAGATTCCGGTCAGATTCTCTCTGATAAAATCAGTATCTGCTCGAAATTGAACACTGGGTTCAAAAAACTTGAGAAATGTATCGTTTAGTTCGATCTTTGGGACCAAGCTTGCTGCCAGAAACGTAAGGGATGCAGAGAAGAAAAGCACTTGTTTTCTGCGCTTAACAAGCATGTCGGCGAGTCCAGACATCGAAGGGCCAATCCATACTTTAGGTACTTTGTATGGTGTTACCGAGAAAAAAGCGGGCAAGAAAGTAATTGAATAGATCCAAGCGAAAGCCACTCCCATGGTAGTTATATTTCCAAGATCCGCGAAAGGAGGTGAATCGCCAAAGTTAAGGCTAAGGAATCCTATTCCAGTCGTAAGGCTAGTCAAGAATATGGGACTCATGTTGAGTCGAAGACTTTCTATTATCGCCTGTCGTTTGGGTAATCCCCGCTGCATGGATTGTGCAACGCTTACAGAGATATGGATACCGTCTGCAATTGCGACGGTTAGAATAATTGTTGGAGCTAAAGAAGCCTGCGGTGTCATCGGTATCCCGAGCCACCCGGCCAACCCGAGTGCGCTAGCAGCAGATGCTCCAGTGACCAAAATCGTGCCCAGAGTTGCCCAGACAGACCGCATGAAAATTATCATCATGATGACAAGAACGAGATACATCAATGGTGTTAAGTTTTTAAAGTCTGATTCGGCAAGCCGATTAATAGTTGAAGAGAGCGCGACGGCGCCTGTGAGCGCAAAAGTTATCTCAGGGAATTCCTTTTTAATTTTGGCCAAAAGCGCTTCGGCTTCTTTGATCACCTCTACTTCGTGACTAAGGGTGTCGTCCGGTAGTTGTACAGTAACATTGACGCCTGTCGCTGCTGCATCCGGGGAAATCAGCCGGCCGTTCAAAAGAGGTTCGTTCAAGACTATTTGTCGAATCGAAATTAGGCGAGGCTCATTCAGAAGTTCTAGGTCTTCGACCAACGTTTCTACAATTAGCTCATCGCCTCTAGCAAAAGAATGTTGAAAGTTTGTTATCGAATCGACCCTACTAGAGTAGGGTAGCTGCCAAGCTGCTTCAGTAAGTCTATGGACGGCCTCTAGCGTTCGAGGGTTGAAAACGTCGCCGCCGGGATCAACTAAGGCAAATAAGACGTTGTCATTTTTGCTATAGATAGCTTGTATTTCTTCAAACGCTTTTAGCTGGGGATTGTTTTCGCCAAAGTTGTAACGATAGTCTCCACGAATTTGGAGAAATCGTGCGCCAGATGCCATTAAGAGCACTGCTAGAATAAAGGCCGTAATTGCTAGCCAACGCCATCTGAGAATTCTTATGGCGTAGGCTTCTGCTAATTGATCCCCAGAATTCAATATTTCTTCCCTGATCCAATAGACTTCTTTTGCCTTATTGCAAAAGTGCTGTGAGCGGCTGGAGAACTTAGCAGACAGGATGCTGGGGAGTTGCCTGAGTCTGTGAGGTGCGGATAATTTGTCTTTATAACAACTTCTGGAGATTACATGGAGACTTCGTTGTTCGGACTTGAGGGTCGTGTCGTGATTGTGACTGGAGGTGGTAGAGGTATCGGTCGCACGTATTCTGAAGCTCTTGGTGTAGTTGGCGCCAAAGTGATCGTGGCTGATATTTATTTTGAATCAGCAGAGGAGGTAGCCGCGACAATTGTCGCGAAAGGAGGAGAAGCGCTAGCTATTGCTGTAGATATTTCCAACGAGGAGCAAACGTTGGAGATGGCGAGGAAGTCGAAGGAGTGTTTTGGAAAAATCGACGGTCTTGTGAACAACGCGTCGCTAATGAGCGCTCTCCCTCGGCAACCATGGGACCGCATTGAGATAGAAGAATGGGATAGGGTAATGGCGGTCGATCTGCGAGGCCTCTTCTTGTGCTGTCGTGCAGTCGTGCCAGTAATGTCTGAAACAAGAAGTGGACGGATTGTGAATATCTCGTCCACAAGGGTGTTTGAGGGAACTCCAAACCGGTTGCATTACACGACCGCCAAAGCAGGGGTTATCGGGTTTACACGAGCCTTGGCACGAGAGGTAGGTGACTTGGGAATAGGAGTTAATGTCGTGGCTCCTGGTCTGACGCAAAGTGATACTCAGGTAGCTTCTTCGGAAAAAGGGTATCTGAATGACGATTATAATCAGGGTCGTGTTTTTAAAAGGCCACAAATACCTGAAGATCTAGTCGGTGCGGTTCTGTTTCTCTTGTCAGGGGCGAGCGAGTTCATGACAGGACAGCTGCTCAATGTGGACGGCGGAAGATCTATGTACTAGCGCGTGAGCGCTATCATGAAGATCAGATCACAGGAGATATTTGATTTGGATATCAAGGTAATTCCACTCAGTGAGGGCCTAGGCGCCGAAATTTCGGGAGTTGACGTTTCAGCTCCAATTTCTGCGGAAGTGCTGAAGTGTATCAAGCAGGCTTGGTTTGAGTGGGGGGTAATTCTCTTTAGAAAACAGTTGCTTACCGTAGGAAGTCAAACTAAATTCGCGGAGTATTTTGGTGAACTTCAAAAAGTGAGGACCGTAGCTGATGCTCATCCCCATCCTGCGGTCATGATGGTGACCAACGTGAAGAATGAGTCCATGAAAGCGATTTTGCCTGAAGGAGAGATGCAATTTCATTCTGACCAGTGCTACTACGAGAGACCCGCGGCAGGGACGATGCTTTATGCCATAGAGGTTCCACCGATTGGAGGTGACACGCTTTTCTCTGATTGCAGAGCAGCTTACTCTGTGCTTGAACCTGCTGTCAGGACAAAATGTGAGAATGAACGGGCACTTTTTGTTTATGATTACGGTAATAATCCAACCAGCAAGGATAGTGCTAGTGGTTCGGCAGCGCCTAGATACGCTCATCCCGTCTTTCGAACCCATCCAGAAACCGGTCGGAAATCTGTCTATGTCAACAGGTTAATGACGGATCATATTATCGGAAAGTCTGAAACGGAAAGTCGAAAGCTACTAGAGGCATTATACGTAGTCCAAGAAAGCTCAAGATTTATTTACCGACATAAGTGGCAAGTTGGTGACGTAATCCTTTGGGATAATAGATGTGTACTGCATGCTCGTACCGACTTCGATCCAAAATCACGTAGGATGTTGCAGAGAGTAACAATTGCGGGAGATAGGCCGTATTAGGAGCAATTGAGAATTTTCGATCGAGTTATCGTTTTATAAAAAGTTGAATAAATCGAGATAGATTTAGAGCTCAATTTTTTATTAGGAGAGTGCTATTGCTAAATCAAATCCTCCTTCCTCGTTTTCGTCGCGTGAGAGGCATAATCAAAATCAGCGTTTTGTTATTCATCTTTCAAGGGTGTAGCAATACGAGTAGAGAAGTCACGATTCCAGGAGTCCAGGCATCTCTGGGAAAAGTCATTGTAAAGCGCGGGGGGCCGCTTCAGCTTGATGTTGAGAGATTGATTGTAGGGGGGTACACACCCATCGGTTCTACTACATACAGCGCTTCAACTTTTGCAGCAGCAGCGAGTGTTGGTCGCGAGTCTGGCCTTAACATCGGTGCACATTTGGTAACAATATATGACGGTATGAAAGCTCAGGAATTGAGTGATCTCCGATACCCGATTACTCTCACCCCAAGAGGATTAAATGTAACTCCTTCTCAAGTGCTACGGCGTATTAAGCACGGAGAAAAGATTGCAATCTTTTGGGCGAAGCCGACTCGCTCGCCACCGTTCGGTGCCTATGTTTTCGAAGATGCGATACTAGAGTCGGTGCCGGAAGAGCTTGGAGTCAATAAAGGGCTTCGTATTGCATTCATTGTGCGACGCTCTCCTGCACTATTTGGAGGTCTCCAGGCAGGCGACATCATTGTTGATATTAATGGTCAGCCGTTAACGGGGGGGGCAGAACAGTTCTTGACTCAGGTTGGAGCGTTGCGTGACCAATTCCCCCTTTTCCATTATTACAGAGAAGGCGAAATCCACGAAGCGGAGGTAGATATTAGCCCATGACCACGTTGAACCCTTGCCACGTAGCGTTAGCTGTAAACGACTTGGATCAGGCTCGAAGATTTTATTCAGGAAAATTGAGATGTACCGTAGGCCGGAGCGCAGCTTCTTGGATGGATTTCAATTTTTTTGGGCACCAACTTGTTTGTCATGAAGTTAAAGGGCACAAAAGTTCGGGATTCACGAATTTTGTCGATGGTGAAGACGTGCCAGTTCCACACTTTGGGGTCGTGTTCCATCTTGATGAGTGGGAAAGTATTACCAAGGAACTTCAATATCTGGGAGTTTCTTTTTTCTTGGGACCAACCAAACGATTTGAAGGAGAAGCCGGCGAGCAGGCTACCGCTTTTGTTTTAGATCCTTCGGGTAATCTTTTGGAATTCAAGGGATTTCGGGACATGAATCAGCTTTTTCGGAAATCGCCTGCTTGACTTTTGCTCGCGAGGTATGAACTTGCACCTAGGATGGAGCAATTAACAAGAGCTTCCCGGAAGTTCTCCTGCTTGAAAGTGCGAGGTGTGCCTCGGCGGCGTCTTCCATTGGATAAGTTTTTCCGATGGCTATGGATAGTCCGTCCTTAATAGCAGAGAAGACCTCCTTGGCTCGGCGTTCCAGGGAGGCTCGGTCCGATGTGTAATGAAATAACGAAGGTCGCGTTACAAAAAGTGAGCCACCTTGGTTTAGGCGCTGCAAATCGAAAGGGGGCACCGGCCCGCTTGATTGACCAAAAAGTGCCATCAATCCTCTTGGTTGGAGAACTTTTAGGCTTTTGTCGAAGGTGTCTTTTCCTACTGAATCATAGACGACGGCTACCCCTTTAGAGTTCGTGTACTCTTTTGTCTTTGCAACAAAATCCTCAGACGAGTATAGGATTACATGGTCAGCACCCGCGGATTTGACTTTTTGCGCCTTGTCTTCGGTCGAGCAAGTGCCTATGACGGTGGCTCCAGCTTTTTTAAGTAATTGCACAAGAAGCAGGCCCGTACCCCCAGCAGCGGCATGTACGAGTGCCGTGTCTCCGGGTTTGGTCTCCCGCACCCCATGAGTCAGGTAGTGTGCCGTCATTCCCTGCAGCATGCTGGCGGCTGCGATTTCAAGAGAAATGCTGTCTGGTACTGCAACGAGTGATTGAGCGTTCGCGTTTACTGTGAGACCGTATGATCCTCGGCAGCTTGCCCAAGCTACTCGATCACCCGGCTTTACTTGAGTTACTTTGTCACCGATGGATTCCACAACTCCAGAACCTTCAAGGCCGGGGGTCATAGGGAGTTCGGCAGGGTAGAGACCTTCCCGAAAATAGATATCGATATAGTTGACACCGGCTGAGTGTATCCTTACCTGCGCTTCTTCAGGCTTGAGTTCTTTCGGCGAGGATTTCTCCCATCGTAAGACTTCTGGACCTCCAGTTTCGTGGATAACAATCGATTTTGACATCTAGACTCCTCGTGTTTCAATTCACGAAACTCGCGCCTCGTTCTTTCTGTTAAACTCTTCCAGATATTACAGAAGGAGGTCTTGAATGGGCTATAGCGCAAGCATACAAAGAACTCTTCCCATCAGCAGGGGGAAAGTATTCGCAGCATTGGCGGATTTCGGCGGAATCGGAAGACTGGTGCCTAGTGTGGTGAAGTCGGTTATTGACCTTACAGGAGAAGGAGTTGGTTCAGTTCGAACGATAGAACTAAACCCGGAATGTGGCTTTGAGGGTATAGTGATGGAACGTGTCGAAGCTTCGCTAGAGGGAAGGCTGTTTTCATATTCAATAATCGGTGACTCCCCTTTGCCTATGCGAGATTATACCGCTGTTGTACAGCTTGAAGACGCGGGAGAGGGTTGTAAGGTAATTTATTCTAGTAACTGGGAAGCAGTCGGGGTTGATGAGACGGAACATAGAACGACGATGGAAGGGCTCTATCAGCTCATAGTCGATGGTATTGTTGACGTAAACTAGAAGCGCCTTTCTAAATTTTTTTAGGATGTAATGAAGAGTAGAAAATTCGAAAAACTTTTTAGTTTAGAGGGACGAGTTGCCGTAGTTACGGGTGGTAGTCGAGGGCTCGGCCGGGAAATGGTTTTAGCATTTGCAGAACGCGGGGCCGACGTCGTGATCGCCAGCAGAAAGATCGAAGCGTGTCGAGAGTTAGCGCAAGAAGTAGCTGAAACAACCGGGCGACGAGCCTTTCCGATAGCTTGTCACGTAGGACATTGGGCACAGTGTGAAGAGTTATATAAGGCAACCTACGAGGAGTTCGGGAGGGCGGACGTTCTGGTAAATAACGCGGGTCTGTCGCCTCTTTATGAATCGGTCGATACGATCACCGAAGAGCTTTACGACAAAGTGCTCGCTATCAACTTGAAAGGTCCTTTTAGGCTGAGCTCATTGTTTGGTACGCGGATGATAAAAGAGCAAGGAGGGTCAATAATTAACGTGAGTAGCTCAGCGGCGGTCGCACCATCTGATAGGGAAATTACCTATGGTGCAGCAAAAGCCGGCTTGAATAACCTTACGAATGGGTTAGCGCGAGTATTCGCACCCAAGGTTAGGGTGAATACGATTATGCCCGGCCCGTTTGGAACCGATATTAGTAAGGCGTGGTCACCTGAGATAATCCAGATGTTTGAGCGTGTCGTGCCGATGTCTCGTATTGGAAAACCGGAAGAAATTATTGGAGCCGCTCTCTACTTGGCTAGTGACGCCTCTAGTTTTACAACAGGAAGCGTTATTAAGGTTGATGGCGGTGCGGCTTTTGCCGCCGGTTAATAAGGGTATGAGCTCCGAATTAATTTTACATCATTATGATTTTTCGAATTTTTCAGAAAAAATAAGACTGATTTTAGGAAAGAAGGGCTTGTCATGGTCTTCGGTCGAAATTCCGTCGTTTGCTCCGAAGCC
>Ga0310344_10004076_pt1 | contig 10879 bp, 9 predicted proteins | sample HC15DNA20200_MG_FD_203801 | JGI IMG/M metagenome (GOLD analysis project Ga0310344, IMG submission 203801) | Marine microbial communities from station ALOHA, North Pacific Subtropical Gyre - HC15-DNA-20-200_MG | ecosystem: Environmental > Aquatic > Marine > Oceanic | place: Pacific Ocean: North... | reverse complement strand
AGCCTTGGTAACAAATATTAAAGATGCAACACTAGGAGCAGAACGGTTCCTAGGTGGCCCTTTAGCATGGATGTCTACCCGCCCAGGGTACCGGTTTTTCCAGGGACCGGGAACAGCATCCTTGATCAGGACAGGTGCCAGAAGTGTCCTCCAAGCTGCTAATCCATGTCGGGACCTTCCTGCAGGAGTTGCACCCATTGAAGGCGAAGAGCCCTGTGAAGAAGTTCCAGAGAGTCGCTAATCTTGGACAGAGAGCTTCTGCCAGGGAGATACCCGCGTGACAGATAATGGCAATAGCAGTGGATTTTTAGCAGAACTTAGAGAGCGCCATGTTTTCAAAGTTAGTGCCATTTACGCTGTTGTTGCTTGGATATTAGTCCAAGTTTGTGGGATCGTATTTGAGAGTTTTGACATCCCCACAAGCTTCCTTCGGGGAGTCATAGTTCTAGCTGTTATAGGCTTTCCAGTAGTAGTAGTCCTGTCCTGGATCTTTGACTTGACCCCTAAAGGGATTCAAAGGACGAGTTCGAGAAGGGCAACTAAGGGCCAGCCGGCGCCTGCAGGAAGCATCGCAGTCCTTCCTTTCCTAAACCTCTCTGACGATCCATCTCAGGATCATTTTGTGATCGGTATCTGTGAGGATTTACTCACCGGACTCCAGAACCATCCAGAGCTCTCGGTCGTGTCACGCAACTCTTCATTCGTCTACAAGGATCGATCAGTTGATGTTCGTCAGGTAGGTGAAGATCTAAACGTGCGTTACGTCTTGGAGGGCAGTGTACGCAAAGTCGAGAACAGAGTTCGAGTCACAGCACAACTAATTAATGCGGCCACAGACCACCACATGTGGGCACAGAATTACGACAGAGAAATGTCCGACATCTTTGCCCTACAGGACGAAATCACTCAAGAGATCTCTGCAACTATCGCGACGCAGTTAGAAACCAGCACCTCAGAAGAAGACACAGTTGAGGCCAGATCTGACATCTCAGCTTATGGGGGGCGGAAGCGACTTGTATGGGCCACTGTCAGTGTAGCTGCACTAGGTCTTTCAGGGTACTTAGGAGGCATTTACCTGTGGACGAGCAGGACAGCTCTACCGGACTTAAGTGCATTGGTTGCCAACGATGACAACCTTGGAGCATGGCGGGTCGCAGAGAGAATCCGCAAGATTTTTCCTCTAATGGATATAATCCCCCACGAACTCAGGACATTCGAAGCCCCACCGATTTTCCTTGAAACCAATCCCGATCAGGCAGAGGTGTACTGGCGGGAATACGAAGAAGCAGAAGGACCCTGGGTCTACCTAGGGCAAACACCCATTCAAGGAGCGTCACTTCCCGCAACAGCACTGTCTTTCAGGATCGAGAAGGAAGGCTACGCGCCACTATTGCTTAACGACGCGAATCCAAGCCTTCAATTATCTAATCATCCATTTTTTGAAGACGGGCGTGAGGCTTTCGACCTGCTTCCTGAGCAGGACCTCCCCACAGGAATGGTCTATGTACCTGCTGGAGAATTCATCCCTGCCATGTCTGGATCTACCGTTGAACGTATTTCAGTTGAAGCTTTCCTGATTGATAGATCGGAAGTGTCAAATCTTGAATATAAAGATTTTGTTGACGCAGGAGGGTATTCAGATACCCGTTTCTGGACAGGTCTTGAGTTCAATAACGAAGGGGAGCAATTAGACTGGGAGGGTGCCTCAGCCCTAATGATCGATGCCACAGGTCAGCCAGGCCCAGCAACCTGGGAATTTGGTTCATTCAAGCCCGGTGAGGACAACCACCCGGTGACTGGAATCTCATGGTTTGAGGCAATGGCATATGCGCGATTTAGAGAAAAATCTCTCCCAACCATCACACACTGGAGCAGGGCGGCCTACCCTCCTTCCGAAGTTGCTGCTTCACTGATGCCAAGCATAGTGAAAACAAGCAACTTTGATCGAGAAACCCTGAATCCGGTAGAGTCCACTCAGGGTAAAGGCGCCTACGGGAGTGTCCACCAGGCTGGCAACGCTCGCGAATGGATCTTGAATGCTTGGGGCCAGGGTGGAATGACCACAGGAGGTTCGTACAGCGAACCGACATACTTCACTACTCTGCGTCTGTTTCAACCACACTTTAGTCGGTCTGATTTAAATGGATTCCGTCTAGTCCAGCTACTTGATGAGGAGGATGGGGCCTCATTCGCGGACCCGATCCAAAGAACGACATCTTCCAACATGACTGCTGCGCCCATGTCGGATGAAACCTACAGCGTAATCTCTGCACAATTCGCATACAGCCCTACCAATCTCGAACCGGAAATTCTTGAAGTCGACGAGTCTGGTAATCAATGGACCAGGGAGACAGTCCGAATTAATACCGGTTATGAAGCTGGATCCATGGAATTCCTGGTATATATACCAAAGGGTTTCGATCCCCCTTACCAGCCGGTGATCTACTCCCCTGGGGTCAATGTCTATAACACAGATTCTCAGCTGAGGAATTTCGATCCTTCTGCCTATCTATTCGATTTTTTACCGGTGAGCGGCAGAGCACTCGTTGTGCCAGCCTTTGACGGTTCGTATGAAAGACGAAATACTCAGCCGTCTGTTGCGGGACAGACGCCCGCGGAGACTAATCGAGCCAGGACTGAACGACTGGTGCACTGGAGGATTGATCTTGGCCGGTTGATCGACTATTTCACACTTCGTGCTGATTTAGATCATGAGAAGGCCATTTACCTGGGCTTCAGTTTTGGGGCATCGACATTTCTGGCCTCTGTGCCTTTCGAAACTCGCATCAAGAACTTTGTCTTGATCAGTGGAGGAGGTGCAGGAACAATCAATTATCTAGATCGGATCGTACAACCAACACTGATGCTGAATGGTTCAGGTGATTACGTCTTCTCCATCGGAAGCCAAGAATCACTTTTCGAGCGATTTGGGACACCTGCGGTAGATAAACGTCATGTTATTATGAATGCTGGGCACTTCCCACTACCCCGCAATCAAATGGTGGGTGAGATCTCCGATTGGCTAAACAAGTATCTGGGAGTACCGTCCAGATCAGGGAGTAGAAACTAGATGCAGAATCCTATCCGACACCTGTCCACCCTCTGGATGATCGTAGTCGTGTCTATTGCAGGTACAACTGCATGCGTGAGTACTGGCGAATCAAGTGGTCCCCGGAGCGGAGCAGACGTGCTTACTCAAGAAGACTTAGCAGCTCCAGAAATCAGATCCCTATCCGCTTACGAAGCCATCCAAAGACTACGCCCGAGATGGGTTCGACGCAGAGCCACGGCAACACCAGTAGCAGGTACCGAGTTACTGCCGACAGTAGTCATAGACAATGCCCGAGGAGGGATGGAACTGCTGAGATCAACCCGTGTCTCAAGCGTTGAAATCATCCGTTTTATGGGCCCCCGAGACGCCACAACTATTTACGGAACAGGATTCGCCTCTGGAGTCATTGAGGTGATCACTCTCCGGTAGATCCTCGGCCCGAGTCGCGAAGCCAGGCTATATCCATCCCCTGCTTCTGAACAACCTCAGTGTCTCTACAAAACGACCCAACCCTTCGGGTGTATCAGACAGTGAGAGTCTGTTATGCGAAAGAATAGGAGGAAATTTTCGTCCGACGAGAATTCCCTCCTCTCTCATTCGACGAATGTATAGGTCCTGGTCACCAAGAATCTCATGGAACAGGAAGGCTGTATGACTCTTAAAATAATGGAGTCCCAGCTCTTCTAGGCAGTCGGTAACAACTGCCTTACACTCTGCCCAGATCCTCACACTGTTTTCGTGCCAATCCTCGTCCTCAAGAGCAGCACTAGCAGCTACTACGGCTAATGTATTCGGACTGGATCGGTTGATATAGAGAGTCAACCTTTCCGCAGTCTCAGCATCACAGATGCCATAACCGATACGGAGTCCTGCTATACCATAGAGTTTCGAAAAAGTCCGGCAAACCACAATGTTTGACCGCTCTTTCGCCCACTTGTCAGCTGACCAATAGCGAGAATCATCGACAAGAGGGTAGTACGCCTCGTCAACAACGAAAAAGATATTGTCCGAAGCTGATGAGAACCAATCCTCAAGATCGGCACTCGGAGTAATCGATCCCGTAGGATTATTCGGATTGCAGATGTAAACTAAGGTCGGCTCTTGCCAACCCTCGGCCAAACGCCGCATCTCGTTAACGTCGTGAGCTGAATCGCTTGTAAGAGGCACCCTTACCACCTGGTAAGGGAAGGGCTCCGCATACCGCATCGCATTTTCATATGTTGGATTCGCCTGAAGTATACGCCCGCCAGGAGCCGCATTGGCTTGGACCGCTGCCCGGATAACCTCCGTAGAGCCCTGTCCGAGCACTACTTGGTCAGCATTCACATCATGCAGCTCAGCAATTTGTGCAGTGAGCGCATCTCGTGGTGCGTCATCCGGATAGTGCGGAATGTCTTCCATAGCATCGAGAATCGCGTTCCGAGCGCCAGGTGGTATCCCGAGTGGGTTAGCATTGTGGTTCAGTCGCAGAAAGCTGTCCTGTGCCTGATCTTCTGTGGAAAAGTCCCAGGGTCCAGTATCGCGAACGAGATTGAGGCCTGGAAAAGCGGCTAATCCCACCGAAGCCACGGTCCCATTAGCAATGAATACTCTGCGTTCCATTTCCCCCTCCAAGGTGTCAAGCACTCAAAGATTGCTACCTTAGCCACTCCTCTAAAGCCGTCGCCAAGTCTGTCTTTTCATCTCGGTACTTAACCACCACTGGCGTATAGATGGAAAGTCCTTGCTCGGTTGCCCAGCTTGAGCGTATTGAACGTGCTCCTCCAACCACAACCGCATCCTCTGGAATCTCAAGCGGGTGATCCTCGCTAGCCCTATGTACCTTTTCTCTCACAAGATCAAAAACCGGCGTGCCTCGGGTCAGTACGACACCTGCCCCGAGTACTGCGCCTCGACGCACGATCGTACCCTCATATACACCTGCATTCCCACCCACAACGACCTTATCCTCTACAACGACAGGAGCCGCGTTGATCGGTTCAAGCACGCCGCCTATCTGTGCAGCGGCGCTTATATGCACACCTTCACCTATCTGCGCACACGAACCGATTAATGCGTGGGAGTCAATCATGGTCCCGGCACCGACGTATGCCCCCACGTTCACGTACATGGGCGGCATACAAACGACACCCGCCGCCAGGTGAGCTCCCCTGCGCACCGCAGATCCCCCAGGGACTACGCGTACTCCATCCTCAGCTGTGAACCGACGCAGTGGGAGGGTATCCTTGTCGAAGAATGCAGCGCGGTCCCCATCTGGCACACTTCCTCCCTCCGACCCTGTCGTAGCAACCACACTTCCGAATCGAAATGCTAGCAAAATTCCGCGCTTAACCCATGGTACTGCTACCCACGTACCGTCTTCACGTCGCTTCGCGGCCCTGAGCTGACCATCCTCTAAGAAGCTAATAAGGACCTCGATAGTGTCCGCAATCCCATCGACATCACTGGATGTCAACTGGTCGTGACCCAAGCCGTATAGGTGATCGACTTGCGCTTCGAGCTCCAGGAGATCAGTGATCATACAGCATAAGCCTCCGCACTTTCTAGCGCGGCCCTCACGGTAGCTCGGTGGACTTCGGCCAAAGGGGTCAGCGGTGAGCGAACCATCGCATCCATGCGCCCAAGCTCGGACAGTGCCGCTTTAATGGGGATCGGATTGCTCTCGATGAACGCAGCCGACATCAGCTGATGGAGCGATTCCTGTATGCCCCGAGCACGTTCAAGGTCATCCTCTTTCATTGCATTTACCAGCTCTGCCATAGCTTTAGGAGCAGCATTACTCACAACGGATACCACGCCCTCCCCTCCAAGCGCCATGATGGGTAACGTCAAGTCGTCATCACCTGATAAAAGCGAGAAGTTGTCAGGACGCTTAATTAGGATGTCATTGATCTGAGCCAGATTTCCGGAAGCCTCCTTAATACCGATCACAGCCGGGTGGTCAGCCAACGCAAGTGTCGTTTCGGCTTCCATATTACTCGCAGTCCGGCCAGGAACATTGTAGAGCAGTACCGGCACATCCACCGCGTCAGCGACGGCCTCAAAGTGATAGATCAGTCCTCGCTGTGGAGGCCGGTTATACATAGGTGAAACCACGAGAAGATGGGTCGCACCGCACTCCGTGACCTCCCGACATAGATGGATGCACTTAGCCGTATCGTTACTTCCCGCACCCGCTACAATCGGAACGCGTCCAGCCACCTGTTCAACCGTGATCTCAACAATGCGGAGGTGCTCGTCAAAGGACATGGTCGCAGCCTCTCCTGTGGAGCCGCACGGCACCAGAAAGTGAATGCCCTGCTCGATCTGCCACTCAACGAGCGCTCGGAATGCTGCTTCATCCAAACTCCCATCCGTCTTGAATGGTGTCACGAGTGCAGTTCCGCACCCGGTAAGGGACTGCGTATTCAAAATCCTTCCAGTGTAATGAAATCGTCCATTGTGTATACTCCCTTACGTCCTATCAGCCATGAAGCAGCGCTTAAGGCTCCATCGGCGAATACGCGCCGGCTTCGGGCATCATGAGTTAAAGAAACTCGTTCGTGCGGCCCATCGATCCAGACCTCGTGTCGCCCTGGAACTTGACCGGTCCTTATCGATGTAATCTCTACCTCCTTCCGCGCTGCCGAAGCAAGTGCATCCCGCAAAATAAGCGCCGTCCCCGAAGGTGCATCTTTCTTTGTTGAATGGTGGGTCTCCTCAACATGTGCGCTAAAACTGTCCATGCCACCCAGAAGCCCACCAGCCTGCGTACAGAGTATTTTCAAGAGGGCAACCCCCAGAGAAAAGTTTGGTGCCCAGAGCATAGCCCCATCCCGTCGCGCCACCCGCGCACTGACCTCCCCTAAGTGCTCATACCATCCGGTCGTACCCACTACTACCGGACACTCCGCATCAAGGCAGAGATCAATGTTATTCACAGCTGCGTCTGGCGCCGTGAACTCAATCGCAACTGATGCCTCCTGCAGTACGGTCTTCACTCGTTCACCATCCGCGAGAGCATCTCTCCCAAGGCATGCTACGACTTCAATAGAGTGTTCACGTGCTACCGCTTCAACTTCCTGACCCATACGGCCCGCTCCTAGGAGCGCGAGGCGTAGAGAACCTCCGGAAACCCCCAAAAGCACCTGACTCTCAGGGCCTTCAACTTCACTACTACCGGCAACGCTCATAAAGGCATCAGCATATGCGCAATTCCACAGGGCAGCCTGCGTTTCACTGGAGTCTCCCTTTAATTTCCTAGTAGTATAAGGGCTAACAGAGGTAGAATCACCTTACTAAGGCTCACTCTCTCCTAGTTTTGCACGAGCTTCTTACATGTTTAGGTTGAGCGCATCTCAAGCGAAAAGGAAAAGGCATGATAACCCTTGGCTTAGCTCGGTGCTCTGCATGGGTTCTGGCCCTGCGTAAGACTCTGTCCATCCTGCTGATAGCCCCACTCCTATCAGGATGCGGACTAGCTTACGTCAACGGACCACCCGCCGGCTGGGAGCAGATCCAAGATGTGGATGACCTTGAGATAGTGGCTATCGTACAGTCCTGTACTACTAGCAAGACCACACTATGGCTCGATGTGTTGGGTGGGGCGTTCATGGGAATAACGGGAGGACTAGTGGGTAACGCTCTGTTCTCTTCCTCTCCAAGTGGGCAAGAGAATTCACAGAACTTCATCTTGAACGCAGGCTGGACTGCAGCTCTTGGAGTGATGCCCATGGTCAGTGCGCACAAGGGCAACCAGAAGGTGAATGATTGCAAGGCATTCAACGCTCACCTGATGGAGTTACGTCGGAAAGCTTCCTCTCCTAGCGAGAACTGAATCCTTCTAAGATTGCCAACATCCTCTATATCTCCATTACTTGGTCTACATCGACTTCTTCAGCGAATTTGAAAACTGTTGACGTTCGTTCCATGCCAGAGGCTAAGCCAAGTCACTGTGTTAAAAGAGCTTAGTGAGCGGGCCCACCCAGAACGAAGCCGCCTGCTGCCCGTATACCGGACCAAGCAACTCCATCACATTATTCCTTGTGGGTGATGTAATCACATCATCCGCCGACCCATCGCTGTTATTGGGTCCAGGACTCCGTAGCTACCCATCCGCATTGGGCCTCCCTTGAAGAACATCCTCACCCCGACTGAAATAGTTGAGAAAGCATTTGTCCCAAACAGGGTGTCTGGCCCAATGCCTCCGCGTTCGCTGCGAACCCGATGATGCTGGAATTCTACAAAAGGGCGGATGCTCAACTGAGCATCCGTCAACTGATAAGCGTAAGCCACAGTGCTGATCGCCCACCGGGTCGCACCAATCGGTTCAGAGTCGTGACTGTAACGGTAGAAACCACCAGTACCGGCTTCTCCCGTGCGGGGATACTCGGGTCGGGTAGCGTATTCAAAACGCAGGTAAGGCTGATGCCCAGTCCGATTCCATCGGACTTCACCGAGGACACTGAAGTGGCCTTCGTACTCCTCGGGATCACTTCGTGATGCTTCAGCTAGGCCATAAAGCGTCCCATTACCGACCGTTCCAGAATGGCGTATTGCAAGGTTCCATAGCTGGGTCGCGTGCCTTTCGCTCTCATGTGATTCCACAACCTGCGCGGATGAAATAGATGCCTCCCATTCAGCCATAGGTCCAGAACCTGAACCCCAGCGCCGAGCCAAACGAGCAGACCACGAGTCACCAAAGCTCTCGATGTTTGACAAATCGTAAGGATCTACCGGCTCAGTACCACCAAAGATCCCAACCTCTGCACTCCAGCCCTCCTTCAGTACCACACCGTTGACTGTCCAGCGCTCAAGTATCTGAGAGAGATGATGGTTAGTGGGATACTTCAGTCCCGGTCGTGCCATAGGATCATCCGTACCATACGGAGCAAATCCCTTACCAGCCGAGAGAGAGAAATCAGCTCCACTGACATTCCAACTGTTGAAACTGAGCATGAACTCATGAAGAAGAGTGTGGGGGTGTCGCTTGTCGATGAATCCTTCACCCCATCCGCCGTAAGCCAGCGCTCCATTAGGCTGGGTAATACCCTCAAAGTTCAGGGTCGTGCGGAGTGTCAGCCGACCACCTTCATGTTCTAGATTAGCCATGACCGCTGGCTGCGTCAGATACCAACCTGTCAGACTAACGGCGTCACTACTTCTCCCGCCCCGTAATGGAGCGGTAACCACAGGAAAAACCTGACCCATGGCTGACAAGCTCCACCTATCACCGACAGGAATCTGCAGCATTTGGGCGTGGGAATGGATGGGATATATATAAAAACTCAGAGCCCCCAATAGGGATACCAGGACTTCGGCTGACTTCATGACAGTCGCTCTCTCTTTAGAATTTTTCTGAAGAAGACACCCTGGGTGGGTGCAGGAAACCTCAGATAAGAGACCGCGGTGGTGGGCTGTTAATGTCTGAGATAGGTGCCGAGCTCCCCCTTACATTCGGAATTTCGACTGAGTTTGAAGAATAGGGTTCTACTGACCACCTCACTAAAGACATTACGATCGCTGCGCTACAGCTTATAGACATTGAGCAAATCGGCTTCTGCGAATGGGGCGCATGATCATCCTGATGATGACTCTCAGCAACTGTGGCGGATGAAGGATACGAACCATGCTCCATGGTACAGCGAGGGCCGCCTAGTTGCGTGAATACAACAACAGCTGAAGTGAGTACCATAGATATACGTTGCATGATTAATGGTCGCATGATTCAACCGCAATGCAAACAGAGTCGTACGAAAGGCGGGGCTCAACGGGGGTGTCCGCCCCCACTGGGGGTTGCTGGCTGGTCCAGAATCTAGTTGAAGATGAAGTCTGGCTTTTTGAGTAAGGCGAGCAAGGCAAACAATAGCCCATAGCTTAAGACTACCGTTGTAAGAATATCGCCTGTAATTGCATCGCTTAACCCGACTGTGAAATCGTTGCGACCAATCTTTTCCGACCACAACAGCGTTTTATAGCCAGGTTACTTTCCATCATGGAAAGTGTTTGTTAGGTTACTTTCCATTATGGAAACTAACGTGAGGATTCAGAAATCATGACTGATGAAAATCAGATTACAACCGCAGAGGCACAATCGGCACTTGAGTCTTTGAACAAAATAGGAAATGAGACAATATCGTCTTTAAGGCCGCCACTCTGGTTGATCACTATGCTCTCTTTGTTGTGTGGCATCTTCACGTTCTCATTTGCAGTCACAGAGGGAGAGAACCACTGGGCCTTAGGGGCGTGGTTATCAGGCATCGCAGTTGTCTTGTTGGTTCTATTTTGGGTGTACAGCGCGCGATTACTGGGTATAAGAGCACCACTCTTACCACCTTCAGGTTCAGGAAAAGTTTTTCTTGCCCTACAGGCACTCTTCTTTGCTGTTGTAATGTTCGTGGGAAGAGGGGCCACGTTATGGGGTAGACCTGAGACCCGTCTGGAGGGTGCCTTTCCGATCGCCGATCTTCCTTTGGCACCCTATATCGCGGCAGTGATCGTCAGTTTGTCCGTCGCATATCTGACGTATAAGTACCCAACGAATGAATGGGTACGGCAGGATGCTTCAAAATGACAAACTCACGCTTTAATGCCCTGATTCACGCACCTAATCGGTTGCATATATGCGCGATGTTATCCGCTTCGGGTGAACTGGAATTCAAACTCCTTCGCGAACAGCTTGATGTAAGTGATTCGGTGCTCTCCAAGCACATTAAATCACTTGAAGAGGCTGGCTATGTTTCCGTCGCAAAAAGAAGGGATTTTGGACACCGACGCACATGGCTTTCGTTAACCTCCGCGGGTCGTGATGCCTATACCGAACATGTCAAAAAACTAAGAGAAATGGTT
>Ga0310344_10004075_pt1 | contig 10880 bp, 13 predicted proteins | sample HC15DNA20200_MG_FD_203801 | JGI IMG/M metagenome (GOLD analysis project Ga0310344, IMG submission 203801) | Marine microbial communities from station ALOHA, North Pacific Subtropical Gyre - HC15-DNA-20-200_MG | ecosystem: Environmental > Aquatic > Marine > Oceanic | place: Pacific Ocean: North... | reverse complement strand
CGCCGAACCCTCGTTTGGCGATTTGCCGAGAACGCGGCTCAAGCCGCGCTTGCCGGTCCGTCAAGCGAATAGCCGGTGGGCACAATGTGTCGGCTTGGCGGGAGACGGAACGTCGTGCGCTTGAGCAGACGATTGGTAGCGGGATTAAACGGATCACGCCGGTGCAGCACTAACCCGTTGTCCCACATCACAACGTCGCCAATCTGCCAGTCGTGCGCATAGACGTACTGGGGCTGGGTAGCGTGCGCGTTCAGCTCGGCGAGCAAGCGTGCGCCCTCTTCCCCCGGAAGCTCGGCGATGCCCACCGTGGTGGTGGGATCAAGATACAGCGACGGTGCACCCGTCACTGGGTGACGGTTCACGAGTGGGTGGGCAACGACCGGGGTTTTGCGACGGAGCTCCGCTGACATCGGAGCCTCGTCATCGTAGGTCGACTGCCGCTTCAGGTAATCGAATACCCCGTGTTTGCCTTCGATTCGGGCCTTGGTATCGTCAGGCAGGGAAGCGTACGCAAGTGACAAGTTCGCCCAGTACGTCCGGCCGCCCTCGCGGGGCATCTCCACCATGTAGAGCAGGCTACCGGTCGCGGGATCACGCATGTAGGACTGATCGGAGTGCCAGTCGAGCTCACCGGCACCCAATCCGCCTATGGACCGCCCGGCTGCATCTTTCATGTTCGAGATCTGGGTAACCTCAGGCTGACTCTCCGACTGCCAGTCGGTGCGCACGATTATGTCGAGCTCACCGAACTGGCGTGAGAACACAACGATCTCCGCTTCGGACAGCGCTTGTCGTCGAAACACGATGACCCCACTCTTCGACCAGAGATCGGCCACAGACGCGCACACCCGCTCGGGGATGGGTTCCCAGAGCGTGAGGCCCGTCACTTCCATAGCGATGCCGTTCCCGATCGGGCGGACCTTCATGCCACCGTCGTCCAAGCGCTCAGCCCTTCGCGGTAATGGCCGCCTCTATGTCATGCAAATGCAGCCGGTGGCCGGCCTTCATCACCTGTCCCGGCAAACCGTGCTTGACGGTCGCTTCAACAGAGGAAGCCACATCGCAGAGCGCGTCGAGATCGATGCCAGTCTCGATGCCCATCTCGTGCAGCAGATAGACGAGATCCTCGGTGCAGATGTTCCCGGTTGCGCCTGGCGCAAAGGGACATCCACCCAGACCGCCGATCGACGACTCGTACTCCGTCACGCCCTCCGAGAGGCCCGCCATCACATTGCAAAGGCCGATGCCACGCGTGTTGTGGAAGTGCAGCGAGACCGGAAAGTCAGGCACCTCGTCGTGCAACGCCGCGCAGGTCGCGTGTACGAGTGGCGGCGTCGCCATTCCGGTGGTGTCTCCGAGACCAACGCCCGCGAACCCTGCCGACTTCAAGTGCTTTGCTATACGCACGATCTGCTCGGTGGGCACATTGCCCTCGAAGGGGCACCCGAACGCGGTGGCAATGGCGCCGTGCACCGGGATCCCAGCACCGGCGGCATGCCGCATGATCTCGTCCATCCCCGCCAGCGACTCATCGACGCTACGGTTGACATTTTTCTTGTTGTGACTCTCGGAAGCCGACAACACCATGACCAGCTCGTCGCACTTCGCCGCTGCCGCCCGCTCGGCACCCTTGGCATTGGCGATCAGCGCCACCAGCGTCGCTCGTCCGCGGTCCACCCCTTCGAGCACCTCGACCGTGTCGGCCAGTTGCGGCACGGCGCGGGGCGAGACGAACGACGAGTATTCGATACGCGGCACGCCGGCATCCATCATCTGATTCAGGATGTCGATCTTAGCCTCTGTGGAAATGAACTCCTTCTCGGCTTGAAAACCGTCTCGAGTTCCGACCTCCGTAATTGTCACCCGGTTTGGCAAGTTCATCGCGAGTCTCCGTAATCCATCACACGAACGCGATCATAGTGTATCGGAACCCAAGAAGGTTGCGTTTCAGTACACTAGCTGGCATCCCACGGAGGAAGCCTCAGCACGGAGAGCGCGTCATGAGCATGTTCGACTTGAGCGACAACGTCGCCATCATCACCGGCTCTACCAAGGGTATCGGTAAGGCCATCGCGGTTCGCATGGCCGAAGCGGGCGCAAAAGTAGTGGTGTCGAGCCGGAAGTCCGACGTCTGCGAGGCGGTTGCGGCGGAGATCAACAAAGACCACGCCCGCAACGGCGGAGAAGCGATCTCGATTCCCTGTCACGTCGGCGAGCGCGACCAGCTGCAAATCCTCGTCGACCGCACGCTCGAGAAGTGGGGAAAAATCACGACGCTCATTCCCAACGCCGCCACCAACCCCTACCATGGGCCGTCCGCCGGCATACCCGATTCGGCCCTAGACAAGATCTTGGATACCAACGTGCGCAGCGTGCACTTCCTCTGCCACATGGTGCTGCCGCACATGGTCGAGCGCAAACAGGGCTCCATCACGATCATCGCAAGCATTGCCGGGCTGAAGGGAACGAAGGATCTGGGTGCCTACGCGATCTCGAAAGTGGCGGAGCACCAGATGGCACGCAACCTGGCCGTCGAGTACGGGCCACACAACGTCCGCATCAACGCGATCGCCCCGGGACTCATCAAAACCGACTTCGCGAAGGCACTGTGGACCGACCCCGAACGGCTAGAACGCGTATCGAGCGCGCTCCCCATGCGTCGGATCGGTGTGCCGGACGAGGTCGCGGGAGCGGCGATGTTCCTCTCGAGCGAAGCCGCAGCCTACGTCACCGGACAAGTCCTGCAAGTGTGCGGCGGCTCTTCTATCGTGTAGGGGATCATCAAGGAGAAATCCATGCGCATCACGCCTTTGTCTAACGCGCTCGGCGCCGAGGTCACCCGGCTCGACATCGACGACTTGAACGACGCGGTGCGCAATGCGCTCGGGAACGCATTCCTTGAGCACCACCTCTTGTGTCTTCGCTCAGCCCCCTTGTCGGCGTCTCGCTTCGCGGCGGTGGCTCGGTGCTTCGGCACCCCGCAGCTTCAGCTCATTAGGAACAAGCGCAGCGGGGCCGCACCCGAAGTATCAGTGCTCGAAAGCACTTATAAGAACCCCGAGTCAAAACCGGACGATCTCGCCCAAGTGCGGCTGTCGGGCTGGCACACCGACGATTCTTACTTCGCGCAGCCGGCGAAAGCCACGATGCTCCAAGCCTTGGAGATCCCGAGCTCCGGCGGACAAACAAAATTCTGCAACACCCGCCTGGCGTGGGAGGATCTCGACGCCGAGATGCAAGCGAGGCTCAGCCACCTCAAGGCCATACACAGCTACGACACACCGCGCGCACCCGCGCGGGCCGAACGGCGCAGCACCGAGGAGCAAGCGGAGACGCCGGACGTGGAACATCCGCTTATTCGCACCCACGACGACTCGGGTCGCCAGTCGATTTACTTCAATCCGAATCGCACCGACCGCGTCCTCGGGATGAGCCGGGCGCAAAGCGAGGAAATCTTAGACTTTCTCTACCAGCACATGACACAACCCAAGTACCAGTACCACCACGAATGGCGCACCGGCGACATCCTCTTGTGGGACAACCGGTGTCTGGTACACGCAGTAAACACCGACTATCCCGTCGGCGAGACTCGCCGCCACCAACGGATCTTGCTCGAGGGCCCGATTCCGGCCTAGCGGGGTGCTGCAGATCCCGCCCGCACCTCATCGAACAGCGGGTCACCGACTCCCGCACGTCTTCCCCGGTAGGGCAGGCCGCACGAGAGAGGAGGCTTTCGAAGCGAAACCCGGTGCGTTCGGCTAGTCGTTCGTGCCGAGCAACGCTTGGCGGAAACGGCTCTTTAGATAGGGCCCGTCACGCTCGGGCAAAGTCAGTGGCTCCGAATCGGGCCTCACCTTCACCAACGCGAACACCGGCCCTTGGCTGTCGTATATGAGATCGATGGCGTCATTGAGCTGGGCGCGAGTGTACGCGGTGATCGCATCCCGGAATCCGGTAGCAAGCGCAATGGAGGCGAGTTCCACACCATGGTGGGTATGGGTCGTTTGCTGCCCCGTCTCGCCATAGCGCTCGTTGTCGATCACCACGACCGCGAGATTGCCAGGTTTCTGAACCCCAATCGTCGCTAACGAGCCCATGCCCATCAGCATCTCACCGTCTCCGGTGATAACGAGCACGCGGCGGCGCGGCTGCGAGATGGCGAGCCCTAGGCCGACCATGGCGGCACCGCCCATACCGCCCCACGTGTAGAAGTTAAGCTCATGGTCGCCCGCAGCGAACGTGTCCCACGTGGTACTCCCGAGCCCGGTCACTATGAGGCTGTCTCCGCGGGGCGCGAGGATACGAGCAACCGTCGGTCGACGGCGTAACGTAATTCGCTGACTCATCTTTGTGTCCTGTCCGGATAAATCATCGCATCTCTAGGCACGCTCCCCGTCCGATTGAATCCAATCCACGGCCGCGTCAACGCCCCCCTAGGTACCGTATCGCGCCCGCGCTTCATCGAACAACGAAACTGCGCTCGCACGCGTTGCACCGGAGGGTTTTTTGACTCGCTAAACCGCGATGGTTTGTCGGAACAGGACACTACACCTACTCGAAGTTCTTGGTGCCGACCACCCGTTGAGAAATCAACACCGCTACCGCACGGTAAGCGTGAAACGCGAGGCGCCATGCCGATTCCACCGTCTCCGCCACCGCTTCTGGCGTATCGACGGCTTGCACGATCACCCCGGATTCTCGCAAGACCACCGCGGTGCTCTGCCCCATTGGGACCTGCCAGGGGTTGAACTCACCCCATTCACCGCGCATGGTCACGAGGGCAAGCAGAGGAAAGCGGCATTCTTGAATCATGCCCAACATATTCACGCAGTTGCCCACACCGCTCGACTGCATCAACAGCACGCCGCGTGCGCCTCCCAGCCATGCGCCAGCCAGTAACGCCACCCCTTCCTGCTCACTCGTGAGCGGGACACACCGCATAGAGCGACGGGCCTGGCAAAGCTCGATCAGCCGTTTGTGACCTGCGTCGGGCACGTAGGCTACTTGTGTGACCTTCTCGCGGGCCAACAGCTGGTGAACTTGCTTAGGCCAGTCCAAGGCCGACGTTTTCGCCATGTACCCCTCAAATACGTCCGTTGCAACAGAAGCGAACGCGCGATTCTCGCAAACCCATGCGCGATGTCAAACCCTCTAGAATCCCAAGTAGGCTACACCACCGAGGTCCGTTCACATCATGCCCGAGCTCCCCGAGGTAGAGCGGGGTCGACACACGGCCCAAAGCTGCCTTACCGGCAAGCGTATCGCACACGTCGAGATTGCCGAAGATCCCATCGTCTTTGACGGCCTAGCGCCGCGTGAATTCGCTGGAGCAATCGAAGGCAAGCTAGTGCTAGCCGCCAAGCGCTGGGGTAAACAGCTGTGGCTCGAGCTCGAGCGGCCGCCTCACCCGCTTTTCCATTTTGGAATGACCGGCAGCTTTCGCACGCAAGGCGACGACCCCCTGCGCCTCGCAGCGGGTCCCAATGAGTCGACCGACCAGTGGCCCCCGAGGTTTTGGAAGATCTTACTACGCGCCGAGGACGGCACCGAGCTCATAATGACCGACGCTCGGCGGTTCGGCCGCATCTTGCTGAGACAACATCCCGAGGCGGAACCGCCTATCTCGAGGCTCGGGTTCGACCCACTCATCAGTCCACCGTCGGCTGCAGAGCTCGGCCGACGCCTCGCTGCGCGCCGCACCCCCATTAAGGCGCTGCTCCTCGACCAGCGTTTCAGCGCCGGCGTCGGCAACTGGATCGCCGACGAGGTCCTCTACCAAGCCGGGATCGCGCCCGCACGCGCTGCCAACACCCTAGACGCCAACGAAACCAAGCGGCTGAGAGACAGCCTCATCAGGATCGTGAAACGAGGGGCAGCGTGCACCGTCGAGAATCGTTCCTATCCGCGGCGCTGGCTCTTCCACCGTCGATGGGGAAAGCAAGCGGGTGCAAAGACGGCCGACGGGGACGCCATAGCGCACGTGACGGTGGGCGGCCGCACCACGGCGTGGGTGCCCGCCAAGCAAAAGTGACGCGGCAGGCCCGCAGCGGCGTCGCCCGCCCATTGTGCTAGGATTTCGTTTCGTTTGTTTCTGCTCCGAACATCTCGGTTCGCTATGCCCTCGACCGAACTCTCTGTCCTCTTCGCTGACGTGTCGGGAAGCACTCGTCTGTACGAAGAACACGGTGATGACACAGCGCGTAGCACGATTGCGGAGTGCATCACGGTGATGACCGCGGTAATGGAGCAGTTCGGAGGCCGTCTGGTAAAGACCCTCGGCGACGAGATCATGTGCGTGTTCGAGAACCCGAGCCAAGCCGTCATCGCGGCGAACGAAATGCAGCTCGCGGTGCGGTCTGCAGGCGAATCGGGACATTTTTCGACCGGCGCTCTGTCGATCAAGATCGGTCTGCATTGCGGCCCGGGCGTTGAACGGGAAGACGACGTCTTCGGCGAAGCATCCATCATTGCGCAGCAAGTGATCCGCCAAGCAAAGGCGGATCAAATCCTTGCCTCCTCTGAGACAGTTCAATCCTTGCCACTCGAGCTTCGCTACGGCACCCGACCTTTCGACCAAATCGAGGCCGAGGGCCGAGACGGGATGCTCGATATAGTCGAGCTCCTCTGGGAAGTCGATGACCTCACGCAGGTGGTGGATACCCGAGCCGTCAAGCGTGAACCGGGCCACGTGCGCCTACGCTTGCGCTACGGAGGCGAGCTCGTCGAGCTCAGTGAGGCCCGCGCGAGCCTGACGATCGGGCGCACAGAGCAAAACGGGCTCGTGGTCCCAACGCGGCACGCCTCACGCAGTCATGCCGAAATCGAATTTCGGCGAGGGCGATTCCACTTACGCGATATGAGCTCTAACGGCACCGTCGTCACCACCGAGGACGGCGAAACGAGCATGCTGCGTGGCGAGAGCTTTCAACTCCGTGGCCGCGGCAGCTTTTGCTTAGGCGGCGTGCCGCAGCGCAACCCCGACGGGATCGTTGAGTTCGAGTGCGAGTAGTCGCCCCAGCTCACGCCATCGTATAGCCACCGCTCACGCTGATGGTCTGGCCAGTGGTGTGGCTTGCGCCGTCGGAGGCCAGAAACGCGACGACCTTTCCGATGTCCTCGGGGACACCGAGCTTGCGCAAGGGATAGCCTTTCGCGATCCGCGCCTCTAGCTCAGCGTCGAGCATGCCGTCAGTCCCGGGCGTCTTGGTGTAGCCGGGGCACACGCAGTTCACGTGGATCCCGTGGCGCCCCACCTCCCGGGCCACCGCCTTGGAGAAGCCGATCACCCCCGCTTTCGCGCCCGAGTAAACCGCTTGACGAAACTCACCCACCCGGCCGGCATCGGAAGCGATGTTCACTATCTTGCCGCCACCACCAGCGATCATCGGGTCGAGCGCGGCCCGGGTAACGTTGATGACACCCAGGAGACAGGTGTTGATTTCGAACGCCCAGTCATCGGGCGTGGAGTCAACGAACAAATTGATCCGCCACGCCCCGGCGCAGTTAACGAGCACGTCGAGCGTACCGAATCGGTCCGTCGCCGCGGCAACCGCCGACTGCGCGGCATCGAACGACGTCACATCGAGGCTGACGCCGATTGCCTCGGTGCCCGCAGCGACCGCCTCGGCCGCCGTCGCCTCGGCGTTTGCGCCATCGAGATCGCTGGCCACGAGCCTTGCCCCCTCGCGCGCGAACGTCATGGCGATGTCCTTACCGATGCCGCGCCCTGCTCCCGTGACGAGCACCACCTTCCCTGCCAATCCGATGTCCATGATTCCTCCTTATACCGCTTGGGTCGCCCACTGGTTAACGGGCTCTAAAGCTCCTTCCAATAAGCTGGCGGTGCAGCTGATTCGTACCTTCCCAGATCTGGGTGATCTTCGCATCTCGCATCAGGCGCTCCACGCGGTAATCCTTGGTGAAACCGTACCCGCCGTGCATCTGCACCGCGTCTATTGTCATGCGCATCGCGAGATCGCTCGCGCGCATCTTGGCGACGGACGCCTCGAGACCGAAATCCTCCGCCCCGCTATCAATGAGCGCCACCACGTGATCGAGCCACGACTCGCACAGCGCCAGCTCCGAGGCCAAATCAGCGACCAGAAACTGATTCCCCTGGAAGTCGATGATCGCTTGACCCGACTGACGCCGGTCATTGATGTAGCGCACCATCTCGTCGAATGCGGCCCGGGCAATGCCCAGAGCATGCGCAGCGATAGACGGGCGGGATTTGTTGAGCGACGCAAGCAAAATACGCAGGCCCTCACCCGGCTTACCAATCAGGTTGGCCTTAGGGACACGGCAACCATCGAATCGCAAGGTTGCCGTCGATGACGCCCGGATCCCCATCTTGTCTTCGAGCCGCTCGACACTGAACCCCGGCGCCCCCTTTTCGACGATGAGCACGGAGATCGACCGCTTGGCGTCCTCGATCTCCGACCACTTGCCGAACACGAGCAGCAGATCCGCTACGTCCCCTTGAGTGATGAATGTCTTTTGGCCGTCGATCACGATACGGTCACCGTCAGGCGTGAACGAAGTGCGCATTCCGGTGGCATCGGAGCCGGCGGTGGGCTCGGTGATCACGAGCGAGCCGAGCCCGCCCTTGACGATCACGGGCAACAGGCGCTTCTTTTGCTCTTCGTCGCCGAAATCAATGAGCGGCTTCATGCCGTGGAAGGTTGTGGCGTAAGTGATGCCCGTTGCGGCGCAGGCAGCCGAGATGCGCTTCACGCATTCGGCGTACACCTTGTAAGACATCTGCGCGCCGCCGTACGCCTCGGGTACGAACAGGCCGTTCAAGCCTAGCTCGTTCAACGCCTGCACGTTTTTCCATGGAAACTCTGCCGTTTGATCGTAGCGTGCCGCGTTCGGCTCGATGACCTCGTCGGCAACCCGGGTCACCGCCTCCACGACCATTTGCTCTTCCTCGGTCCACGTGCGCGTCGCGGCCAAGGTGTCGAAGATTTTCATTAATGATTCACGCCGTGCGCGCCATCCATGTAGATGGTCTCGCCGGTCAAGTAAGGGATGTTCTCGACGAAAAGCGCGCCGACGAGCTTAGCGACCTCCTCCGCTGTTCCCGGCCGGCCTTCCCAGGGCACGCGCTCTGCCAGCCAGGCCTTCACCTCATTGCGCGAGAGATAACTCGTATTCAGCTCCGTGGCAACGTAGCCCGGCGCGACGTTAATCACATTGATGCGCTTTCGGGCCCACTCCACGGCAAGGCATCGCGTGAGCGCGGCGACTGCTGCTTTCGATGCGCAGTAGGCAAGGTTGTGCGGCACCCCCATGCGGTCGAAGAACGAGCCGAGGTTCACTATCTTCCCGCCGCGGTTGGATTCAAAGTGCGGATACACCTCCCGCGAGCAGATCATCACCGCCGTCACGTTCAACATCATGACCGCTTCAAACTCAGCGGTGGGAAGCCGCTGGGTCGGTCCGCCGAGGTGCACGCCGGCATTGTTGACGAGCCCGGCTATCGGCCCCTCGTCCGCGATTGCCGCAAACGCCGTTCGTACGGCCTCCTCGTCGGTCACATCGCAGACCCTCGCGTGCTTGCCCGGCGACTCCCCACTTCGTGAAAGTCCGTGCACCGTAAATCCACGGCGCTCGAGATCGGTGACGATCGCGGCTCCGATACCTTTGCTAGCACCGGTAACGATGATCGACCCTGCGGTCATCTCAAGCATCCAGGAACGTCGGCTCGCGCTTGTCCGCGAACGCCCGCATGCCTTCGTTGGCATCCGCGGTTTGGAATGCGATCGTGGCAAGATCGGCCTCGATCTTGAGCCCCTCGTGTACGGGCACATCGAGCGCGCGCGACACCGCCTCGCGAATGCAGCCGAGCACCGGCAGCGAGAAGCCCGAAAACGTACGGGCAAACGCGATCCCGGCCTCGACGGGATCACCCTCCACAATCTGGTTCACGAGGCCGATAGACAGGGCTTCGTCAGCATCGACCGTTCGCCCGGTCATGCAGATCTCGAGCGCCCGCGATTCGCCAACGAGTCGAGGCAGCCGTTGCGTTCCGCCATAGCCGGGGATGAGACCGAGCTTGATCTCGGGTTGACCCACCTTCGCTTTCGCAACTGCGAGTCGAAAGGTGCACGCCATGGCAAGCTCGAGGCCGCCGCCGAAAGCAAAGCCGTTGATCACCGCAACCGAGGGCATCGGCAGCCCGTCGAGCTTGGAGAACACGCGCTGGCCGAGTTCCACCCCACGTTTGGTCGCGGCCATATCGCGACCAAGCAATTCCTTGATGTCAGCTCCGGCGCAAAACGCGCGGTCGCCCGCACCGGTGATGATCAGCGCCCGGGCATCCCCGTCCTTCACCTCATCAAGCCGCTCTCCAATCTGTTCCAGGATCGCGAAGCTGAGCGCATTGAGCGCCTCGGGCCGGTTCAATGTGATCACCGCAAATTCTTCGCGGCGGGTGAGCTCCACAGACATAGCGGTCTCCCTACTTCCGTTCCCTAATGGCCGAAGGTATCGGTATCGGGGCGGCGCCGCTCGCCGAACGACTTCGAAAGCTCCTTCGCCTCGTCGCTCGGCAGATACGCCTTCAGCAACAGATCATGCGCCATGCGCGAGAGGCCGGAGACGCCACCGTGGCGGGCGTTGAACGCCGCTTTGACCGATGCGAGCGCGAAGGCCCCACGATCGGCGACCTCGAGGGCGAACTTCTTTGTCTCATCTTCCAGCTGTTCATCGGGCACCACCCGGTTGATGAGCCCAAGTTCGAGGGCCTCGTGCGCGCTCAGCTTCGGATTGGTGAACCACATCTCCTTCGCCTTCTTCTTGCCAACGAGGTCCTCGAGGTACCAGGTGCCGTAGCCGGCGTCGAACGAGCCCATCATCGGCCCCACCTGCCGAAAGAT
>Ga0310344_10004074_pt1 | contig 10881 bp, 7 predicted proteins | sample HC15DNA20200_MG_FD_203801 | JGI IMG/M metagenome (GOLD analysis project Ga0310344, IMG submission 203801) | Marine microbial communities from station ALOHA, North Pacific Subtropical Gyre - HC15-DNA-20-200_MG | ecosystem: Environmental > Aquatic > Marine > Oceanic | place: Pacific Ocean: North... | reverse complement strand
GTGAATCTGTGCGAGGAGGTGGGCCACCTCATTGTCCCGGTTCTTGGACTCCAAATCCTCTATCTGTTTGGCGATCTCGGCCCAATCGTAGTTTCCCTCGGAATCCCGGAACTCTCCTGCTTTGCCTAGAATGTCTATATGTTGGGGAATGATTTCCTCTATCCGTGCTCTCTTCTCTCCCGGCTTGGTATATTCCTCTTCGCCGGGTGTATCGAGAACCCATTTTTTAATATCCTCCGGGTCGTATACATCCTGTTCTTTGAAGGGCTTGCCGTCCAAATATCCTTCTTCTTGATTCCTGCCTTCCCTTCCCACGATGTTCCAGTCCAGATCAACAACATAAATGCCGTGGTCACCAAGATCCTTTCCTTCACCGGATCCCTCCTCGATGTACACGGTTAACTGTTTCTCAGGCCAGTTAAACTCGGTTTGCTCAAACGCCACGTCATTGATGATATGGGCGAGAGCCTTAAGGCCTTGGTTATTCGGGGGCAAGCGGAGTTCTTTTGCCACCTCCAGAAATCCTTCAACGCTGTCCCGGCCTCCCTGCCAGTGGAGGTAGAGGTACTGTTCCATTCCCGGCTGATTTAATCGTATGACTCCTCTGTTACCCATCTCGTTCCTCCTTATGTGTTAGAGCGTTTATCCCTGCTATTAGATGATTATATTTGTTGTTTTTTTTATGCCGCCCAGAAAGCCGCAGTTAATGTAGGTCCCGACATGCTCTGACCAACCGTATGTCGTATCGTCACATAGCACCACAGACCCTTCAGCGAGAACGGGCCAGATATACTCCATCTCAAATCTCTGGTGCTCTGGAGTATGTAATGAATCAAGTATTACGAGAGCTCGCACCGGATTCCGAGGACTAAGCCTCTCCTCGTGCACCCATTTGGGAAGGGTCTGCCTGATATCCCCCAGAACGAAAACAACCCTGTCCTGATCTTGTTCCGGAATAAGTCTCCCGACCCCGGATAATGGTAGCTCTTCCCACCGATAATAAGGGATTGCGTCGTCCCCTGTCACGGACTCCTCCCGGTCAAATGTCGTAAGGGTTGCGGCCGGAGCTCCGTCCGTTCCCCGCAGGGCCATAAGGGACGTGGCTCCAACCCCCGTTCCAGTCTCTATTACCTCTTCAGGTTTCATTCCCTTGGCCACCGCATAAACGATGGCGCAGTCCCACCGGGATGCCGCTCCTCCACGTTCCGGGCGGGCCATCTCGTCTGCGAGCTCAAGGCCCTCCTTAAGTAAATTCTTTATGTTTGTTTCAGAAAGTTCCGGAAGAAGGAGCGAAATGAAATCTTCCGGGCTCTGGTGAAACGAAAGAGACCTCATAATATGAACGAATTGCTTTCCCATAAAGAGCCCGGACGTGAGGCCAGGTGACCGGAGTCCCTGCTTGAGAGTGCCGTAGACAGTGGCGTCCAGTCCTGCGGCCAGTGCATTCTTCGTTATGGCTTTATGGTAAATAGGTATTTCCATTACTCTTCCTTCGATGCACGCCAGTCAAACGTGATGTCGGATCCGTGTGTGGCGACAAGCGTGATGGTGAACTGAGTTGTTCCCTTGGAGCTTACATACCAAGCGGCGTCACCGGGATCGGTTGTCGCAGTCAGGTGAACTCTTGCGGGTGCGGATCCAAGTCCGTGGGTAACGGTCTCAAATAGATTTCCCGCTGTAACCGTGGCACTCCCGGAGTTGGCGGTGGTGGCCACCGTGACGTTAACTCTCGAATTGGTGGGATCGTCAACTCCGGTCACCGTTATCCCGTTCCCGGAAATAAGGTTGTACCCGGATCTCTGTCCGATCACCGTGCTGTCATCATAAAAATCGACGAGCCCGACATTGCTCGACCTCAGCAACGTCAGGGCGACAACCACAAAGATTATCGCCAAGGCTATGTATCCTCTGTTATCCATTTAATGTATATGCCCTCACTAAAGATTTTCCCGATGCCTCCCAACTGAAAGAATTAGCCCGGTCCACACAGCTTGGGGCCATACTTTCATAATTATCGAGGGCCGTGAGAATTGCCTCGCTTACCGATTCCGGATCCGGCGAGGTTATGTAACCATTCTTCCCGTGGTCGATGAGCTCACCGATGGCGGTGGTCTCCTCATCCATTGCAATTACTGGTATGCCACAGGCCATTGCCTCCAGTGCGGCGAACCCGAAACCCTCCCTCTGGCTCGTATGAACCATGACTTTCGAGTTTTTCATATACCCCCAGACCTCTTCCGGCTGTTCGAGCCACCCGGTGAACCAGAAATCGATCTCCATGTTGTAGGCCTGACGTTTCAGGTCCTCTTTTAGGGGTCCATCCCCGGTAATTACACCCTTTATAGGCCTTCCGAGCTTTCGTCCCGAAATCTCGCTCGCAGAGAGGAGCAAATCCACTCTCTTATGACTTACGAGTCGGGTCGAATAGATTACGTCGCTCTCCGGGCCTTCTGGGGCACAAACCGCTATTTTGCGGGTGTCCACCCCACCAAAAACCACCTTGATTCGTTCCTGAGAGACCTTTTTCTCTATTAAACGCTTTTCGGTATGATCTGACACGGCAATGAGATAATCGCCGAACTTCATGGCATTTCTCTCATAATAAGCGGCGAAAGCCCCGACCACCGGGTTTCTCTCTTTTCTCCAGTGGGAGTATCCGTAAACCTCGTGCCAAGTGACATACATGGGGATGTCCTTCTGCCGGGTCCACTTCCAGATATTCGGAAGGTGCATGTAGGGGACATTGTTTGCCTCAACCAGATCCACATCCGGGAGGTACTTATCAAGGTTCTGGGGAGAACACGCCGCCCCGAACATCATTGCATCCCCTATCGTCCTCTTTCCGGTCTTGTCGTACAGGGACAGGCCGGAGCTCACGCCAACAGCCGTGATGCCATCCGACAGTTCAAGATACTCATCCCCTTCCCAATCTTTCATGCCGACCAGAAAAACCTCGTGACCCATCCGGGCAAGCTCCTTGGATAAGTAATGGTTTCTCACCTCTCCCCCTCCTTTCCGGAAGGGATATATGCAATCGTGTATTATCGCTATCCTCATCTAATGCCTCGTACTACTGAACTAATGTTATGTCACCCCTGCTAGCCAACCATCTCACGATGGCATTACCAACCAAAATGATCCCGGCGATCCAGAGAAGGAACCTGACCGGGAAAAGAAACCACCAACCCGGAAGACGGGAGGCCACAAAAGCCATACCGATCCCGGATGCAACCCCTATAATCGTCACCATCCTCTATCCTCCGATACCCGGTAAACCATCATGTCTCCAGATTGGAAGACAGGATCCAGAGGGCGATCCGGCTGTTCTTTTGTTAAAAGATACTTAACACCGAGATCTGAAAGATAGGAATCACATACCTTGATAAAGCCAAGGGTGCACCTAACAGCTTTATCGTCTATTGCCCACCAACCCCTAACCGCCTCCTTGTAAGAGACCTCTCCACTATTCCCGCCATCCGGGACCGTGGTGACGCTAGGCCTGTTCGCCAAGCCCTGCACGTAAAACCCCAGAGTCACAGGATAGGCTCCTACTTTCTCATCCGGATCCGTTCTCTCTTTAACCCAATCAAGAGCCGCAACTGAATGCTCATCGAGTGTCGTGTAGTGAGGCATGACGGATTCAAACCTCAGATACCAACTTGATGAAAGATAGATAAACGCAAAGATGACAGCGACCCCGGCAAAAGCCTTAAACTGCCCTTGGGTGAACCTTTTGGAAATGTTCCGGAACATTTTCGGGATCCCCCAGACCCCAACCAGAGCGGCAAACATCCAGAACCATAATATTGATCTGCCGAGAACCGTTATCAGACTCAGGGATCCGGGTACGGTAATCGCCTGAGTGATCGAGGTGAGAGCTCCCCCAACCCCGATGACCATTCCGGGAACTCCGCCTATCTTCCTTCCCGCCATCGCAAAGCCAATACAGCCGACCACCGCAATCAAGGAAGTTACAGGATCTTTAATCTGGATATAGTAATTAACAGGATCCCCATTCGCTGTCGGCACAGCAAGGTTACTCATATGTGCCATTGTGTATGGAATGCTCCCAAGCGAAAGGAGCACAAGCAGAGCTCCGGCCGGAAGAAGGTATTTAACGTGCGTTTTCGGATCTTTAATTACAAGAGCTAATAAAGCCGCTCCAACAACAAGTGCGAGGACTGGAATAGCAGTCTGGTTGAGATAACACATTACCGCCATTAAAGCCGAGGCTGAAAGCGCACGATCCAGAGAAGGATCCTCACTGTAACGCACCCAACCCCATAAAGTTAAAAGGGCGGTTGCTATTACCAGTATGGAAAGGAACCCCCACCCCAGAGTCTCAGCATAAATGGGGAGCCATATGAAACAGATCGCTCCAACCGAGGCGGCCAGAGGGGAGGCTATCTTCCGGGCAAGTAAATAAAAGGAGAGGGAACCAAGAACAGATGCGAAAACAGCGGCGATCTTGGCCCCTGCAAATGTTCCGAAAAGACCTACGAAAGGCCACATGAAAAAACCTACCAGTGGCGGCCGTTCCCCACCGTGACCTGAGAAGTCAGTCCCCTTAATGAAGTTAAGGGTGGCGAGGTAAGTTCCGGTATCGTCCCCGATAACGAGGTCGGAATGCGTCATGAAGATCCTCACAGTGAAAGTGAGGATCGTCCCGGCAAAAAGAATGCCGAGTGCTAGTCTCTCGCCACCAATAAAGCCCCGCATATACAAAGCACCATTCCTATGTACTGGTATGTATCAAACTTCTCCTTGAAAAAACCAACTATGACTAATGCGCTAATCATTGCTCCCACGCCAGTCATGACAAAATATCCCCTCTGCCCACCCAGAGCTTCGTAGATAAAAGGGCGGGCAAATATCGTAAGAGCGGACATTAAAACCGCCCCTACAAACCACGGGGAAAACCCTAGCCTCAGTGCATAATCAAATGTGGCACTCGGAGACCCTACCAATCGGAAGGCATTTGTATAGCAGATGTATGCCCCGGCTGAGGCCACACCCATAAACCCACACAAAGCCATCCCTTTCCAACTTAATGAGTTAACCAGATCCAAGGCGAGCATTCTTATCCTCTTCTCCCTCGTGTTGGATTAAAGGTGATGGTTCTCTTTCCGACTCTCACCGTTGTGTCCCCTACTTGAAATTCCCTGTCTCTTGGAGGGAAAGGTCCCGTCCGCACAACCCTTATAGAGTCGATGGGCCTCATGTTTTTACCCCTCGGTAACTTGTTATAAATCGGCTGAGAACTGTAATAAGTCTGGCCCGTGTTTAAGTCCTGATAACCGTATCTCGCACCCTGTTTCCATCCCACAGTGCGAGCGTATCTGTTTCTCGGTGTGGCCTTTCTATCAACGGTCTTCTTTTTCTTTGGCCACCAAGCGTGTGCTCTCTTAGGCTTTTCAGTTGGGGGTCTCGCCCGTGGCTGTTCCGTAGTCCTGGGGATAAAATCAGGCCGTCCTCTCGGCGGTTCCCCTCTTACTGGAGGTATTCTGGGTGGTGGATCAAGGGGCCGTTGCCCTCCTCCTCTTCCTCCGTCCGGTCCGGGAATCCTCACAGTAGGAGGCTCCGGCAAATCCGGAGGAGGTATTCTGGGTGGCGGCTCAAAGGTAGGAGGCGGTTCCGGAATCCGGATCGGAGGCGGTTCAGAGTCTTCCCCCCTCGTTCGGGGAATGAATGGCGGATCAGGTGGCCGTGGCCCTTCTCCTGTCCTTCCGGGCGGTTCAGGTTCAGGAACCCTTCCAGTAGGCGGGGGAGTTTCAGGCGGAGGAGGTATTCTGGGTGGCGGCACGTCCATTCCATCGGTAGTGCCGTCAAATCCCCGCATGTCCTCCGGTATTCTCCCGGTCCCCTCAAATACTGGTCTCCCGTCAGTCTCCGCCCTCTTTGTGATGGCGGCCGTTATCGACTCCTCCCCGTCACCCCGACCACCCCTTTCTGGAGCCGCATCTCCCTCAATCCGGAAGGGAGTGAGCGTTTCCGGCAGTCTCCCGGTTCCTTCATATTCTGGTCTTCCGGTCCCTGCATATTCTGGTCTTCCAAGACCTTCACGGGCTTGCGGAGCACCTCCACGGGTTTGCGGAGTACCTCTGGTGTAGCCTGTAATACTTACTTCCGGCATACCCCATTCATAGGTGACTTTCTTGTATAGTTGTAGCACTTCCTGATCGGAAAGTTCATTAAAATCGAGGTTCGAAAAATCGTCAAGGGAGAGAGTATTAAATGTTGTTGTCCCGTCCTGCTCGGACCGTGCCCTAGCCAAAGCGTCCTTGGCGGCTTTTACGGTAGCGATCCCTGCTCCCTTGGCCTTTAAGTTAGCCGCCGCATCCTTGGCGTTGTCAGCCATCTCCCGGTAAACGATAGACTGGCGGGTATTATCCTCGGCCCGGACCCTGAGATTATTAGCCGCAAATTCGTCTCCATTGGCTATTGCGGCATCAGCGGACTCAAGAAGTTCGTCTGCCTGTCCGTCAAACTTGGTTGCGAGTTTCTCCAGTGCCTTTCCATCATCAATCAGTTTGGAGATCTCCTCTTTGCTCAACACCTTTTTGATGTCGTTCATATGGCTCTGAAGATCCGCATATTGATATTTGAGATAGCCAAGATAGTGGATATTTTCCGGATTCCGCTCAAGGGTCTCCGCAATCTCATCCATCTGTTTGGCGAGGTCAGCCAACGTCTCTTCATTCTTAGCGAGTTGTGTTCCAAGGGTCGTTACATCCTTGGTTGACATGCGGATCGTATTCCCACGCATTATCGTTTTCACATCGGCAACGAGTCCCTCCAACTTGAGAAGGAATTTTGTGTCGGCGGGAATAACTGCCGCATGTATGGGAAAGACCAGTTTCCTATCGGCCAGAGTCCGCACCATGACCTTACCTGTGGCCTCCGGTATCCCTGTTCCAATGGCGATGGTTCCTTCCACTTCGGCGGTATCTCTCCAGTAGGGATTTTTGACCTGTCTCCCTGTCACGTCCAAGAGCGTGTCCGCTCCGACCAGACCGGATTCATCCCAGATCTGCTTTCCGATCAGAAGGCCTCCCGCCTTCTGAGCCTCATAGAGCTCCCGTGCCTCTTTCATAAGGGCATTTGCCTCAGCGACCTTCCCTTCCTTCATCTTAACCTTGGCGGACATCGCCTTTTTCATGAAGTCCTCCACCCCCAGAGCGGACCCCATTGTGAACTGATCGTGGATCCCTGCCGGGCTGACGAACTGGCCCAGGCCTTCCCCGGATTCCTGTACAACATAAGCGAAATCCTTATCCGTTCCCGCTAGTTCCCCCGCCTGAGCCCTCCATGCCGTTGCCTCCTCCAGATCCTTATTTGCCTGTCGGTTTAAGGCGTTTGCGAGCTCGTGGTTCCCTTCCCGTGCGGCAACTCTGGCCTGTTCTCTCGCCAGAAGTGCGGTATCCTCCAGTTTCCCGGCCGTGTGGAGCATGTCCTTACTCAGGGTCCCGGTAGCAAACCGGATATCTGGAGAGGCATGGGCCACAGCTAACCCTCCCTTATCCATAATCGGGGCAACAATTACATCAACGTCCACCCCGTTAAGGGTGAGTTTTCCTCCTCCGTCTGCGATAACCTGTCTGACGAGAGCGTCTCTCAGATCGAGAGCCGATTCACCTCCGGCGACAGATACAGGAATCCTGTGGGTAGAGTGGGAGGCAATAACCGCCCCCATCGGTTGACGGTTGGGATTAAAGAGCATCTCGGCGGGTTTGTAGAAAACTTCCTTGGCAACTTTTCCGGGATACTTAAGCAAGTAATAGGGGGCGGCCCACGTTCCCACAACTTCCCTTCCAACGGCCGCTGACGCCGCCCGCAAAGCTCCGCTCCCGCCCCTCACAGCGGCGGCGGTTCCGCTAACTACCGGAATGAAAAAGAGGAGATCTCCGGCAACGCTTATGCCCGTGAGAGCAAAACTTCCGGTATCTTTCCAAGTTTTATGTGACCCGTATATGGGAACAAAATTGAGCCAGAAATCATTAAATATCTCATGAGCACCCCTCCCGGAATCAATTCGTTTTTGAATCCACTCATGTCGCTTTCCGAGAGCTCCTTCGACGAGCTCTTCTTCTGTCTGGACGATGGTGTTTCCCTCCATATTGGCCTTGAGCTCCGCCGCCGCATAGAGGTTTTTCATCTCCCTTTTCAGATCATCGTACTCCGCCCCTACGTCTTCCCGATTAAAGGTCTTCGTGTCGGCCGTGGTAAAACTGAAAGTTTCAGAGACCATATCCTTCAAAAAACCCTGATTGTAAATATCCTTATCTTTCCCCTCTGGATCGTGGTTTTTTACCCTGTTCCGGAACTGGTCAAATGTTTCATTTTCGTCCTGTGTGAGACCGAGCTCAAGGGCCTCTGCGAAAACAACTGTCTTCTCGGCCGTTTCAACTGCGTCATCAATGTTCCTGTTGGTCTGGTCGAACTTTTGTAAAACCTTGGCCTCAGATCCTCCCCTTCGGTTCTCATACTCCTCTTCAGTCTCCATAGGCCCTCTGGGACCCATCTCTTCGTTCACCATCTGGTCGAACATATTCTGGAACCAGTTGGCGTCCCTCTGGGCTGTTTTACCTATGGTTGTGTCAGCAAAGATCTCGGCCAGGTTAGGGTCAACTTCCGGTGGGTCATACTCTCCTGTTTCGTCAAAGACACCCCTCCCCCGGTTTGCAACGATAACCCCTACACGCTTGTGAAAATCATCTACGGGTTCAGCGGGGTTCTGGGTCACTCCTCCGAGAACAAGAGGCTCCTCTATACTTTTTACTACTTCGGGGTCGAGAGTCCCGTAAGTGCGGAGATACTCTATTTGCTGAGGGGTAAGAGATATATCAGATACCATCTTGTCGAGTGCTTCCCTGTCTATGTTGGGGAAATACTCCTGTAACACGCTCTCCACCTTTGCGTCCTGAACTCTATCCAGAAACGCCTCCCGCTCCCTTCCGCTCAGGCCCTGACTACGCTCCATAATTTCCGGCCATGACAACTCAGCGAGGGGTTTTGTTAGTGCGGATTCGGCCTCAGGGCTCAAAAGGGTGTAGGGGGGAGGAGCGGAGGGGACATCCCTTGTGTCAATCTCCCCGGTGTCCCTTCCGGAAGGTTCCGGAACAAAGATGGGAAGGTCTCTTTTTGGAAATTCAGAATACTCTCTGGGTATTAACTCTTCCCCTAATTCCGTGGCGGAGTACCCACCTTCACCTGTACTGGACGGCGGACGGCTGACAATCCGGGTCGGCTTGTCGGCAGGGTCGGGGTCTTCTTCCTCTGATTCACCCGCCCACAATTTCGCAAGCCCTCCAAGTGCCTCCTTCCGTTCCTGATCCGCCTCTTCTCCCCTCTCAAACTCATATGCCATCTCGTCCTCGATGGCATCTTTCATGGCAAGCTCTTCGAGAGCCTCCTCCCTTGATTTCTCCCCTATATCCTCCACGTCAGGAGACCACAGCTTGGCGAGATCCCCTAGGTTTTCGGGTGAGGCGGATTCGAGCTTGAGTCCCTCAAGGTCATCCTTGTCGGACGCCCCCACCCCATCAACTGCAAGACCACTCAAGGGGGTATCATCAGCAGTCTTTGTCTCTGAAGTGGGGACGGCTAATCGGTTACTTACATAGGGATCAGTGAGAGCCAATTCTGGGTATTCGGTCTCTCCTAGTCCGGGGTCTCCAAGTTTTGCAAGGTCACTATCTCCTATGTTTGCAAGGTCAGGCATTCCGTCTGGCGTCTTGTCCATAGGTTCCACAGCATCGGCGAGACCCGGAATGCCATCAGCAAGCCCATCGCCCCCACCTTTTGCCAAGTCCTCGGCTCCGAGACTCTCCAGTCCCTCGAAAGCACCGTTCTCAAGACCGTCCGGGTCACCGTCAAATTCGAGGGTTACGTCAGCATCGTACTCAAAGTCCCCATCGCCTTCATCATCCCCCGGCAGGGTAAAGGACATTCCTTGGTTCGCATCCGCCACACTCGTAAGCATTTCTGATCCACTTGGCGGTTCGGGATCATGAGTTCCAGTCGAGCCGAATACTGGTTTAGTCATATCCGGCTTGAGGTCAGCATCAAGAGCATACGAGGTTTTTGTCTCTGGGTCATAGAACCGCCCATGAGGGCTTTCCTTGGTCCTCATGAAAGGATTGTAGTTGGCGGCGTGACCCATGACCTGACCGTCCGGATTCTTTCGCTGAAACTCCTCCGGAATCTTTTCAAGGAGTTCACTGTACGGTGCGGTGTTGGGGTCAAAATCCTTGCCGTCTGAGGATATTCCGGAACTACCTGAAAGTTCCTTCACTTCGATCCCTGTGCGGGCGTTGGTCTTATCTATCTGGTCCTTGTTCTGGTCGGACAAGACCTCAGGGTTCGACTGACCTTTATCCTCGCCATTCTTTTTCTTTTCCTTATCGTCATCCGGATTCGAGGAAGAAAGGTTCTGGATTCGCTCGTTTTCGTTGTCTGCCACTTTCTTTCCTCCATTCTTTTTATTCTTGGGATTATCCTCTTCCGTAGGTATCCCTCCGGGGTACTTAAACCGCCCGGATTCATCGTAATCGTCAAAAAAACCACTTCCCATTACCATTGCATTAACTCGCTATTTTTGTGAACCAGAATTGACTTGCATTAGTAGCGGCTCCAAACGTACTCATACCGCCACAACGACAGGCAAATTTGACCTTGTAATTCGTTGTATCCACCACATCGAAGAAAGCAACTACCTTAAAGCACCAGTTGTCCTGTCCATACCCGCCCTGACCCGACATCCATTCAGTATTCCTTCTGTCTTTTCCTAAATGAAACCAACTACCGCCATTGTTATTCGTGCCATATATTGTGAATCCTTCATAGGCACTGCTTTGGGTTGTTCTTATGCAAAAATTAGAC
>Ga0310344_10004073_pt1 | contig 10883 bp, 8 predicted proteins | sample HC15DNA20200_MG_FD_203801 | JGI IMG/M metagenome (GOLD analysis project Ga0310344, IMG submission 203801) | Marine microbial communities from station ALOHA, North Pacific Subtropical Gyre - HC15-DNA-20-200_MG | ecosystem: Environmental > Aquatic > Marine > Oceanic | place: Pacific Ocean: North... | reverse complement strand
AATCTACTAATATTTCTGCGATTTTTTCAATCGGATGCATCGGCTCTTCTGAAAAATAACTTGCCAACTGGGCCCTACATGACGCTCCACATGTAATTAACGTTCCTTCAGCCCCCGACTCTATTTGGTCAAATAAAATCTGCCCGATAGACTTACTCATCGAAACGTGCTCTGCCTCATAACCAAAAGATCCTGCCATCCCACAACAACCCGAATCGATATCATCGACTGTGTATCCCACTTTTCTAAGTATATTCACTGCATGTTTCGATTTACCCGATGCCTTCTGATGACAATGTCCATGATACACCAAATGGTCTCTTGGTTCTTTGTACCGCCTCATATCTCCGAATTTATCTATATATTCACAAATATCATATGTGTTCTCTGAAACTTTTAACACCGATTCCCCTCTAAGTAAATCTAGGTAATCCACTGACACCATCTCCGCTTCAGACGGTTCGACTATGACTATGTCCCACCCTTCCTCTACAAATGGTGCTAATACTTCCACATTTCCCCTAGCTATTTTTCTCGCATTTTCTATGAACCCTTTTGAATATGACGCCCTCCCTGTGTCTGCAACCCCCCTTGCCATCTGCACAGAAGCCCCTGACGCTTCCAAAACTTTGGTAGCAGCCACTCCCGTCTCGGGGTGTGTGTAATTTGTGAATATATCTGGAACTAACAACACTTTTCGAAGACCCCCTTCCGAACTTTTTGACCCCCTCCCCTCAAACCATTTCACAAATGTCTGACGATGGAAAATAGGGAGGTCACGATCACGTCCAATGCCCATTCCTCTTTCCAATAACATCTTCACTATTTCATTTCGTAAAACCCAATTTGATAATGGGGAAAGTGCACTCCCTACTACCATTAATATCTCTATATTTGAAAATATTCTATCTCTAAACTTTGTTCCATACCGATTACGGTACTCATTTGTGATTTCAATTTTCAATTTTGCCATATCCACACCACTAGGGCAGTCTTTTTTACACCCCTTGCACCCAATGCATAAATCCATCACCTCGTGCATAAATTCCGGATCAAACGCACCCCCTTCCAATCTACCACTCATAGCAAGACGTAGTAGATTTGCTCTCCCTCTAGTCGTGGTACTCTCTTCTTTCGATACCCTATATGTGGGACACATGACCCCTCCCGTTTCAATCTGCCCCCCTCTGCAACCTCCACACCCATGGCATAAATCCACCATTCCTTGGAATCCATTTACACCTGGCCAATTTAATTTAGGATCAAAACTAGTTGATGGGGCGTATTCTGGAGAAAATCTAAGGTTCTCTGTCAGTTTTATGTCTCCACAAACTTGCCCTGGATTTAATATCCACTCTGGATCGAATGCAGTTTTTAATTCTCGGAACATTTCCCAAATCAGATCTCCATATAATTTTTTATTCCATTGGGTCCTGGACCTCCCATCTCCATGCTCTCCTGAAATGGCTCCTCCAAATTCGATTACCAAATCCGTAGCCAACTCTGCAATCGAATTCATCATTTTGACCCCATTCTCCGTTTTAGTATTTATTAGTGGACGGACGTGCAAAACCCCCGGGCCAGCATGGGCATAAAAACTAGCGTAAGTCCCCTGGTCTTCTAGTATTTTCTGAAATCGTTCGACATATTCTGGCAAATGTTTTGCTGGTATTGCCAAGTCTTCTACAAACGCTATGTGCTTTTCATCACTCGTACGAGACAACAAAATGGGCAGTCCTGCCTTTCTCATCTTCCAAAATTTTACCTGTTCATGTTCGTCACGAGCCACCACTGAATACTTTGCTCTTTTTTGAATTCCCTCTCCATCTTCTCCCACCGAAACAATTTCTTTAATCAATGCATTTACTTTTTCTTTCCCTTCTTTCTTCGAATTGACATAAAATTCAACCAAAAGTATGGATTCCATTTTTTCTGGAATGGACTCTGTTATATTTTTAAATTCTATGGTATCTCTTGCTAAATCTAGTAGTATCTTATCCATCACTTCGATTGCAGCAGGACCATGTTCTAAAATCAAAGAGACATCCTCCATGGATGTTTTCAAATTTTCATATGCAAACAGAATCACTTCCTTACGCTTTGGTATTTCAACCAATGCTATCTCAACCTCTGTTACAATAGCCAAAGTCCCCTCACTACCGCAGATCAGATGGGACATATTCACTTCTCCCTCAAGAGACTCTTCACATATTCGCTTTAGATTATAACCTGATACATTTCTGTTAAGCTCCGGATATTTCTTTTCGATCTCGTCTTTCTCTTCTAGCACTTTGTATACTTTCGAATACACATTTTGTATAATTCCCTCTCCTTCTGTGGCCCCTTCGAGATCTTCAATTGGGACTTTGCCAAATTTGTGTATCGTACCGTCTGAAAGTACAACTTCACACGATTTAATATATGCATCAGTTTTCTCGTAGACCAATGAATGTGACCCTGTCGAATTATTCCCAATGGCACCACCTATTGCACTTTTATCCGCCCATGCGGGATCTGGGGCAAATTTTAATCCATGCGGTTTCAATTCTGCATTTATCGTTCCCAAATAGGCACCAGGTTGAACTCGCATTGCCCTATTTGGGGCATCTATTTCTATGATCTCATTCATGTATTTTGTAAAATCAAGAACAACTGCTTCATTTACAGCCTGCCCTGCAAGAGATGTGCCACCCCCTCTGGGAAGAACTGGTATCGATTTCTCTGAACAATGAGTCACCACTGCAGCAACATCCTTGGTAGATTTTGGAAATACAACCCCAATGGGGGTGACTTCGTATATGCTAGCATCGGTTGCATACAGGTGACGTGTGTATGTGTCAAACCTAACTTCTCCTTCAATTAACCCATCCAGTTCTTCAACAAGGTCCGATCTGTGGATGTCTCCCCCAGTGTAGTCATAATTCGCCCTATGATCTTTAGAAGGGTCCACTGCCATGGGTTATTTTCCATTCCCAAGGGTATATTTCCATCTCTTCACTTCTCGACGGGCCGAAAGGGAGTTGAACCCCTGACCTACGGATTAAGAGTCCGTCGCTCTGCCTGACTAAGCTACCGGCCCTAAACTGTGTAACATTGACACAATGAAATACTTTTTCAAACTATCTCATAATACGCCAAGGGAAAACCATTCTGCCTCTTTGTAAAAGTTTTCTATTCGTCCGTCTGATCTTTAGAAGCAACCTTCTCAATAATATCATTGACAATAATAATATCTCCCACAGACCTAACCCACCTGTACGGAACCTTAATTCCTTTTCCATTTAGGTCCCACCCCTTGAACAATTCTTCGTTGACATCCATAATGTTCAATCCATTGACATGACTCCCTTCCCCTTCTATGCTTATCTGCACATCTGCCACTTCCCCCACGGAAATGCCATTTTTCGAATAAACTTCACGACCAATGAGGGCATTGATTTCTGCTATCTCTGACTCCATGCGATATAGACGCCCGGAAACAACTTCAATGTTTTGAGTCCTTCGAAATGAATCAAACCTTGGAATTAGTCCCGCTTTCAAGATATTGGACCAATTCCACAACATACCCATCCGGGTCTTCAATAAACGCAGCTCTAACTCCAGTTTCATCATTTTGAAAAGGTTCAATTACAACCTTACATCCTGTTTTTTTAACCATATCTTCAACCATTTCATTTACATTTTGCACCGATAATGCCAGATGATCCATGCCTACTTTATATTCGTTAGCCAACCGCAAACATTTTTGGCCCATTTCCCTTCGCATCCCTATGCCCACTTTTTCAGATTCGGGGGAACTATACGGCCTGTATTTAAATTGAATCTCTGCACCTCCTTCTTCCCCTGCAATATAAAAATTTTCCACCCCATCTCCACCTGTAAAACCCCAAGTGTGACTCAATCCCAAACCTTCCATGTAAAATGCTTTTGTATCTTCTATATCTGACACCCAAATGCATGTGTGTATCACCTTTTTTACTCTTGACATCACCCTACGATTCTCTTAACTAAACAAAGATATGTCGCTTCATCCATCTTCCATTCCATTTCCAAATTACATAGAACACCGAGGACCGCAATATTGTTCATGGTCCTCGGCCTTGAATTTGTCCTCAAAATGCTCCCCGCACGTTTCACACAAATGCACAGTTTGTCCATCTTTTTTTGTTATTTCTATGGGCACATCTGCCTCTACTGCCCCTTTTCATGTAAAACCTTCCCTTACGCCCTAAACTATCCAAATCGAATCTCTCATAACTCTTGCGCCTCTATCTATACTCCATGACCGAACGTTTTATTCTTGGAATGACCGGTGCCACTGGCCAACTATACGGCATTCGAACGCTGGAACTACTCTCAAACACCGATGTAGAGGTCCATTTAGTTCTCTCTGATGCATCTAAAATAAATATCCAACAAGAAGCTAATTATTCTTTAAGCGAGGTCACTGGTCTCGCAGACGAAGTCCACGATAACCGAAATATAGGGGCAACTATCGCTAGTGGATCTTTCCATACTAACGGCATGCTCGTAACTCCCTGTTCGATGAAAACTCTCTCCAATATCGCCAATGGAAACTCTTCGAATTTAATCACTAGAGCCTCCGACGTCATACTCAAAGAACGTCGAAGGTTGGTTCTTATGCCCCGTGAAAAACCCCTAAACCAAATCCACCTAAAAAATATGCTTTCCGTAACCGAAGCGGGTGGAATTATCTATCCCCCCTTCCCCTCCTTTTATCAGAAACCGAAAAACATCGATGAAATGATAACCAGAACTATGGCAAGGGCACTTGCCTACTTTGATATATCCGTTTCATTTGATGAATGGGCCGGATTGTAACTCAAATGACACCCGGGCCTCTGTCTCCGAACTATTTCCTCTCTATTTCCGAAAAACTTGGATTTTCTATCGATAAAAATGAGCGAAATGCCCTCGAACCCATAGTAAATCAGTTACTATCTTCGTTTAAAAATCTGGATTCAATTTCTTCTTCTCAACGCCCAAGTAAATCTTCCCCCCTCGCGCCACTCGACGATCCTTATAATGCTTTTATAATCCAATTTGACCCAAGTATTGGATATGCCCCTGAACCTGCAGTTTCTGGCATCTTGGATGGGGTTCGAGTAGCAGTAAAAGATAACATTGCAATAAAAGGATACCCCATGACTGCAGGCTCTGCCATACTCTCAAATTGTACCCCTTCTCAAAATGCAATCTTGGTTGACAAATTACTAACTGCAGGATCCACAATCGTAGGTAAAACTAATATGGACGAATTCGCCTTTGGACCCACCGGCGAAACTAGTTATTTTGGCTCTACATTGAATCCAATAAATCCAGATTACACTCCTGGTGGTTCTTCCAGTGGTTCAGGTGCTTCTGTATCTGCAAATCTCGCAGACGTCGCTATAGGAACTGATACGGGGGGAAGTGTTAGAATTCCTGCTAGTTTTTGTGGGATCATCGGGTTAAAACCCACGCAAGGGGCAATCTCTACAACTGGAGTAGTCGAACTTTCCCACAGTTTAGATACTGTGGGACTACTTGGTTCCAATCTTGATACCCTCCGAAAAACTCTCGGTATTATCTCCGAAGAAAAACTCCCCCAATCCTCCCGATCTCAAATTAATTTGGCAACATTGAATATTGGTCTACCAGGCCCCCTCTACCAAACCCCTGTGATGCCTGAAGTTTCCAAACTAGTTCTTTCTATAACTGACAGCCTGAGTGAAATTGGAGCGCACGTTGATAGTGTAGATTTCCCAAAATCAGAATCATCCTCTCCTATCTGGAGGGCAATTGCCATGGGGGAAATCTACCAATATTTCTCCCAAGAAATCCTTTCCGAACCTTCTAATCCTTCTTTATTATCTGGCGCGTCACTCGATAAATTAAATCTCATTTCCCCCTCCTTAAAACAATATCTCCTTGCTGGGTCTCAAATAATGTCCTACCAAGATGGTGCTGTGTACGCCGAAGCATTAGTGCAAAGAAATCAAATACGGGATTCTATCAATAACCTCTTTGATCATTTTGACATTCTAATCAGTCCCACAACCCCTACGACCGCATTTGAATTTGGCACTTTTTCACGGAGCACTTCACCCCCTATTAACCACAATACTCACCCTTTCAATCTATCCGGACACCCTGCAATTAGCATCCCCTGTGGATTTGAGAATGGGCTCCCCATAGGACTCCAAATCATTGGAAATCATGGAGATGAGTATCTATTATTAGACATTGCAGAGGCACTCCTTAATTATCTCAAAAACTAGGCAACACGGTTTCAGAAAAAATTTCCAAATTGCGAATCAACCCATCCACATCATTTGCAGCAAACATAATTGCAGGAAAATGGGTCACTCCCACTTCATGATATCGATCAATCTTTTCAATAATCTCTGCCGAATCTCCTACCAATGTTACATCCAATAATGCATCAAATTCTTGGTCTTTCAACGTAGACTGTATCAACGACCTCATATGCTCAAATACTTGGGATGATTCAAAATTCTTCTTCGCAGTATCTGAGTCTTTATCGATACAGCAGACCAGTTGGGGGGCAACATCAATTTCTTTTGGGCTTCGGCCCACTTCCCCACAGAATTCTTTTATCTGCCCACTTCTTTCTTTAATTTCATTTGGAGTCAATGCAAAGGGTAACCATCCATGTCCCCATCTAGCAGCCCTCCATATGGCCTTTGGATGATTCCCTCCCACATATATTGGCAACGGGTTCTGAACTGGTCTAGGGTGCAAGTCTATCTCTTCAAATTCGACGTGTTTTCCACTATATGATGTTGGGCCTTCCAACAGTTTACTTAATGCTTCCATTGACTCATCCATGATTTCACCTCTGCTAGCCTCCTCATTGGGTCTAATTGATTCAAACTCTTCTCTATAGGCGCCGATTCCCACTCCAAATAATAATCTCCCCTTCGATAATACGTCCAATGTAGCGGCCTGTTTAGCAACCCAAACCGTATCTCTAAATGGCAACACGGTAACTGCAGTGTTCAATCGAATTTCTTCTGTTTTTCCAGCTATGTATGCAAAAGTTCCAAATGACTCATAAAACCTTGGAAGGATCTCCCATGATCTTTTAACATATTCTTGTGCCACAATATGGTCATTTCCACCTACCGAATCAAATTCCAACCTTTCCGCTTCACATGCTATTTTAACTAACCCTTCAGGATCGCAAAATGGGACTGGGTACATCATGCCCTCCATACCCGTTGGAAAACCAACTCCAAATTTAGTTTGATTCATAACAGTACGTCTACCGCTACACATATAATCTTCGTCAAACTATCTATATCCTATGCCCCGCGACCTACGAGATTTTATAAATAATCTTTCCGAAAATGCCCCCTCTGAAATAGTCGAAATTGATAAAGAGGTAGATCCCACGTGGGAAGTCACCTCTATAGCCCGGAAACTTCAGTCAGAAGGCCAATTCCCCCTATTACTTTTCAACAATGTCCTTGGAAGCTCTCACAGGCTAGTTACCAATGTACATGCAACTCGAACCAAGCTAGCATATGGTCTAGAATCTCCAGAGGTCGCACCCAGAGACCTTTTACAAAGATATATGGAATTAACCGGAAAACCCGCAAAACCCATTCTAGTAGATAATAAAGATGCACCAGTCAAACAAAATATTAAAACAGGAAAAGACGTCGATTTAACTGAATTACCTCTAGTTCAACACAACGAACTTGATAATGGACTCTACATAGACGCAGGAATCTTGTGGGTCTTTGATAAAGAAACACAGACCTATAATGCTGGAATCTACCGGCACCAATTACATGAACCAAATCTTTTAGGAGTCTATGCTGGTGCAGGCCAACACCTTGCACATCTAATGCGAAGCGCCGAGCGCGAAAATACCCCTCTAGAAGTTGCCATTACTGTTGGAACTCATCCCTATTTAACCATAGGATCTACGACCCGAATCGACCGAGAAGCAGACGAATTAGATGCAATAAGTGGATTGATAAACGAAGCCGTTGGATCTCCCATGCAAACTGTCCAATGCGAGACTATCGATCTACAAATTCCTGCAAATTCTGAATTTGTAATCGAAGGAAAAATTCTTCCAAACGTGCTCAGAACCGAAGGACCATTCGGCGAGTACCCTTGGACCTATGGCCCTAGCAGAACCAATCGCGTCATTGAAGTAACTGCAATTTGCCACCGGGATGACCCAATTCATGAGACTATTTTCGCTGCCCACCCTGACCACAACCTTTGTGGTGTCCTCGGTGTTGAACGGCAATTATATGAACGGGTGAATCGAGTTTCTCGCGTCCGGGAAGTAAGAATGCCCATGCATGGGTGCTGTAGATTTACTGGTTTTGTCTCTATCAACAAAGAAGTCGATGGTGAGGGAAAATATGCAGTTATTGCAGCTCTGGCAGCTGATCATTTCTTAAAGAACGTCGTCGTCGTCGATGAAGACATAGACGTATTCGATGACAACGAAGTCTTATGGGCGCTCTGGTCTCGTACCCACATGGACCGGGATGCTGTTATCATTCCCCATTCTTTTGCAGACCCCCTAGTACCGTCCACTTATACTGCAGATCAATTGGAAACGAGAAGGACTGATTGGGATGAACAAATAGTAGACCAAGCATATCTTCCAAACCCCGATACACTCGATACCAAGTTTGGTGTTAATGCCACTAAACCCGTTACCACACAGTGGCCAAAACGCCCAGAACCCCCCGAAGTATGGAAAGATCTGGACCTTTCTGAATACATCGATGGATGGACCAATTAGAAATCAAGCTTCCTAAAGCTTATTATCTTTACAAAAAGTATCCTATATAATATGATCTCTGAGACAACGTACCACCGTCCAGATTCCCTTGATCAAGCATGTAATTTATTATCGGAAAACCCCGAAGCAATTTTGTTATCTGGATGTCAGTCATTAGGACTTCTCTCCAAAGAAGGTATAGTTTCTTTAGACACCGTTATTGACCTAAACCGAATATCAGAACTACGTGAAATTTCATATAACGATGGGTCCCTTCACATAGGATCCCTCGCCACTCATCGAGACATTGAAACATCACAAACAGTCCAAACACATCTCCCCCTTCTTTCTACAGCCGCAAAACAAATAGCAGACGTACAAATCCGAAATGCAGGTACCATCGGAGGTGCATGTGCCTATGCCGATCCAACTGCAGACTACCCACCTGTGCTAATGGCAACCAACGCTACAGTCCATTCTGTATCTGCAACAGATTCCTTCGAATATACAACTCGAGACGGGTTTTTTGTCGACTACTATCAAAGTGCAATTGGACCTGAAGAAATAATTACTTCAATCAATATCCCCCTCTCTAAAAATGCTGGTTATGGATTTGAAAAATTAGCGTACAGGAAGAACGATCGTGCAATTGTCAACGTGGCCGCCATTCTGGAAACTAAAAACGGAAAATGCACAAGATCTGACATATGTGTAGCCGGAGTGTGGGACACTCCCCTCATCGCCAATGAAGCGATGGAATTCTTACTCGGGACTCAATTGACCGATGACGATCTATCCCAGGCAAGCGCGATGGCGGAAGATGAAATTCTTGTTTGCGATGACCCCTTGATCTCAATTGAGTATAGGTCCGCAATGGTCGGTGTCCTTACTAAAAAAGCTCTTACAACGGCCAGGGAGGATTTACCATGATTCTAAACTTCAAAGTAAATGATACAACACACGAAATCAACATCGACCCCTCTATGCCTCTAGCAGACGTTTTACACGATGCATTGGGCTATAAAAGCGTCAAACAATCTTGTTCAACTGGAATTTGCGGTGCGTGCACGATCCGAATCAATGGAGAGGCCAGAAAATCATGTCTCCACATGGCCGGACAGGTAGCAGATTCTGACATTTCAACCGTAGAAGGACTTTCTAAAAATGGCGCATTGTCCCCTCTTCAAGAGGCATTCATTGAGAATTTCTCTTTCCAATGTGGATTCTGTACTCCTGGATTTCTCATGTCCACTGCTGCCCTTTTAGCTGAGAATTCCAACCCCTCCGACGAAGAAATCCGAGATTCATTACACGGAAATATTTGCCGTTGCACGGGATATCTAGCAATTCTTGATGGAGTCAAAGACGCCGCGAACAGGATGAACGAAGGGAGTAGTTAAATGAGCGGAGATACGACCGAAGACACCCCCCGAGCACACGGAATTGGCCAAAGCATTCTCCGAGAAGACGGCCCCGTAAAAGTCACTGGAAAGGCTGAATTTACATACGATGTTGATTTTCCAAACATGCTTCACGCACGCTTTGTAAAAAGTCCCCACGCCCATGCAAACATCATTGAAATTGATACAAGCGAAGCAATGGCTATCCCTGGTGTTCATGCAGTACTGACTCAAGCAGATTTTCCAGATGTCAAATTCGGCGATGGTGTCCACGACCAAACGTGTCTTGCTGAAGACCGAGTGTTGTTTGAAGGGCAGTTCGTTGCCGTCGTTGCAGCAGAAACAAAGAAGTTGGCAGAACAAGCAGCAAACGCAGTCCGAGTAAAGTACGAACGTCTACAACCCATCGTCGATGGGGATGAGGCATTTAGAAAAGACCCGCCTGTAGTTGTTCACCCCAATTTGCACAACTACGAAGTAGCAAAAGTACTCCCGCCTACATTCATTAAAGACCGTCCAAACGTGTACCAGCATTATGTGGTCCGGCATGGAGATACAGATGTTGGATTTGAACAGGCAGATTATATATATGAAGACGAGTATCGAACTGCCCCGTTACAACACGCCCCGATGGAGCCACACTTGGTTGTTGCAAAACCCGAAGGAAATGGCAATCTCACTCTTTGGTCTTCATGCCAAGCACTTCA
>Ga0310344_10004072_pt1 | contig 10883 bp, 7 predicted proteins | sample HC15DNA20200_MG_FD_203801 | JGI IMG/M metagenome (GOLD analysis project Ga0310344, IMG submission 203801) | Marine microbial communities from station ALOHA, North Pacific Subtropical Gyre - HC15-DNA-20-200_MG | ecosystem: Environmental > Aquatic > Marine > Oceanic | place: Pacific Ocean: North... | reverse complement strand
ATGCAGTCGACCTCGCAATACACCCGGCCGGTGTCGCCGGCGCCACCACGCTGCCCCCCCAGGATACTCAGCGCAAAGAGCCCGCCCAAGCCATTGCTACCTCTGAGAAAGAAGCCCGCCTGAGTGACGTGCTGCATTATCAAGTTAACGATCTCGGCCATAGGAATAGCCCCCCAGCCGATCAGCGCTACCGCTGCGGTCGCGCTACGGCGGCGATGAACAGCCCGGCGAGGAGCAGGATCATCGAACCAGGCTCAGGAACCGCCGCTCCGGCGGCAGAACCAGCTTCCGAATCACCAAAAGCACCTGCCCACAGAGCGTAGTCCGCCCCGTCGACAATGCCGGCACTGCCGCCAGTTTCGTCCCCGTTGCCTCCCAGGTCAAAGGTGGTCCCCCGGTTGTCCGACCACACCGTGAAGTCGGCCGCATCCACCGTTCCATCCTCGTTAAAGTCACCCGGGAGACCTGTCACAACCGGCCCGGCAGCGCCTATCGCGGCAAGCCCTACCAGGGGATTGCCCGTATTGAAAACACTTGCCAGATCGTAGGGAGAACTGCTGTTTCCTGTACCCGCATAAACAAAAATGAGCCCACTCTCGGTGCCAGCGATGATTTCGTCAACGCCATCGTCGTCCAGAACGTCGGCGACCACGACATCAATAAAATTCTGCATCGTCGGCCCCGATTGCCAGAGCGGCGCGCCGAAGGCCTGGGGATTTCCGGCGTCTCCCTCTGGGTTCAGCACGCGAATCACGTCGCTGCCGGCCAGCACAATCTCCGGCTCCGGATCGGCGTCAAGGTTGGCCGAGGTCACTGCGTTAAAAACGAGCCCTGAAGGCGGCGCTCCATGAGTGGCACCCAGGGCATTTTCGCGCTCAAAATCCTGAAACCAAACATGATTGGGCGCATCGTCGGTTGAAAACAGGTGCGATCCCTGTCCGAACCCATCGGCCCCCTGGGGATTGTTGTTGCCGGTCACCAGGTACTCAAGCCCTGGATTGCTGGGAATAAAATCATCGGCCACTGCATCGCTGATGGGGCGATTGATGAACTTTTGTCCGTCGCCTCCGCGCTGCGTGAGGACGTTGGCCGACTGGGCATAGTAAAGCAGCGTATTTCCAGTCGTAGCGTCGGCGGCGGTTGAAGTTGAGGTATTATGAGTCTCCGTCGTGGTAATCAGGATTTCGTTGCCCGGAGTGCCGCTGTTGAACTCGCCAATGTGAATCGAATTGCCCACACCCTGGTTGGGTATTGGATTACTAACCATGCTTTGGGCCGCCATGGGGTTGGCGCTGATCATGTGGATCAACACATCGTTCTCCCCCCACCCGCCGTTAATCGGCTCAACCCGGCGAGTCACAATAATGCGGTCGGTGAGGCCAAACGCAGGATCCCCCACGTCCCCATAGGCAATCGCATCGATCGACTGGGTCTCGGTCGGCCCACCGGCTGGATCCCACTGGGCAACCCACTCTTTGTCGGCTGTAAATCGCTGTAAATACTGGCCACCAACTGCCACCTCTGGAACCCCGCCAACCGAACCGGCCGCAAGCACCTGCACGTCCGGGTTATTGGTGGGCTGGGAAACAAATCCGGCTTCACTACCAATTCCGCGGGGTGTCCCCTCGTCGCCAGCGGCACTGCGGGTCAAGAGATCGACTTTTCCCAGGTTATTCAGCTGGTTACCAGTTACCCCGTCTGAGTTAAGGTTCAAGAAGAAAAGCCTATCGGCAGCAAATCCAGACAGAGTGAGCCCTGAAGCGAACGAGCACAAGAGAACTACGGTTAACACACTCCAGTATTTATTCTTCAGTCCGATCATGATATCGATCTGCCAATCCTCTTTCGTGGAAACCTTATCGAAGACCTCCTGCCTTTAAAACGAAGGTTCACTCCTGCGAACCCACCCTGAGAGGGCAGCAACCGCCCACCCCGCTTATACCAATTTATTCTATCAAGAAAGCTTTATCTTGCGACAAGGAGAATGGGTATTTTTCTCGTTATTTAACCGAGCAAGGGCAACTGCGGTCGACTCCTTACTCGACCACCATGCCAGCCCCATCCTCGGTACCATCATTCATCCAGCAAAGCGATCGCCAGGCGACCAGATCAATCGAGTCGGCATGAAAGTTCACTGCCCCGTCGGCCATCAGGCCATTAACCCCACCAGGGTGCATGCTGCGGGCCGAGGCGTGACTATTGGCCGTATGTGCTCTTTGGCAGGGAAGATTACGTTCGGGCGCACTGGGCCTTTCGGGCGATTTGCAATTGCCCGAAAAAAGCGCGTCGGGACTACTTGAATTCGGGGTATTGCGGGCTACCAGAAACTTAAACCCGCTTCGGTTGGTGTAAAACCAGCCCCGCATACAATCTTTGTAGCCCCGGAGGTACTCGGTAACCATCACCGTTTTACTCGACCCATCTTCGATTTTCGGGATGGGCGTTCCCCGGTTAATTCCAAAGACGGTTCGCCGGCTGTTGATCAACAATTGATACGGACCCTCCGGCATAGGCCCCCCCATATTTACCTCGTTGCGGTGCAAGTCGTACAAGATATCTCCCTCTTCGATTCCCGGAAACATCCCCAAATAGTTTGACACCGCCAGCGGCACCCCAAAAAACTGCTTCGCAGTCGTCTCGCTCCAGTCAGAAGGGCACAACAGTTCGGGAAAGGCTGAGCCTAATAGACCGCTGGGCCATGCCGCGCAGCCCTGCGTACCGGCTGGCTCCCACGGGTCACACAGGTTGTCGAAATTGACCGCTGCAATCTGGTCTGCGTAGGCTGAATTTTCGAGGTACGGAAAGATCCAGGTCAAAAAATAGGGCCACTCCGGAAAACCGTGCGCATTGCGGTCCGTTGGCGAGCCCGGGTGCCCGTTTCCGGCATTTGCGCCGTAGGGAAACCGCCCGGCCATCGAGTGATAGTTGTGCAGCGCCAGCCCGATCTGTTTCAAGTGATTGGCACACTGCATCCGGCGGGCCGACTCGCGGGCGGCCTGTACGGCCGGCAGCAACAGGGCGATCAAGATACCGATAATCGCAATCACCACCAGCAGTTCCACCAGCGTGAAACCCCTGATGTAATTCTTAACACAACTTCTGCTCGGTTCCATATCGGTTCTTCAAAATCCGTGTCAGCTCTTCAAAACGCCCCTTGTTTCGCCACGCCAGACTCTCGGCACCCCTGCATCTGTCGGGCAACGCGCCGCCGGGTTCATTTTACCAAAGACTTTAAAAACCATCACTACCATAAAAAGCGGGGGACCTGACCGGTCCCCCGCTTAAAAAAAATACGCCTCTGGTGTAACGGACTCTCGCAGCTGGCCTAGCGACGCCGTGCTACTGCCAGACCGCAGGCAGCTGCCAGCAACAACACAAGACTGGCCGGCTCGGGAATCACTCTCAGGGAGGCCACACCCGTAATCGGATTACCAGCGTTGTAAACTCCCAGCGCTCCGCCGCCGTTTGGTCCGAAAGCAAACACAAGCCCACTGTCGGTCACTGCAACGATTTCGTTCACGCCATCGTTGTTCATCACGTCAGCGATGACAACATCAGTCATATTCTGGCCAGTCGGCCCGGTCTGCGCAACAAAGCTGCCGTCATGATTCAGGATGCGGAGAACATTGTCTCCAACCAGTGCGATCTCTGGTTCTGCATCGGCATCAAGCTGTCCAACAGCAACCGCGTTAAACGTCAACCCACCACTTGCAGAGGGACCGTGGGGCCCACCGCCAGCGTTGTTCCACTGGTAATCCATTGAGAAACCAGGTCCGGTCGAAAATACGTGTGATTGCTGACCGTTACCAGGCCCAGGATCTCCACCGATGTTCCCCGTGAAAATCGCCTCATCGTTGTTGAGTCCCGGCACCAGGTCACCAGTCGCGACATCGGTCATCACCTGAACGGGTTGCTGGCCGAGCCATCCGAGGTTATCACCCCGCACGTAAAGCTGGAAACCAGGAGACTTGTTGAGTGTTGCCAGGTCGGTCGTACCGATGACAATTTCGCTTCCCGGGAAACTGTCGGTAAAGTTACCTCGTGCCATGCCAACGGCATTTCCGATGTTGTTGTGCGGACCGGGCGTCGTGATATGACTCATCGTCGATGCCTCAAACATCTGCAGCAGAATGTCGGTAGCACCGGTGCCTGTTTCCCGTGCAATGACCAACCGGTCCTCATTACCACCAACTTCACCGAGTACAATTTCCCGCACCGGGTTGTTGTCGCCAGGGCCTGTGGGGTCTGAGTGCTTCAGGTACGAAATGTCGTTACCATCCCAAAGGTGGATGATTTGACCGCCGGTGGCCACTCGCGGCTGGCCACCAATCATGGCAGCGTCAATCGCGCCAATGCCATCAGAGCCAGTTCCGGCGGCCTTGAAGCCGGCTTGACCACTCAGCCCGACTGGCGCGCCGGTGGTCGGTGCAAGACCTGTGACCATCATCAGTGTGTCGTTGTCACCCGAATCAACGGTGAAATAAAGATTGTCGGCTACAGCCGCACTACCTGCTGCCAGACCCATCGCCAAACAGGCCAAAAGAATAATTTTTCCAAGCCTTGCATCCATTAGAACCAACCTCCCAAATAAGAATGAGAAACTTCCGAATCTGTCTGTGTCGCAAAAAAATCGGTCCGCGTGTCGGCTGTACATAAAGTACTACCCACTGGTAGGCTTGAAGGGCCCACCCCAGCATAAAAACAGCGACCGGTTACGTTTCATGGTAACACCGATTGTAAAGGTTCGGTATCCAATTTAGGGATTTTTTCTCGGAAAAACTTCTTGCATTCTCCAAATACGCGCCATTTTGGACCATTCTTTGAGGCCCATGCCCATGCCCATGCCCATGCAGCGACCCTTCGACACGCCAATCAGGCCCATTGTAGCTCCCAGCAGAGCCCGGGTAGCAGTGAGCCGCAGGTGCCTGGTGCCACCGACCTTCCTACTGCTGGTGCTCGCTGTGATCTCGAGCGGGTGTGGCGACAACGACGGTCGGCTTTCGGTCTCTGGCAACGTCAAGCTCGATGGCAAACCGCTGCCGGAAGGATCGATTGAGTTTTTACCCATCGCCGGTACCGGGGGTCCTACCGCCGGCGCCACAATCGAAGAGGGCAAGTACCGTATTGCAGCGGGCCGCGGCCTGTTTGCCGGGCAGTTCCGCGTGAAAATTACCGCCCAGCGCAACACGGGCCGCCAGGCAACCGATCCCTACCGCGGCGTGAAATACGATGTCCAGGAGCAGTATCTGCCAGCCCGCTACAACCGCAAAAGCCAACTCGAAGCGACGCTTACCCCAGAAGGTGCCAACGTGTTTGACTTTGACCTGAAGGGCCCCTAAAGGATTCAACACGGGCCAAACGTCCGCTTGAAAAACCAGGAACCACCGGCCGACGCCGGTAGCGAGATTAGTTTGAAACCGGTCGGACCGGTCCAAACTCTTTTTGCAAATCGACCTGATTTAACACCCACCGGCGAATCACCTGGTAGCCCGGATCCATCACCTGGTAGCGTCGCCCACCTTGGTGCCCGTCTTCCTCGCCGGTCTGAAGATCCAAGGGTTTGCGCAGCAATTTGCTCTGCTCCACATCCGCCAGATGAACACGGTGCTGGAGCGTGGCATAGTTATTCAGCAACTGGTCGACTGGCAAATAGCCAATCTTATCAGGCCGGTGGAGTTCCATCGACGGCACGCGGCCTGGTTCACCATGACAATGCATACAGCTGCGTTCGTCTCCCCGGAGTACCTGGGTCATTTCCGGCACCACGTAGTCGCGAAAGAAGGTGATGTCCTCCAGAAAAGCTTGCGGAACGCTTGCCTGACCATCGTCGCTTTCGGAAAAAAGGTGATGTGCCTTTTGCTGCAATACTTTGCTGAGCTCTTTGGCAAACGGGCCCCCCTGTTGCGAAAGCACTTTGCGGGCATTCTTTAAAACTTTTTCGTCCTTTTCAAACGCTTCCAACCCGGCAAGAGCTGTGAGGACCTCGGGGTTGCGTCTCAAAGCGGTCTGGTTGGCAAGTTCGACGGCCAGTTCACGATTCGCCGCCAGTGCAGACGGCCTGATCTGGCCAGTGAACAAACTGAGTGCCCGGCTCCGCAGTTCCTCCAAGGGATCAACAGAAGGCAATGCCTGCAATTCAGGTTGGATGGCCGGGAGATCCTGTCCGAAAGTAAGTATCCAGGGAATGTTGCGAAGCCAAAAGCGTGCGGTCGCCCCGTTGTCAAATTCCCGGGGTAGGGCAAAGGCAAGTTGCTCGAATTGGAGATCAGGATTTTTACCAACGGCCTCCCCAAGGCCGTTGGCAAGGTACCAGGCGGCATCCGCATCGCGCTGGGCCTGCTGAACAGTCGCGGCATCCTCAAGGCTTTCAATGTCGGCAGGCGTTTGCCAGCCGGAGGTATCGGGTACCAGGTAGCGCACGATGTCCTGGCGTTGCTGCGCGGTCTGGGAAAGAATCCACTTTACGCCGCCAAGCAGTTTGAAAATCGGCGCCGAGAGGCTCTCCCGACGTGGCGGATCGGCTGCCCCGCGCAACAAGAGTCGGTGCATCGGCTCGAGTTGTTCGGCAACCGCTGCCAGTTGCACCACACGCGGATCGGAAACACTCGAGGCCGCCAGACTGCGCAAATCCTCGGGCCCGTGCAGAGAGTACTCAATCAATTTCTTCTGCAGTGGTTCGTGAGGAATGTTTGCGGCCCCCTCCAGCGCAAACCGGGTCCACAATTCCTGCTGTGCTTCGCCGGACTGTTGCGAGACAGCTTCCAGTCGCTCAAGGGCAATCCGGCCTAGCAATCGCCCCAGGCCAGGGGTCACATAGCCGAGCTGCCCCGGGCCACCATCGGACCCACGCAAGGAGTAATAGGTTGCAGCAACGCCAAGCAAACGATTCGCCAGGAGCTCTGCTTGAGAACGGTTGTGGGTTTGCTTTTGGGCCTCCGTGAGCATTGCCACCAGGTCTGCCAGTTCTCGATACTGGTGTTTTTCGCTGCCATTGGCGACGTGCCCGTTAACGATCAACAGCGCCTGAGTCTGGTAGCGGATGGCATTTTCGACCAGGCGATTCGATTCAGATCGCCCAAGCAGGCGAAGCCAGGCTGCGTTGAGACCAGCCCGGGTGGGTGGATTCCAAACCCACCATTGCCACGCTGCCCGAGTAGCCCAGGCCCGCACGGCCGGGTTCGGGTCGTCATTCATGGCATGGTCGAGCACCGATACCAGTCGGCTCCACTCGATACGCGAACCGGTCATGACCCCGTCGACCTTCATGACCAAGGCACGAATGGCCCCTTCCCGAGTGGTATCGCCGGCCCCGCTGACAGCCTCGAGAATCTGGTCCCAACCGCGGTCGTCAATCAATTGTTGGCGCAACGCCCAGTGGGCCGCTTCACGCACGATCTTGGTCGAGTCACCCAGACCTTCAACGAGTGGAGCGGTTGCACGGTTGTCCCCCGGAAATGCCAAACCGAGCATTGCCCAATAACGCACCAGGGGACTATCGTGGCCTGCGGCCGCCACGAGTTGGGGCACAAACCGGACGTCGTTGGTCCGCGAGAGCCGACGAACCCGGTCGATCGCTGCCAGGAGCGGCTCCTCATCGGGCTGCTGGAATTCGGACACTGCGTAGCGAGGAGGCTCCACCGGAAAATAACGCGACAAGGCATGCAGCGCATAACTGGTTGAGACAAAGCCTGTCTTGGATTGGCCGTTCCAGTAACCGGTTGGGTGTTGTTGGGCAAGTAACGCTTGAACCGCTCGACTCACGGCCGGATCATCCGGACCAACGCCAGCTGCCTGAAAGGCAATAATCGCCAGGGCCGTGGGGGATGGGTCAGGTGAATCCTCCTGGGCAACCCAGGCTTGCTTCGCCTCGTCCCACTTTCCAGGATTAAATCCCCAACTGCCATCCTCCTTTTGAATGGCCCGCAAACGTTTCAGATCTGCCTTTAGCTGCTGTTTGATTCGTGCGTCCAACTTCCGCGCAGCAGCCAGGCTTGCCAGGCGCTCTTCGCGAGGCAGGTTTTGCTGGTCGGCAATTCGGGCAGCCGTCGCCACGTAGTCCGTGGGGAAAAAAAATCGGCAAACAAGTTCCGTGCGATGGCAAAGGTCGTCGGTGAATTTCACATCGATCCCCAACACCTCAGAGACTTTTTGCTGGAGGGCGTAAAAATATTTAGATTCACCCGTTTGTTCCCAAGCCGCCTTGAGAATCTCGCCGGCGTAGTTCAGCACAACCCCCTGACCAACGTTCGCCCCGGGGCCAGCTGCGTTGATGCCACCAGGATCGGCAGTTTGCAACACGTAATTCGCCGCCCGAACTGCCTGGCTGCGCTGCAGGCGGCGGGCAGGAAGATAACGCTCCAAGGCCACCACGGAGTGCCCGGCGACGCGAGTCCCCGCCGGCCCATCGCCCAGATCGAGGGGCTGTAAGCTCGTATTGTTGGCCGCCGCTTCCAATTCGTTGGTCGGCCGCATGGACTGATAGCAGGTATTCACCAGGTGTTGCCACATCTGGGTGTTCAGGGGCCGGTAACCATGGGCAAAGGGAACCGCTGGCCCCCATACGCCCGACTGGGTGTGGCAACTCATGCAGTTGGTGCCAAGCAGATTGCCCGAGTCGCGAATTCTCCGTTCGACCGCTGCGCCTCTTGGGCGATTGGTCAGCCAGGCATCTACCTGCCCAATGTGATCATAGAGTCCGCGGCGCACCGATTCACGAGGATCTTTATAGGGAGCTGGCTCAATGACGCGAAGCTGAAGGCTGTAGGCTGGGGAGTTGGCTTCCACCCGGAGAAAATAAATACCCCCGGGATCAAGATTCCGATTGATGGCCGTGCGGTAATCTTCTTCTTCGGCTTGTTGATGGGGCCGTTCGTTCGCATTCTTGCCCGCATCGTACTTTTCCAAAGGCAACAAGCTGCTATTTCGTGGCCAGGCGTGCGCTATGCCTCTGTGCTCAGGGGCAATGCGGTAAGCACGAATGCGGGCAACCACCTGTTGATCGGGAATCAACAGGCAAGCCGCCAACAACCGTGGTTGCTTACCCTGGTATTGGATACGAAACCAGTCATCGCCGCCGGCACCAACATGTCCGTTGTCAAAATATTCAACGTCGTCACAGGTCCCAAACACCGAATATGGCCTCCCCACGTCCTGTTCGTCCAGCACAAGCGTTTGCCCCTGTTCGGGAGTGTCGTTCGGCTCCACTTCCAGAAACATGCCTGCCACCTGGCTGCCAGCAACATCGAGAGACTCAATTTCAAACAACACAGAAACGGCGCTGCCCTCGGGCCAACCGACTTTTGCTGGGGATGCTGCGGCCACCTCTGCAACCACTCCCTTTTCGCGCCAACGGGAACGCTCCAAAACATCCACTTCCCCCGCTTCTGGTTCGATGCTTAACTGGTAAACCCCAAACAGAGGTGCCCGGTACACGACGTACAAATCGGGGTCCAATCCGTGAATCGACTTGGACCAGTCGGCTGTGGGGTCGCGGTAAATGCCGAAAGCACCCGATTCGCGGTGCGGCCCTTGGTGCTCAACAGATCGAGGCGAAATGCGGGCGGGATTATCAGCTGCGATGAGCGACCAACGCACCTTAAGTCGCGCATTGGGTGGCAACTGGGATGGATGCTCAATCCGCACCCCGATCTCGACCGTGTCGCCAGCTGCCAACCTGACCTGCTCAGTGTGGCCTGAGGGAACGCTGATCTTCTTGTGCAGTCCAATCGAGGTTGCCCCGCGACTGAAAGATTGACTACCGCCAATCACCACGAACACCAACAGCGCTTGAAGACCGAGTCGGACCATTCACAGCAATCCCAAACCAGAAAACAACCACAAAGCTGGAAATAATTCCACTGACAAAACCTGATATTCCAAGCCGCAAGTGACAGGGACTCTCTTTGAAGCCAGTCTACCAGCCGCAAGACGGGGCGTCACTATTTGCACCAGTCCCTGGAGCGATCGAGGACCGACAGGCTTGCTCTGCGAGTGGCTTGCGGCAAGCGGGCCGAGTTGGCCACCACGCGCCAATCCACACCAGACCTGTTGCGACCGCTGGGAAAAATCTCCCCAGCGGCAAAAGCACCCCAGTTTCCTGATTGACCCCGGCTTGCTCCCCACCCCATCATAATCGCAGTTGAGTTGACCGGAACGCAGTCCCGATAACCAAGAGACAGGGACCAAATGGCGGTGTTTGGAGCCCTTTTCCTTCAACCATGGCAGAGCAGGCACCCGCAAGGATCTTGAAAAACCCAAATTCTTGCATGTTTTACCTCGCCAATTAAACTGAAGGTAGTGGAAATCCGATGGGTTCTGAGAGCTTATGGAATCGAAACACCGCAATTCGTCTGAGGTCGTCGTGGTTCTACACGGCTTTGCTGCCTCCCCGAGATGGATGACGTTTCTTTGTCGCCGGGTGGCCCGCACCGGACGACGGGTGGTGAACTGGGGGTATCCGAGTTGGCGGCGGCCCATTGACTTAAGTGGGCAAGACCTGCTGCGGACGGCTTACCATCTTGCCAAGGACGAGTCGGTCGAGCGGATTCATTTTCTGGCCTACAGTATGGGGTCGATCATTTGCCGGGCAGCCCTGCTAAAAGATCCCCAAGTGCCCAAGCTGGGCCGGGTTGTGATGCTGGGGCCCCCTAATCGAGGGTCGCACGTGGCGCGCCTGTTGGCCCCGATGTTTGGCTGGATCTTTCCCGTTGCCCGGGAACTCTCCACCAGTCCCAACAGCTATGTGAATGGCTTGCCACGGATGCAAGGGGTTGAGGTGGGCGTGATCGCAGGCGAAAGAGACCGGGTCGTGCGACACAACTGTACCCATTTGCCCAGCCAGCGCGAACACCTCATGATGCCCCTTGGTCACGCAGGCCTCCTCT
>Ga0310344_10004071_pt1 | contig 10885 bp, 9 predicted proteins | sample HC15DNA20200_MG_FD_203801 | JGI IMG/M metagenome (GOLD analysis project Ga0310344, IMG submission 203801) | Marine microbial communities from station ALOHA, North Pacific Subtropical Gyre - HC15-DNA-20-200_MG | ecosystem: Environmental > Aquatic > Marine > Oceanic | place: Pacific Ocean: North... | reverse complement strand
TCACGAATGTTCGAGATCTTCTTATCGAATAGAAGAATGAGTGGATTTTCCAGGTCAGCACTCATGCTGTCTTGATTATTGATGAAGTAAGCAGACAGATAACCACGATCAAACTGCATACCTTCTACTGTATCTAGCTCCATTTCCAAACCAGAACCATCTTCAACAGTGATAACACCATCTTTACCAACCTTATCCATGGCTTCAGCAATCTTGTCGCCTACATCCTGGTCAGAGTTTGCAGAGATAGTCCCAACTTGCGCTAACGCTTTAGTGTCTTCACAAGGGACGGAATCTTTTTCGATTTCATCTACGACTGCAGCAACTGCTTTATCAACACCCCGCTTGAGATCCATTGGATTCATACCGGCGGCAACTGATTTAAGACCTTCATTAAGAATTGATTGAGCAAGGACGGTAGCAGTAGTAGTACCATCACCTGCTACGTCAGAAGTTTGAGAAGCCACTTCCTTAACCATCTGGGCTCCCATATTTTCAAACTTGTCTTCTAATTCAATTTCTTTTGCTACAGAAACACCATCCTTAGTTACTGTTGGTGCACCGAAAGATTTATCTAGTACAACGTTGCGACCTTTAGGTCCTAGTGTCACCTTAACTGCGTCAGCAAGAACGTTTACACCCGATAATAATTTTTGGCGTGCTGTATCGCCGAATTTTACGTCTTTAGCCATTTTCTAATATCCTATTTGTCAAAATGATTATTGGAGTTATTTTACGAGCCTTTGCTTAGGACTCGATTACGCCAAAAATTTCACTTTCATTTAAAATCAGTAATTCTTCTTCGCCAATTTTGACGGTATTGCTGGAATACTTTCCAAACACAACAGTATCCCCAACTTTTACGTCAACAGGCTGAGTATCACCATTTTCCAAGCGCTTACCTGGACCAACAGCAAGTACTTCTCCCTGCGCTGGTTTCTCGGTGGCCGAACCTGGCAGCACGATTCCTCCTGAAGTAGTCGTTTCTTCTTCCATGCGTCGCACTACGACACGATCTTGTAAAGGCCGGATATTCATTTTTTTAGATCTCCTAAATCAAAAATTTTGATTATCAGAATTGAGAAAAATATGCACCTCAGCCCTCGAGCCGATGTGACTATTCTCATTGCCAATCTGAAGCCACAGCCCTCGAAACACGAAGGATTGCGGCAAGTTAATTGTTGGTTTCCTAAATGGGGATAATCATGCAAATTTCAATGGTTTAACACCAATTAAGGGCGTTTTTTTTCTTTTTTTATGATGCTTTTCTCTATCTCTTTGTTTTTATTGAGATTTATATTGTTATAAGTGCTCATCCTCAGACCCCTTTTTGCTGTCTTGAGGACCGATCTGAGAAAGCCCCTCCTTGGAATACTCTCCTTCATAGATATTGCCATGCTCTGAGTCCCGGGGATTGCTCTGGCTGGACCAAAATTGGAAGCCTCCGTCACCTGATTCAGAACCCATGAATTTGACCATACCAGAGCGAATAATATACTCAGCTATAGGCCTGCGTAATGGCCCAGTTAAAAAGATGAAACCCAATGTGTCCGTTATAAAGCCAGGCGTTAGCAGTAAAGCACCCGCGCCAGCCAACATCATTCCTTCTAAGATTTCCTGCGCTGGTAACTCACCAGACTGTAATCGATGCTGTGCCCTTAAAAGCGTTGAAATTCCTTGGCGCTTTAAAATCTGGATCCCGATAACTGCGGTTAAAACCACCAGACCAACCGTCGATAATCCGCCAATTACATCTGCAACCTCGAATAGCAGCATCATTTCCACAATGGGTATGACGATGAAAACTAAAAGCAAAAAGCGCAAAGCAAAGTCCTGTTATTACAGAAGGCCAAACTCTATCATGAACGAATTAAAACATCCGGTGTGATCGAGTTCAAAAATTGAACAACAAAGAAAAAATCTGGCAAATCGTCTATCTAATACCCAAAGGAAAAGTTGCCAGCTATGGACAAATCGCAAAATTAGCTGGTCTACCTGGTTATGCAAGATACGTTGGTTACACCATGAAAACTTTGCCTGCCAATACCAAGCTTCCCTGGTTTCGGGTAGTTAATTCACAGGGTTCGATTTCGTTTAAAAAAGGAACGAAACAATACCTTTTACAAAAATCATTGCTCGAAAAAGAAGGAATTGTTTTTATTAAAGGAAATTTTTCACTGGATAAGTATGGTTGGGAAAATTAGATTTTAATTCCTATTTTTCCATGCCAGCATCACCTAAGGAAATATCAACAAGCCCGTTTCGGATCATATACCAGAATAAAATAACTCCGGGAAAGGCTAGCAGAGTGGTTAGTAAATAAAAATTTACATAGCCCATTGACTCAATAAGCCCACCTGCAGTCGTTCCCGTAAGAAGTCGTCCAGCTATACTTGCCAATGCAGAAAGCAGCGCATATTGCGTTGCAGTAAATCTGAGATTGCAAAGCGCTGACAGGTAAGCAACAACCGTTACGCCACCGATACCGCTGGCGAAATTTTCAAATCCAATGGCCGCCGCCATGCCTAAGTTGGTATGCCCTACTAATGCCAGGGCGGCGAAACTGAAATTGGAAACTGCCATAAGAATTAAACTAATTAACACTGACTGCTTCATTCCCATTCGTGTATACATTATTCCACCAATAAATATCCCTATCAGAAAGGCTATGAATCCAAGGCCAACGTCGTAGAAAGCTATCTCTTCATTGGTAAAACCTAAATCATCGAATAATAAGCGCAGGGTAAGATTGGCTAATGTATCTCCAATTTTGTGAATCAATACAAAGAACAATACCAACCATGCGCCTTGCCGCTTAATGAATTCGACTAGAGGATTAAAGTATTCAAAAAGGGCATGCTTAAGCCCTTTTATCTCAACGGGCTCAACGTGTCGCTCAGGTTCTCCCATAACAATTCCGACAAAGATCGCCGGCAGCGCAAAAATGACGCATGAAATATAGGCAGCCGTCCACCCAAAATCACTAGCTACAATCAATGCTAATGCTCCAGTAGAAGCCGCACCTATGCGCCAACCGTATTGATACATTCCTGATCCAGTCCCAAGTTGATAAGGTTTGAGCAATTCAATGCGATACGCGTCAAGAACTATATCTAAAGTCGCACCTAGTGTTCCTAACACGACTGCCGCAATTGCCACAGTTATTAATGAGCTAACAGGATCGGTTAGTCCCAGAAATACAACTGCAAGAACCACTAGCACACTAATAGACCACAGCCAGGAACGTCTTTGACCTACTTTTCCGATTATCGGGAGCTTTATGTTGTCGACTAGGGGCGCCCAAAGAAATTTGAAGTTATAAACGAGGAAGGCTAGAGCGAAAGCTGTAACTGCGCTTTTAGATATACCATCTTGGGCCAGTCGAGTTGTTAGTGTTGCACCAAGTAATGCATAAGGAAATCCCGAAGTCATCCCAATAAAGAACGCTGCCAGTGGCGCAGCTTCAACATAAGGTCGAACACTTTCTGGCAAATAGTTTCGCCAGTCTCCTTCTATTCCATTCTCAGCTGTGGGCATTCACTTTCCTGGCAGCGGATTCTCTAATAGAAAATTTTCAGATAGCTAATCGCGAAAGTTGTTGTATTGCAGAGGTATGCCAAGATTTACATCCTTTAACAAGGCAATCACACTTTGCAGGTCATCACGCTTCTTTCCGGTCACACGCAATTTGTCTCCTTGAATAGCGGTCTGAACCTTCATTTTAGTTTCCTTAACCATCTTTACAATTTTGCGTGCTATTTCTGATTCAATTCCTTGCTGAATTTTCACATTTATAGTGGCTCTCTGACCGGAGACTTCTACTTCACCTTCAACTAGGGCTTTTATATCGACTCCTCGTTTAACAAGTTTTCCTCTTAAAATTTCTAACATCTGTTTAACTTGAAAATCTACTTCTGCGAAAACCACTACTGCAGATTGGTCGGTTACTTCGAACTTGGCATCAACGCCTTTAAAGTCGAACCTGGTTCCCACTTCTCGATTTGACTGATCAATAGCATTATTTACTTCGTGCATATCTACTTCAGAAACTATGTCAAAAGAAGGCATTTTTATCGGTACTCCTGAAGGTTTAGCTTACAAGTGAAAGTCCAATTTGATCAGTCTATCACCTGGGTCAATAGTGATGAAGTTGCCAGTCTCTGCACAATTCCCGCTTATCTGTACTCTTATCGGCATTTTTTTCGTAAGCTGGGATCGATTAGTCGAAAATGTAAGGAAATAAAGACCCTATTGACGATTATGATGCGAAATGAAAGAAAATGGTGGTCAGAAAAGCATTCAGCCTCTACTTTAGTACCGGACATAAATCTGATGGCCATGGTTTAGGTCTATCTATGGTCTATCGTATAATCAAATCTTGATTCGATAGCGAGATCGAAGTCAGAAGCACTATCGATGTAGGAACTCGATTTATTATTACCCTACGAACTTAATTCTTTTAAAAAATTAGATTATAAGCACCTCTCTTGATTGACATTCGACACTATTTATTAATTGGAATATTACTTGGCTTGGCCTGTATTTCGATTCTATTTTCCTTGTTGAGTGGAAGTGTCGAATTAACACTCAGCAGTGTATTTTCTGAGCTCTTCAATCCAGGCGACGGACTGGAAAATCAAATTCTAAGAGAAATAAGAATTCCACGAACACTAGCAGCTTTTACAACTGGCGGCTTACTTGCGATTTCTGGTGTAGTAATGCAAGTGTTATTAAGAAATCCCCTAGCCGACCCTTATATTCTGGGAATCTCTGGTGGTGCAGCAGTAGGCGCTCTTTCCGCAATCTTACTGGGCGCCGGTGGAATTCTTCTAACTAACGCGGCATTTGCAGGCGCTATTTTTTCCATAGTCTTAGTTTTCGGAATTGCTAATAAGTTTGGTCGATGGTCTGTAACCAGATTGTTGCTAACTGGTGTAGTGGTTTCAGCAGGCTGGGGAGCAGTGATTAATATTTTATTAACCACCAGTTCAACCAATAACGTTCAGTCTATGTTGTTTTGGCTAATGGGAGATTTAAGTCAAAGCCAGGTTCATATTGGTCACTACACTCTACTTGCAGTTGGATTAATCGGCGGTTTAATCCTAGCGCGTTCTTTAAATGTACTGGCTCGAGGAGAACTGGTTGCCCAAGGACTCGGGGTCAATATAAACCAGTTGCGCATCCTCCTCTATTTTGCGGCTTCTTTATTTACAGCAACAGCTGTGACCATGGCGGGATCGGTAGGATTTGTAGGTTTAGTGATTCCTCATTCACTTCGGATACTAGGCGCAAGAGACCACCGCGTACTTCTACCTTGTTCGATTTTACTTGGTGGCAGCTTTTTAGTTATTGCAGATAGTCTGGCCAGATCCTTAATTGCCCCTCAGCAATTGCCGGTAGGAGTGGTAACAGCGGTAATTGGTGTACCTACTTTTATCATTATTTTACGCAGCACGATTACCAAGTAGTTATGAGCCGAATAGACGTACAATCACTTAATTTGTCTGCTGCGGATAAAGTTCTATGCCGGGATTTAAGTTTCTCACTTAATTTTAAAGAATCCTGGGGATTATTGGGCAAAAATGGTGCTGGTAAAACATCTCTGATTCATAGCATCGCCGGCCTAAGAGAATTTAATTCTGGAACGATTAAACTCAACGATGCGAATATCAAAGAATTAAGAAGGTCAGAGCTAGCGAGAGAGATTGGAATCTTGTTTCAAGATGGATTGGAAACGCTTCCTTCAACAGTATTAGAAACCGTAATGCTTGGACGGCACCCGCATGTACAATCTTTATTCAAAGACGATTCAAATGATATTGCAATAGCCCAAAAGGCACTAGCAGATTTTTCCCTCCAGGATATTCAAGATAGGCAAATTAACTCCCTTTCTGGAGGCGAAAAGCAAAGAGTTGCGATTGCAATGCTTACCACCCAGTCACCTAACATGTATTTACTGGATGAACCTAGTAATCATCTGGACATCGCTTACCAGATGGGTATTCTAAATACTCTTCTTAGGCGGCTCACAGAACAAAATGCTGGAATGCTTATGGCAACTCATGACATCAATCTTGCCGCAAGGTTTTGCAAAAAATTCATTTTACTGTTTGAAAACGGAGAGACACTTTGCGGCAGCAGTGAAGAGGTTCTTAACCAAGAAAATTTATCCAGAGCCTATGGGTGTGAAATTCATAAAATGGAAGATGATGGCCGCACGCTTTTCTTTCCTGCATAAAAAATATAATGAAGAGATTAAAAGAAATCGGTAAAAAATTCGTGCTTGCCTAAAGTACCAGATGACGAATGTCTGCGAGTAATCCAGCCAAATAGGTGGCAAACAAACCGCCGTCCACTCCATTTACAGCCTTGTGATCGTAAGAAAGAGTTAGAGGCAACATTTTTCTAGGTTGAAATTCATTATCGACATATACAGGCTTAATTTCTGTCTTGGCAACTCCTAGTATGGCTACTTCCGGCGCATTAACAATTGGAATAAAGCCAGTTCCGCCGATTGCTCCTAAACTAGAAATCGTGAAACTAGCACCCTGCATTTCTTCAATACTGAGTTTGCGTTGTTTAGCCTTGTCAGATAGTTCCAAAACTTCTTCTGCGAGCTGCCAGATAGATTTTTGATCCACGTTCCTAACAACTGGAACAACCAATCCCGCGTCCGTTGCAACTGCGACTCCAATATGAAAATACTTCTTACGTATTACATATTCACCAGAAGAATGTAATGAGCTATTAAATTGGGGATATTCTTTTAAAGCTTTGGCGCATGCTTTTAGTAGAAATGGCAAGAAGGTTAGCTTAACACCCCTTCTCTCACCTTCTGATTTCAACTCAGTGCGAAATGCTTCCAGGTCGGTAATGTCTGCATCTATAAACTGAGCAACATGAGGAACTGCTGTCCAACTTCGATGCATATTCGTCGCTGTTAGCTTTTCCAGCTTAGTTCGAGGTACCTGCTCTATCTCTCCGAACTGACTGAAATCTATATCCGGTATGCTACTAACAGTTGCAGCACCTTCAGCTGGAGCATTAATTTGAATTTTAACAAATGCATAAATATCTTCTTTAATGATGCGGTTTTTTGCGCCAGTTCCGGGTACCTGGGTAAGATCCACCCCCAGTTCACGAGCCAATTTGCGCACCGCCGGACCCGCATAAACCTTATCTCCTGCAGTTGGAGTTAACTTTCGAGCTTCTGGCATGGATGATGCGGAGGGTGCGGGCGGAACTTCACTCGGAGCCTCTTCCGGTTCCACTGACGCACTAGTTGGTATCGCGGGTTTCGCAATTTTCTTTTCTGTTGCTGCTTCAATACCTTTAATAACAGCAATAGCAGATCCAGTTTTTACTTTATCCCCAACGGAAATTAACAACTCCATTAGTTCACCGGCCTGAGGTGAAGGAACTTCCATAGCGGCCTTATCAGATTCGAGGGTAATCAAAGAATCATCAACGTCAACTGCATCGCCAACTTTTATATGAATTTCGATTACATCAACTTCGTCATCAGTACCAAGATCAGGTACTTCAATGGTGTTTGGGACAAGCTCGTTTGATGCAGGTGTTTCTTCATGCTCTTCTGCAGGCACTTCTGGTTGGGGTATAGTTTCTTCTTGTTCTTCTGAAGACACTTCTGGTTGGGGTATGGTTTCTTTTTGCTCTTCTGCATTAGTACTTTTTTCAATCTCTGCGGCTGCTATTTCTTCGACTTCCAGGCTAAGCATTTCACTTCCAGTAGTAACCTGGTCTCCAAGATTTACCGCAATACTTTTAACAACCCCTGACATAGGAGCTGGAATTTCCATTGCTGCCTTATCGCTTTCCAGAACTAAAAGAGAATCATTTTCTTCCACACTCTGGCCAACGGAAACCAGAAGTTCAATAACTTCAACTTCCGTTGCGTCTCCTAAATCAGGAACTGTGATGTTTTCGATTGCCAAGAAGTACGCTCTCTATCATTTTAACTTGTTCAGAAATTACTGATTAAGTGGATTTACTTTGTCTAGGTTAATTCCTGTCGCCTTCATATGCGCCAGAATCTCTTTGGCATTAACCAGACCCAATTCCTTTAACTCAGTCAAACCTGCCAGAACCACAAACTTACTGTCAACTTCGAAAAAATGCCTTAACTGTTCGCGACTATCACTTCGGCCAAATCCGTCTGTGCCTAACACTCGATAAGAATCGGGAACGAATTCCCTAATTTGATCGGAATAAGCTTTCATGTAATCAGTGGTAGCAATGACTGGGCCCTTCTGTTTTGAAAGTTGTTCAGTAACAAAAGGAAGCTTTGCTTTCTTATCTGGATGCAACATATTTTCGCGACACACCGCTAAAGCGTCCCGCCTTAGTTCATTAAAACTAGTTACACTCCAGACATCGACAACGACTGAGTATTCCTTTCTTAATATTTCGGCTGCTTTTCTTACTTCTCTTAATATAGTCCCACTACCCAATAACCTGAGACGCTGGTCTTTATTTATAGCTTTCACAACTTTGTATTCTTTAGCCCCACCGTCTTCTAGCAAATACATGCCCTTGACTATGTTTTTCTCAACACCCTTTGGTATTTCCGGTTGTTGGTAGTTCTCATTCATGGTGGTTATGTAATAGAAAACAGACTCCATGTCCTCATACATGCGACGCATACCATCTTGCACAATTACAGCCAGCTCATAGGAGTACGTAGGGTCATAACTTACGCAGTTGGGAATGGTGGAAGAGAGTATATGGCTATGGCCATCCTGATGCTGCAGACCTTCACCATTAAGCGTTGTCCGGCCTGCTGTAGCTCCAATTAAAAACCCGCGAGCCTGGGAATCCCCTGCTGCCCAACACAAATCTCCTACTCGCTGAAAACCGAACATGGAGTAGTAAATATAAAAAGGAACCAAAGGGTAATTATTCACGCTATAGGAAGTAGCTGCTGCCAGCCAGGCGGAAAATGCCCCTGGCTCCGTAATGCCCTCCTCCAGCATCTGACCTTTCTTATCTTCACGATAAAACATGACCTGATTTGAATCTGCTGGATCATACAACTGGCCAACGGATGAATAGATTCCCATCTGACGAAACATTCCTTCCATACCAAAGGTTCTAGCTTCATCGGGAACAATCGGCACTACCCTTTCACCTATTTCCTTGTCTTTGCAAAGCGTAGTAAGCAACCGCACAAAGGCCATGGTAGTAGATAGTTCTCGATCTCCACTGCTCTTGGTTTGATTTTCAAATGCTTTGAGTAGAGGAACTGTTAGTGCACGAGCCTCAGAACGTCTTTGGGGCACTGGTCCGCCGAGTTTTTCGCGAGCCTTGTTCATGTATCTTATTTCTAAACTGTCGGGGCCCGGTCGGTAGTAAGGTACTTCTTCTAATTTGTGATCATCAATTGGGATTCCGAAACGGTCGCGAAACTTTTTCAGTGATTCGATATCCAGCTTCTTCACTGAGTGAGTCGCGTTTTGTGCTTCGGCTGATGCACCGAATGCATAACCTTTAATCGTCTTCGCTAAAATCACTGTAGGTTTGCCATTGGCTTTCACAGCTTCGGCATAAGCGGCGTAAACTTTGTAAGGATCATGACCTCCGCGATTTAATGCCATGATGTCACTGTCAGAAAGATGCTCTACTTGTTTTAATAGCTCAGCACTCTTTCCGAAAAAGTGTTCTCTCGTATATTCCCCACCGCGACTCGCATAATTCTGATATTCACCATCCACAGTTTCATCCATACGCGCCTGCAGAATTCCGTCTTTGTCGGCTTGAAAAAGCGGATCCCAATGTCGACCCCAAATAACTTTAATGACATTCCAACCAGCGCCGCGGAATACACCTTCCAGTTCTTGAATAATTTTTCCATTTCCTCGAACTGGCCCGTCGAGTCTTTGTAAATTGCAGTTAATAACGAATATTAAATTATCTAGTTGCTCTCGACCTGCCTTACTTATTGCTCCAAGCGATTCAGGTTCATCCATTTCTCCATCACCGAGAAATGCCCAAACTTTCCGATCCGAATTGTTCATCAAACCGCGACTGTCCAGGTATTTCATTACGTGAGCCTGGTAGATCGCCTGGATTGGACCCAACCCCATAGATACCGTTGGGAATTGCCAATAGTTAGGCATTAACCATGGATGAGGATATGAAGAAAGGCCATTGCCATTAACCTCACAACGAAAGTTATCTAACTGCTCTTCGTCAAATCGTTCTTCTATATACGAACGAGCATAAATGCCGGGAGCGGAATGTCCCTGGTAGTAAACGAGATCACCTTCATGATCTCCGCTAGGTCCACGAAAAAAATAATTGAATCCAACGTCATAAAGTGTTGCGGCAGACGCGAATGTCGAGATATGACCGCCAATGCTAGGATCTCGGACATTTGCACGCATTACCATCGCCATTGCGTTCCAACGAACTATGCCTCGAATCTGACGCTCCATAAACATGTCGCCAGGCATTCGCTCTTCATTGGTTGGAGAAATCGTATTGCAGTAAGGCGTGTTTACTAAGGAGGTTGGCGCAGTAGCACCATTGCGACTTGCATCGTTTGAAAGACGGCCAATTAAATAATGGGCCCGCTCGATTCCTTCCACATCAATGACTGACTTGAGCGCGTCCAGCCATTCCTTCGTTTCTTCCGGATTAGCATCGCTATGCTTTGTCATACCTGTTCCCTTGAGCTTCCAGGATCACTGGGCTGCTCGCCACTTCGTAACCTATTCATTATAGTTGTGTAATTTAATTACAAAGTGGCCGGGATTCTACTGCAAGTAAGGCTCGAACTCTAATTTGATTTCAATATCTTTGTAGTTTTACTACATTTCTTAATCTTGGCTGCTTTTTTTAAATAAATGTTATTTATTAAATAAAA
>Ga0310344_10004070_pt1 | contig 10886 bp, 10 predicted proteins | sample HC15DNA20200_MG_FD_203801 | JGI IMG/M metagenome (GOLD analysis project Ga0310344, IMG submission 203801) | Marine microbial communities from station ALOHA, North Pacific Subtropical Gyre - HC15-DNA-20-200_MG | ecosystem: Environmental > Aquatic > Marine > Oceanic | place: Pacific Ocean: North... | reverse complement strand
ATCTCCAAGATAACTTGTATTTATCGGATACCGGTCAGCATCGGGATTATTTAAATAATAATAATACATAGCCGCACCAATGGCGCATCCAGCATCATTTGCGGCAGGTTGAACAAAAATATTTTCAAAAGGTGTGTCATACAAAATTTTGCCATTTGCCACACAATTTAACGCCACTCCTCCAGCCAAACAAAGATTCTTATTTTTAGTTATCGAATATATGTGTTCAGCAGAATGAAGAAAAACTTTCTCTGTAATATATTGAATGCCCGCTGCAACATCTTTATGAATCTGTGTCAATTCATCGTTTTTATTTCTCTTTGGCCCAATGATCGATTTAAACTTTTCCGAAACATTTGAACGCCTTTTAAATGGGAAATCTAAATAGGAGTAATCAAACTTAAATCTACCCTTATCTTGAAATAAAACAATATCTTCAAATAGACGCTTGAATTTATTTGCGTCTCCATATGGCGCAAGCCCCATCACTTTACCTTCATCTGTGTGAGGGTAAAAGCCAAGATAATCCGTAATAGCCGTATACAAAGACCCCATAGAATCTGGCCATTCATTGCGACAATCTTCCTCGAAGACCTTTAGAGAATTACCTTGCGTCATACCAGCTAAAGAACTTTCAATCTCGCCAACTCCGTCTATTGAGAATAATGCCGATTCGTTGAAATCTGATAAATAATACGCACTAGCCATATGTGCTTTGTGATGGCGACAATAATAAATTTCACCGTCATATTTAAGGCTGTCTCGTAGTTCATTTTCTATGTTTAATGTTCCTTGAACTGCTTCGAACTCAGCCAACATGCGTTCGTTCGCATGGGGAAAAAATTCATACCAATGTTTAATAAACTTAAGCCTAACCTGTTCGAATGGATCTAAAGAAACACTAACAATATCAACATCACTAAGGTTCACATTCGCATATTTGAAACATGCTTGAATGGCATTAATCGGGAAATCCCCACATGCTTTTATGCCCGTAAACCTTTCTTCTTCTGCAGCAAACAACAACTTGCCATCTTCAACCAATGCAGCTGATGTATTCTTCATCCATGGGTGTAAACCTAAAACTAGCATATGCTCCGTTCTTCGCTATATAAATTTTGAAACTTGAATTTACTCAACAATAAAGTATGAAGTGCGAGAGGTAAAAGGAGATCGTTGTAGTCTTATGTTACGAAGACCTACCGTCTCTGCTAATGCTATTGTCTCACCAGGAGAATCATTATCATTAAGTTCATCAAACGCCACAATACTGCCTTTAACTAAACGATCTTTTATTATCTCAAGACATGTTTTGGTAGGCTCGTAAATATCTAAATCAAAATAAGCCATCGCTACTATTGTTTCGGGTTTTCGCTTCATATAAGCGGGCAGCTCAACAGAAACATCCCCAACAACAACATCAGTCTTTGATATATGCCCTGCTGGGTTATCTTTTTCATGGCACTTTAGAAGTTTCTCTAAATAGTTTGGATATTCATCTGAAACAGCCAGATTTCCTGGTCTCATCATGTCTTGAGATCCATCTTCAGGTGATACTGAAGGAAACCCAGTAAATGTATCGCACGCTATAACTCTACGATGTCGATTAAAGGGTTCATATATTCCACGCAGGGCAGTAAAAATTGCGGCGTTTTGCCCCCAACGCGTACCAAAGTCGAAAATACTACCATGCACATCTGTTATTTTTCTGTATAAAAGATCCATAAACAAAATACGGGATAGATTTTTAGAATTGATAAATAAACCTAGATTTGCCAAGATCTCATCATCATTTATCGGATGATTCTTATATAAACTGAGAAGTTCAGATCGCACAGATTGCTCTTCTTCACTCGAATAGTTCCATAAACCCAACTCGTTTTCTTGACGTTTTTGTTTTTTCATTTTATTTCACTCTCGCACTATAGCTTTAATTGGAACGTCCCAACCTTTGGCAATAATCCAAGCCCAATACCTAATTCTACCCTCAATCAGCTCATATCTATATCTTTTTGAGCCTTCCAATTTTTTAACTCTGATAGGTTTTAGTATGCCATCATCCATAGTTTCCGCTAAAGATTGCGGACTTGGAACATATCCTTTGTCGTTATTGATAGCATCTTCTAGAGTTGTGTAAACGTCACGATCTTCAGCGAGTGCTACCTGGATATCTCTTGTTGGAACTGTAATTTGGACAGAGGTGCATGCTTGAGAAATTTCATCAATATCTTCCTGGGGAAGAACTTTTTCGCCTGCTATTGCATTTTGTTGTAAATGCTCTGAACTTCTCGATTTTGGAATTACTATTACATTAGGTTGAGATATTAACCATCGTAAAGCCGTTTGAGCTTGATTTATGCCATGTTTCATGGCTATTTTTGCTAGCGTATCCTTAGAATTTTTATTATTAACAATATTGCCTTTATCCAACGGACTGTACCCTATTAAAGTTAAATCATTCTGTAAGCAAAAAGGAATATGTGTATTTTCAGCACTTCGATCAAAAAGATTGTATTCCATTTGTATTGAAGCCAATTTTATATCGTTTAAAGCATCGCATGAATCAAAAATTTCAGTCATGGAAAAATTAGAGACGCCGACATGCTTTACTTTCCCTTGTTCCACAAGCAAACTCATTGCTTCCATAGTCTCAGATATAGGAACATCACTATTCCGCCAATGAACTTGATACAAATCAATATAATTTGTCTGAAGTCTTACTAGGCTACTTTCACAGGATGAAATTAAATCTTTAAGCCTGCTATTCTCTGGCGCAACTTTCGTAGCTATAAAGACATCTTGCCTAAAACCCTTCATAACCCTGCCGATCAATTTTTCTGACAACCCATCCCCATAGGTTTCTGCAGTATCAATAAAATTCATACCTAAATCTATGCCGGTCTCCAGAGAATATTCTAATTCGCTGATAGAGTAACGGTTGAGAGATGAATTCGTTGAAATTAAATCACATCCCTGCCCGATAGAAGAAACTTTTTGATCAGTATTGGCAAATAATTTAGTGATCAATACCAGGCCTAATCACGATTCATATTTAAATACTTTTGGACTGAATTACACAAACTGTGAACATCCAGATTAGATAACGAGTGGAACCACTCTCGACTGCCGTATGAGATAAATTGTTTGTCTTCCACACCAAGCTTAGTAATTGCGGTACCTGAATTTTCCTTGGCCGCAATTTCTATAACTTCAGTACCCAATCCGCCATTTACAGAATTTTCTTCTATTACAAATATCTGCTGAGATTTTTTAAGAACTTCGTCTGCAAATTCGTACGGAATGGGTTTAACTCGATAAACATCAATTAGTCCTATTTTGACACCTTTAGATTCGAAAAACTGAACGACCTCTAAAGACTTTGATGTCATAAATCCGGTGGTAACTATATTGACTTTTTGGACGGGTTTTACAATGCGAAAACCGTCGTCAAAACTGTTAGTTGGCTGTCCTAAATAAGGGTATGTACCTTTGTCTAATCTAATGTAAGTTGGGGTCTTTATTTCATAAAATATTTCAGCAGATGCAGAAGCACTTAAAGCGTCACTTGGATTTAAAATTGTAATTTCTGGCAACGTTCTCATCACTGATAAATCATGTATACCATGATGGGTTGGGCCATCAAACCCAAAAGAGAACCCTGCCCCCACCCCTACAATCGCCACACCTAAGTTCATACTGCATAAGTTGACTTTTATCTGCTCAAAACATCGCATGGTTACAAAAGGTGCTATGCCATATGCAAATACTATTTTCCCTGCCATAGCTAAGCCAGCAGATACATTTATCATATTCTGCTCAGCTACCCCTATATTAATAAATTGGTCAGGCATGTCAGCTTTAAACTTTCGTAAGCTGTATGCATCCATGTCATCAGTCAAAAAAACAACGTCTTTATCAGATGAAGCGATTTCATAAACTTTCTCAAAGAAAGCGTCTCTCATATCGAGTGAAGTTATGTCTTGATCAGTTTTCATCTAATTATGACAATTCTTTGCGTGCTATTGATATCTCTTTTTCAGTGGGCACTGAATGATGCCATTCAACGCCATTTTCCATGAACGAAACCCCTTTGCCTTTTACCGTGTTTGCCATCACCATAGTAGGACCTTTGTAATTCATTGCCGCATTTAATCCTTCGTTAATTTCAACGAAGTTATGTCCATCTATTTCAATATAATTCCATCCGAAACCGTTCATTTTCTCTTCGAAATTATTAAATAGTGCCCCATCTTGAAGTTCATCGGTAACAGATAAACGATTCCTATCTATTATCCCAACAAGCCCGTCTAAGCAGTGTTCTCCAGCAAAGGTGATTGCCTCCCAAACTGACCCCTCATAACATTCCGCATCACCTAGCAAAACAAAAGTGTTATATTTCAATTGATCCATTTTTGCTGCAAGAGCAATGCCAGCTCCTAAACCCAGAACATGTCCCAATGAACCAGTATTGCATTCTACTCCCGGTGTATTTATATCTAATTGCCCTCCTAAAGCACCTCCATCTTTACCATATTGCAAGAATGTTGATTCTGAGATAAATCCTAGGTCTTTAAAAATTGCAAACAAAGCTAAGCAGGCATGACCTTTACCAATTAATAGCCTATCTCTCAACTCCCATTTGGGGTCAGATGCATTGAATTTAAGGATATTTCCATAATAAAAAGACACCAGTAAATCAGTACATGAATATGTGCCTCCAATATGCCCTTTTCCCACATGAGCTATTTGGTCAAGAACTTGTAATCTAACCCATTTCGACATATCAATTAAATTCTGTTCGTTTTTGTTTGAAAGCTTCATGTGAATCTAAACATGTCCATTCTAACTAGAAAAATCTTTAACAGGTTCAAAAATTTGTTGATGATGAGTACATATAACTTCAACAAATAGAGGGCCTGGCGTCTTTAAAATTTCAGTTAATTTTGAGTCAATTTCATCAGATTTGTTGATCAGTTCATATTTCAAATCAAACGCAGACGCAATCTTTACTAAATCCAATGTACCAGTACCTGTTTCATCTTCAGATTCAATCCGTCGGCCTTCAAAATATCCATCTTGCCAATTCCTCATCGAAACATATCCTCCATTATTTATAACGAAGAGTTTAATATCTAAGTTATAGTGAGACATGGTTTTGAGTTCCTGTACGTTTAATTCTAGTGACCCATCCCCGGTAACTGCTAATATTTGAGACTTCTTATCTGCAATGGAACTACCTATAGCTAAGGGTATACTCAGACCCATTGCCGCAAAACATCCTGAAGTTATCTCCCTCTGGCCTTTGTTGAACTGTAAAACTTGGCCGCCAATATAGTAATTAGAACCTGCATCAGTAATAAAAATGTTTTTACTGCCTGCCACAGCATCTAAGCGTGACATAAAGTGGTAAAGATCTATTGGATCCTCTGTACTTACAGAACTCAATATTGGCTTACTATCAGCTAAAAGCCTACATTTCTCCACCCAATCGTTCCAAGACGGGAGTTTAACTCCCTGTAAGTTAGATTCGGTTTTGAGTAAAAACTCAAGAGCATCAGCATGAATCTTAAGATCAATATGAACTCCTGGTTTACTAAGTTCAGCTTTATCTATATCAACCATGATTACTTTAGCGTCTTTTGAAAAAGCATCAAAGTTTTGTCCAACGACTTGTACAGACATCCTGCTGCCAACAGCAAGAATTAAATCTGCTTGCTTCATAATATCCGCCGAATATTTAACACCCTTGATCCCAACCTGTCCGAAATTCAATTTATGGGAGTGTGGAATTAGGTCCTGTCCTAACCTGGAAAAAATTATTGGTACATTCGCCTGCTCAACAAATTCTTTGATTACTTTGACTGCACCTGCTTGCCTAACACCTTGTCCCGCTAAAATTAATGGCCGCTTAGCCTTCAAAAGGCTTTCTACCACTTTTTGTGTATCAGAAGCAGATATGTCCGGCTTAGCATAATTGGAAGTTGGTATATATCCATCTAACTTATCTGGATCAATCAATGCGTATTGTATGTCCATAGGAATATCTAACCAAACCGGCCCAGGACGTCCCGTAGTTGCTAAATATACTGCTTTTTGTAGATGAAACTTAATGGAATCTTCTTCCTCAACCATTGCTGCATATTTAGTCATAGGTTTAACTAATGGAATAATATCTATTTCCTGTGTGCCAAATGATCTGATGCCATCGATATCAAGCAAATTCGTAGTATGATTTCTCTGCACTTGACCGGACAGCACCAAGATTGGCGCTGAATCAACCCAAGCCTCAGCTAGTCCCGGAATAGCGTTTGTTGAACCTGGACCACTAGTCACACAGACTGCACCCAAAGAACCCTTAACTCGAGCATATGCTTCCGCCATCATAGGGGCTGCTGCTTCATTACGCGCGCAATAAAAGTTAATTCCGGATTTGCCAATAGCGTCATTAAGATACATAGCTCCATTACCCGTAAGCATGAAAATGTCTTCTACTCCATTTTCAATTAGAAAATTAGCAATGTAATCGGCAACTCTTATTTTATTTGTTCTATGTGTCATATCAAACAATCTGTTTCTCTAAAATTTATAAAGTTTTGTCGCCTTATACCAAAGTCCAACTGCCGACATTTGATTAAACTCTCCAGAAATTACCATTTTTTTAAACTCATTCAGGCTAACCAAAACAACTTCCATACCATTTTCTATTGTCTGGCCCGGCGCTTTTACGGCTCCTAATGCTAAAAATCCGTATTGCTGAGGTATATATCTATTCAGCATGACCCTTCCTATTCCGAGTTCTTTTATATCATCATATTGGTACCCTGTTTCTTCTAAAAGTTCTCTGCCTGCAGCTTTCATTGGGATTTCACCATCGGAAATAAACCCAGCCGGAAACTCCAATGTGTAACCATCAATCGAATGACGATATTGTTTCACTAAAACAATCTCATCATCCTTAGTAATTGGCAAAATCATTACGCTGTTGGGTCCATCTATTAAGTAGTAGGGTTTGTCACTCGATTCAGCATTAGCTTCTGAGCTTACTATATTGAACCATTCGGTTTGAAATTCGATTTTTATAGCTACCTCGCTTGTAACCATGAATTAAATAATATGTTAATTATTGTAGATAATTTCGGTGCCATTTGATTCGAAGGATATAGACGAGATCGTGCAGTCAGATAAAGCAGATGCTAATTGTTCTTGCTTATTTTCTGGAACAAAAAGCAACATAAATCCTGATCCTCCTGCCCCAAGAAGTTTACCGCCAATTGCACCCGATTCCATAGCACGATTATAGATATCATCCACTCGTTTGCTGGTAATATTACTTGCTAACTGTTTCTTCGCAAACCATGCCTGATTCAATAAATCTCCGAAATCATTGATTGGTGAATCGCTTGATAAAATTTTGGTCCCTTGATCAACCATGTCTCTCAAGTTGCGAAGTACACTTAAATTGGAACTAGCATTTTCTAACATCTGACCAGCCACTTCCGAGCCAATACGGCTTGCACCGGTGAAAACTAACACTAACTTCGATTGCAAACTCTCGGCCTTAGCTTTGGAGATTTTAATTGGCTCAATTTTAAAGTCACTTCCACCCGGAAATTTGATTACATTAAATCCTCCGTATGAAACTGCAATTTGGTCTTGATAGCCTACATTCTCTTTTAGCCAGCTATGCTCCAAATCTATCGCCTTAGTTGCTAAATCATAATTGGAAGGATTCTCACCCCTTAAATGCAATAAGCAATTAATTAAACCTACAGAAAAAGAAGAACTTGAGCCTATTCCAGCTCTGGCAGGAAGATCTCCAACATGATGGATATTTAACCCTGTAATGTCTTCGAAATTGAGCATTCGCAACCCTTCTCTCACGGCTGGGTGTAGTATTTCTGAAATTGAGGAAACTGCCTCAACATGAGACCAAACAACGCTATATTTTGTCTCAAAAGCGGTATCGCGATAATCAGCCATAATGTAACACGATTTATCAATTGTGGTAGACAAAACTTGACCATCATTTTCTTGTAACCAAAGAGGGTAATCAGTTCCTCCTCCAAAAAATGATATTCGATATGGTGTTTTACTTATTATCATGATTTAACATCAGAGAAAAATTGCTCGGCTTTTAAGAAGGATATAGGAGTTCCGATATCAAGGAATTTGCTATCAGATATATATGCATAAAATCTATCGCCAATAAGTTCAGGGAATATATCGTTTTCCAAAGAAACGGCTTCACCGTCTTTGATTTTTTTTAATACTGACCGGTCAATGACATACATCCCTGCATTCACCAGACCTTCACCAATTTTGTTTTTTGTTTTTTCATTGAACGATTTAACCAAGCCTGATGAATCTACTACAACAGATCCGTACTGAGTACTATCTTCAACCCGGACGACTAACATTGTTAAAGACGAATCACATTTAACATGAAACTCCAATAAATCTGATGGGTTTATATCAGTATATGAGTCACCATTTATAACTAAAAAATATTCTGATTGAGACTTCGAACATGCCAATTTCAATGCACCCCCAGTCCCTAAGGGCTTAGATTCAGTTACATTAATGATCTCTATATTCGACTTATCAATAGTATCCACATACCTAACAACTGTTTCCGAAAGATGGCCAAGAGACAATACAACTCTTTTCAAACCTGCGCGGATTATTTGACCAATTAACACATCAATTAATGCTCCTTTTCCAACAGGCGTGAGTATTTTTGGCAAATCCGGTTGAATAGAATTTAATCTGGTTCCCAATCCTCCACATAATATTATGGCATCAGGGAGTTTATATGCGTCCATATTTCACTTCTGAACGCCAATAATCCAGCATATCTTGCAATGTTTGTTCATAAGATATTGATGGTTCCCATCCAGTAGCCCGAACAAATTTTGAGCAGTCTGGAATCTGTAAAGTTACATCTGCTGGTCTTATTAATTTAGGGTCTTGCTCTACCTTTACATCATTTTTAACTGAACTCATATTTAACAATAAATCGAGCATATCTTTGATCGTCATAGTCCTATTACCACCAATGTTATATACCTCACCCGGATCACACTTATCCACCAGCATCCAGTAGGCTTTCACAGTATCTCTTACATCGCAAAAAGTTCTAACCGAGTCCAAGTTGCCTGTTTTTAAAACTGGCTTCTGTATGCCTTGCTCAATTCTTGCAAGTTGCAATGCAAAAAATGAGTCTACAAAAACCTCGCCTCTTCTAGGCCCACTATGTGTAAACATACGACTTCTAATGGTTTTCAACTCGTAGGCCTGGTGATACATATAAGCCAGCATGTCCTCTCCGACTTTACTCACAGCATAAGGACTGACAGGATTCAAATGAGTGGATTCATTTATGGGCAACTGTGATTTATCTACTTGGCCATATACTTCTGACGAACTACAAACATGTATTACAGGATCAATTTTGGTAAATCTAATAGCTTCTAACAGATTAGATGTGCCTACAACGTTGGTATTAATTGTGTCTGCAGGAGCAGTGTAGCTACTACTAACAAATGATTGCGCTGCTAAATGAAAAACTATTTCCGGTTTGACTTGATCAAATATTGTGATCAATGAGGATAAATCGTTTAAATCCCCATCAAATAAAGTGACTTTATTTTCTATGTTAGAAATGTTATTTCTGGGACTCCTCCATCGCTTAATCCCATACACTTCATGTCCAGGATGCTCGTTTAAAAGATATTCGGCTAAGTGACTTCCTACAAAACCGGTTATACCAGTTATTAATACTCTCAATTATTCCCCTCCACTGTCACGAACTGACAAAATTGGATTGCTTGTTGGCCAACTAATATTTATTGCAGGATCATCCCAAAGGTAAGTAAATTGCGATGCACGTTCATAATATGTTGACTGCTTGTAGTGGAAGATCGCTCTATCACTTAAAACCAAGTGTCCATTTCCGAACCCAGGTGGAATCAACACTTGTTCTCTGTTTAAATCCGAAAGTTCAAAAGATTCCCATTGCAGAAATTGCTTGGAATCTTTTTTACAATCAACGACTACTAAATAAAAACGTCCGTAAAGACATGAAATCAATTTCCAAGTTGTTGAATCACCATGTATACCTCTTAAAACGTTCTTATTAGATGTAGATATGTCATCTTGTTTGAAGTCGACCAATATCCCGGCATTTTTATAAATTTCTTCGTTATACAACTCAATATAACTACCCCTAAAATCTTCAAATATAGTAGGCGGTTTAATTAGCAAAACTCCTTGTAACTTCGTTTCGGTTATATTTAAATCTATTTGCTGTTGAGATTGTTTTGAATCCATTAAAACGGTCCTTTAAATTCATCTATTTCCGGTGATTCTTGGACATCTGGTTCCCAATCGGTTTTCTTTCCCTTGATTAAGTCATATGCATTTTTAGCTATTTTTCGACTGTCAGGATAATACAGATCTTCTAAAATTTTCGTAGTCGGGCTTGTTACGAATTCAAAGCCCATACGTCGCATTTTAACTTTTTCATATCCTTGAACATTTTCAACTACTAAAGACATTATCTCAGCACTCGCTCCGCATGGGGTCCATCCATTATCAACTATCAATAAATTGCCAGTCTTTTCAACAGATTCACAAATTGTTTCTACATCTAAAGGGCTTAGAGATATTGGGTCAATCACTTCCGCAGAAACCGATGATGATGCAAGGCTTTGGGCTGCTCTGATACATTCAACCATTGCGTGAGATATGCCAACAATCGTTATGTCCTCACCAGCCCTTAATATTCTCGCTTTTCCAAAAGGAACTGAATACAAGTCTTTTGGTACTTGTCCTTTATAGTTATGAAGCATTCTATGCTCAATAAATATAACTGGATTGTCATCTTT
>Ga0310344_10004069_pt1 | contig 10886 bp, 10 predicted proteins | sample HC15DNA20200_MG_FD_203801 | JGI IMG/M metagenome (GOLD analysis project Ga0310344, IMG submission 203801) | Marine microbial communities from station ALOHA, North Pacific Subtropical Gyre - HC15-DNA-20-200_MG | ecosystem: Environmental > Aquatic > Marine > Oceanic | place: Pacific Ocean: North... | reverse complement strand
CGTTAACTTTCGCAGGCACTGCTATTTTAGTATGGCAGGGACATATTGTTTGGGCGATTGCATCTTTTGTTACTGGATATGTATTTCAGTTTATTGGTCATGCCTTTGAAGGGAATGACCCAGGAGAGGTCATATTGGTTAAACGTTGGTTTGGTATGCCCTATACGGCTATAGCCACTCGGTCGTCTATGGAAGGTTCCTATACAGAACCTGAGCCTTAGAACGGTGATTTGTTGCCGTCTGGTGAGAACCGGTGATATCAGGACTTCCGATGAATGGAAGGTAGTTCAAAATGAAGTATGGAAAATCATAATCTGTGAGCAGGGTTAAACGACATAGCACGTTCTTTCGTTGTTGGCTTGCGACCGTCTTGGCGTTGATGGTCGGGTGTCAGAGCGATCTGTTGTATTTACGTGACGAAGATGTGTCGCACTATGTGGATGTAGCGACAGACATTGCATACCCGGATATTGATGAGCCAGCCGGACCTAGTGTGATGGATACGCAGGCTCCTCACACGCTGTCACAACCTCGGGCAGAAGAGATATGGGATTTGCCTCTCGAAGAAGTAATTCGCATCGCGATGCTTCATGGGGACGTCATACCGAACCTGGGTGGTTTGGTTATGCAGAATCCAAATGCGATGCCAACTATTTACGACCAGGGAATTCGCCAAAGCGACCCCAGGTTTAGCGTGGAAGGAGCATTGTCAGAATTTGACACGAACCTGGTAAGTGGCATTACCTGGTCACGTGCTGACCGCCCAGTGAATAATGCTGTCAGTGTTGGAAATTTCTATGCTCAGCCGGATGTATTTATTTTTCAGGAAGATTCAGCGAATTTTCGAGCTGAACTTAATAAAACTACACCTGCAGGAACTCGACTGGCTTTGCGTAACCGGATTGATTACCGGTTGAATAATGCGAGTTCAAATTTCTTTCCTTCTGCCTATGATACCAGCGTTGAGCTGGAACTACGGCAACCTCTCCTTCAGGGGGCCGGCGTTGATTTTGGGCGTATTGCGGGGCCTCGAGGAAGCCCGGGTAATTTAAATGGAGTGGTGCTGGCTCGAATCAATGAGGATATTGCTTCTGCAGATTTTCAGCAGGCCGTTCGTAATTGGGTTTCTTCCTTAGAGGATCAGTACTGGTTGCTCTATTACGCTTATCGTGAATTGGATGCACAGGTAAAAGCGCGGGACGCTGCCCATCGAAGTTGGGAAGAAGCCGATAATAAGCTCAATCTTGGATTGCCGGGTGGTTCCTTAGCTGAAGTGGCTCAAGCCAGACAGCAGTATTTACGATTGGAAGCCGCTGTACAGGCTACATTAGGTGGCAGTCAGTCGTTTGTAACGGAGACAAGTGTTCGTGGAGGATTATACGGACTCGAAGGCAGGTTGCGACGATTGATGGGATTACCAGTTAATGACAACAAGATTATTCGTCCGATAGATCAACCGATAACGATTCCCTTTGTGCCTGATTGGGATAAGGTACTGACAGAAGCATTAATTTTTCGTTCGGAGTTGAGAGAACAGAAGTGGCGAATCAAGCGTCGCCAGGCTGAATTGTCGGTTGCTAAGAATTTCCTGTATCCGCAATTGGATGTGGTAGGTGCTTGGCGTTATAACGGATTGGGTGATCGGCTAACGGGTGATAATGATAATGCGCATTTTCAGAATTCTTTTGAGACCTTAAGCAGTGGAGACTACATCGATTGGCAGATGGGGGTGCAGATGTCGATGCCGATTGGCTTGCGCAGAGCGTTTTTAGGGGTGCAGAATGCAGAACTATCTCTGGCACGGGAACGAAAGCTTCTGCAGGCACAGGAGATGGAGATATCACAGGATCTAGCGGATGCGATTCGCCTGATGGATGCATCCTATGAACGGATGCGTACGAACCTCGAAAATCGAGAAGCTGCTTTGCAGCGATTGCGAGCGATGGAAGAATTGCATAGAACGGGTAGCTCAGGAGTAGGTCTGGATGATGTATTACGCGCACAGGAAGAAGTCGCAAGGGCCGAGACAAGCTACTTCCGCAGTGCTGTCGATCATACTTTGACTATAAAACAGCTGCACTTCGAAAAAGGTACATTGCTGCAATACAACCAGATCCAGTTGTCAGAAGGGGTATGGTCTGAAGAAGCCTATGATGACGCGTATCAGAGGGCCAGGGAACGGTCTAACGCACGCCGAGTAGGTATTGACAGGGTGAGCCCCCCTCCACTGGTCAAGGAAGGCTTGCTGGGATCCGCCCTACGATCGATAACCGGAAGCGAAGCGGACGTAAGTACCCATGAGGAGGGTATTCCATGGGAGTTGGAAGCGGAAGTCATTGAATCGAATGAACAATGGGGTTCGGTATCGGATGGGCAATGGGAAATTCACGACGAACAAGCTCCGCAGATGTTACAGCCTCAAAAAAGTGAAGAGAAAGATAAGTTTGACGAAGGAGAGGCTTTGCGCGACGCGCCTTCCACGTTAATAGATCCTTCCACATCCCCTTCCACACACCCGGGCTTTATTCCAACCCGCCGAACCGAGGAAGTCCGTGGTCAGTGGGAGCAGCGCCGATAGGTTTTGTTGTCAAACGTCAGATGAACGGGACAACCTCTTGTGTCTGTGTTCCATGCCCATGAAGATCAGCGGTGAGCTTGTGTCAAGTGCTTTGACGCTCTTATGGGTAGCATATGAAAGAGCCGATCCCCTATGATGACCCGATGGCAGGGGCATCGACGTGGTTCCTGCTGTCTCTCAAGTGGAAACAGCTTAATGGATAGGTTTGAAGGTGATCATTTGGGCCCACCGAGTAGTGGGGAGAAAAGTCTTGCTGAGATATACTGTGAATCACTGGAAAGACTTTGGATGGTCGTTGCTAAAAGGGGTGATTATCCTCGTGGTGCTGTTGGCTGTCGGATGGCAGCTATACGATGGATGGATGGATGCGAGTAATGAATCCGAACACTTGGAATTCCGCCCGTTTTGGCTACTGCTTTCTGGATGTTGCTACATGGTGTCATGGCTACCGGCCTCTTTGTGGTGGCGTCACGTGCTGCAGGGACTAGAGGTAACTCCAACCTGGTCAGATATATTGCGCGCTTACAATGTTGGTCATCTGGGGAAATATGTACCCGGAAAAATGATGGTTCCAGTCCTGCGATCCGGATTACTTCAAGGCCCTGATATGTCACCCGGAAAGGTCGTCATCTCTGTCGTATATGAAACGATAAGCACCATGGCTGTGGGCGGTTGGGTTGCTTTGTTGTTGTTTTTTCTGTTGGATTTGGATTTGGATCACAGAATGATACTATTACCGTTATTCATGGCCTTGGCAGTGACTCCGGTTCTTGTGATCCCGGTATTCAATCATCTTTTGAGATGGTTGACAGTTTCACTTCCGGGAGAGGTGATGGTGATTCGCGGATTAAATTTTCGAAGTGTTTTGTGCGGTTTCCTAGGCCTTGCTGCTGGGTGGGGGGTCATGGGATTGGCGTTAGGGATGACTTTGTATGGGGTTGGAGCCTTTGGTCATGTTTCTTTTATCAATCAACTGACAAATTGGCCTGTCTGGACATTCAGTACGTCTTTTGCTGTTCTCGGTGGGTTTGCAGCGATATGGTTTCCTGCAGGTTTAGGGGTGAGAGAAGGATTGCTGGTAACTGTTTTAGCTCCCAGTGTCGGAACAGCAGGTGCCATTGGTGGAGCGATTGTCTGGCGTCTGGTCAATGTTATAAGTGAAGCAGTGGTTGGAGGGGGATGGTATGTATTGTGGATAGCCTCTAAACGTTCACGTTCAGTGGGAGAGGAACGTTCAATTTGAAGGCGGGTCTGAAATTTCATGATGAATAGGGGGATCATCCGTGTCTTTAAATGACTGGAAACTAGTTAATAGTCAAACCATATCCAGGCACCCTGTTTTTTGTCTACGGAATGATCGATATCGATTGGAGCCTGATACGGATGAAAAAGAATTTGTCGTGTTAGAATCCACTGATTGGATTAATGTGGTTCCCGTTACCGAGAATAATGAAGTGGTGCTGGTTCGTCAGTTCCGACACGGTGTGCGTACCGTTAGTTTGGAAGTCCCCGGTGGGATGATGGAAAGAGACGAAGATGCAACGAAAGCAGCACGACGAGAGCTTAAAGAAGAAACTGGTTTTGTGGCGGAGAACCTTACGTTACTTGGGAGTGTATGGCCTAACCCTGCCATTCAAGATAATCGCTGCCATTGTTTTCTGGCTAGTCCAGTTCATAAAGTTGCGGAACCTGAACCGGACTTATGGGAGCGAATTGATGTGGTTCTGGTTCCACTGAAAGCAATTCCGGATATGATTCGGAATGGTTCCATACAGCATTCACTAGTCTTGGTTAGTTTTGCTCTGATGGGCGTAGTCGGGTCATCAAAAACGTAGCAAAGTTCAAGAGAAAAGTGACGGTCCACGATGAAGGTTTCACTCGTCATACCTATTTATAATGAAATGCACAGTATTGAAGAGTTGTGCAATGAAATTCATGAGGTGATGGAAACACACTCGATAGAGGCAGAAATTATTCTTGTGGATGATGGATCGACTGACGAATCGTGGAAGGAAATAGAAAAGATAGTAAGTTTGAAATCGTGCGTTCAGGCAATTCGATTTCGTCGTAATTTTGGTAAGGCAGCGGCTCTTTCGGCTGGAAGTTCTCTAGCGACCGGGACCATACTGATTACGATGGACGCCGATTTACAAGATGATCCTGTAGAGATCCCTTGTTTTCTGCAAGCGATGGAAAAAGGAATCGATGTTGTCAGTGGATGGAAACAGAATCGGAAAGATCCTTGGCATAAAGTATGGCCAAGTAAGGTCTTTAACCGTCTTGTCAGCATGCTGACAGGAGTGGTGTTGCATGACCATAATTGCGGTATGAAAGCTTACCGATCAGAAGTGTTTCAAGAAATTGAACTGTACGGTGAATTGCATCGATTTGTACCGGTTCTGGCCTATGCCCGTGGGTTTCGAGTAGGAGAGATACCCATTCGGCACAGGGCAAGAGAACATGGAGAGTCAAAGTATGGTACAAGTCGTTTTATCAAAGGTTTTCTGGATTTGCTCACGGTCAAATTTCTAACAGGTTTTGGGCATCGACCACAACATTTCTTGGGTACTGCAGGTTTGTTGGGAGTTGCCATGGGAGGAGCAGGATTGGTGTATCTCGCGTTTTGCTGGTTTAGCGGAGAGAGACCAATCGGCACACGTCCTTTACTTCAGTACAGTATTGCAGCATTGTTACTGGGATCTCAGGTAATAACGATAGGTTTTCTGGCAGAACTAATCATCAGTCATCAGGGGAGACAAGAGGGACGGTTCAGTGTTGCGGAACAGATTTCCTCAAAAACGATGCACAGTAGTGATGGCATACAGCAAGGCAAGGAACACCATAATCCCGCTTGATGATTCTGAGGCAATGGAAAAATGAGAGGACTGGATAGGAAATGACTGAAAAGGAACCGGTGATGACTGGTGATGATCGATACGATCAGACTGGTGAGACATCCGACTTGATCGTTCGGTATGCCTATAGTGTGATGATCGTTGTAAGTTTAGCAATGATCCTGGGCCGACTGTTCAACACGGTATATCTGGTAGAACCCTGGGTACGAAATTGGCCAGATAAGTCACCTACTACGTTTTCCACCCTTAGTTCGAATGACCGATCTCGGTGGGCTACGGTCCGGGCCATCGTGGACAATGGAACGTATTCCGTTGGTCAACGGATGACCACTGAAAATGGGGACGGCGATTATGAAGATTCCGGTATTCGGTTTGAAACTGGATTACGTGGTGTTGATTATGTGCTGCATCCCGACAGGAACAAGTTTTATTCCAGTAAACCTCCACTGCTTGCAACAATCATTGCTGTACCATACTGGTTGTTGCAAAGAGTCACCGGATGGACGTTGGCCGACAACCTTCTGGAAGTAACACGTAGTTTACTGGTTGTTATCAATGTGCTTCCCTGGGCCGTCTACTTGTGGCTTGTCAGTCGAATTGTGGATCAACATGCAGAACGTATCTGGACACGATTGTTTGTTTTTGCAACCGCTTCAATGGGAACGCTTCTAACAACTTTTACCGTTACTCTCAATAATCATCTTCCCGCTGCTGTTTGCGCGATGGCTGTGATCTACCTGTTATTTCGCGTGTTACAGACAGAGCAGGCACAGTGGCGAATCTGGGCCCTAATGGGAGCCCTTTGTGGATTTATTCTAGTTTGTGAATTACCCGGAGCCGCCTTGGTGGGTGTTGTTTTTCTGTGGCTGAGTTACCGCTGTTGGCGCACGACTTTTATCGGATTCTTGCCGGGAGTGATTCTAATCATTGGTTTGATGTTTTTGACAAATTTCATGGCGTTGGGACGATGGGAACCGGTTTATCGTTTCCGACATTTTGAAGATCCCGACAAGGCCGACTATATCTGGTACCATTACGAAGGAAGTCACTGGTCACCAGAAAAAATTGCCGGCATTGACGCAGCGCAAGAGAATAAGTCGACATATGCGTTTCATGTTTTATTGGGCCATCATGGCATTCTTAGCCATAGCCCTGTATTCCTTTTAAGTGTAATAGGAATAGTGCTTGGATGGAAAAAGGGAGGAGAGATGCGATTATTCTCACTGCTCACCGCTATAGTAAGCAGTGTTGTCATAGGTTTCTACGTGCTTAATACCAATAATTATGGTGGTAATACCAGTGGATTTCGTTGGTCGTTCTGGCTGATTCCTCTTTGGATTGTTGTTTTGATACCGGCTGTTGACATGATGTCAAAATGCGTCAAGGGACGTTTATGTTCTCTATTGCTATTGGCTGTATCGGTTATTTCTGTAAGTTTTCCAATCTGGAATCCTTGGCGACCGAATTGGCCTTATCGCCTTTTGGATCATCTTGAGTGGATTGATTACTCTATACAGCCACCGTGCGAACCTCTGGAGGGTTTAAACTCAATAGTAGCCGTTCATAGGGAACAACCTGGCATTACCCTGATAGAGCAACAAGGCCTGCCCGACAGGAAAACGGATTGTAACAAGATCAAAAGGAAAGAGGTCAATGGCGACCGTTCGTGTATTAGTTTTGCGAGCTCCTGGAACCAATTGTGATCGTGAAACCGCATTTGCCTTTGAATCAGCAGGGGCTTCAGTGGATCGAATACATGTGAATCAGCTCTTGAGTCAGCAGACCCTACTGTCTCAATACCAAGTGTTGTGTGTACCTGGTGGTTTCAGTTATGGAGATGACATTGGTGCAGGAACCATACTGGCCAGTCAATTTCGTATGCATCTTGCCGAAAATTTAAGAACGTTTTATGAAAGCGGTAAACTGATCCTCGGGATCTGTAACGGTTTTCAGACGCTGTTAAAAGCGGGCCTGTTTTCTGTTGGTCAACCGCAATTACCAGTCACGCTAGGTCTGAACGATTCTGGAGTCTTTGAAGATCGTTGGGTTGATCTAGAAGTGGTTGCAGAGCACAGTGTGTTTCTCAAGGGGCTTCAACATTTTCAATTGCCTGTGGCACATGCAGAAGGGAAGTTGCTGGCAGACAATAAAACGTCCGTTCTGGCCCTTGAAGATTCGGGGATGGTCGCCTTACGTTATCAATGTGAGAAATCATCGACGGGAGGATCTGGGAATGGGTACCCTCACAATCCAAATGGGTCCTGGAACCATATAGCAGGTCTGTGTGATGTGACCGGACGAGTGCTGGGATTAATGCCCCATCCAGAGCGCCACGTCGACGGACTTCAGCATCCCAGATGGACGCGGAGATCAGCAGAGACGGTGGAAGGTCAAGGGTTGGCGATATTTCGGAACGCGGTTCGTTATTGGAAGCATTAGAAGATGGACAACGAAGCAATACGGTTGCTGGAATTATGTGGATGCTTTCAGGTTGGCTACAGGATTCCGGACCCAAATGAGTCGGTTTCCGGCAATTCCGATTCGCGATGTAAAGTTTGATTGGATCGATGATGTCGCCCGGGGATTGCTTTGGAATGTCTATCTTCGATTCGCTTGGGGCCTGGAGGCGATTCGGTGGTATTGCTCACCGAAAAAGAGGTTGCGCGTTCAATGGTTTCTGCCGTTTCTGCATATCGTTCTTCCTCATCGTTTCCATATGCTTCTTCATAGGAAGATGCGTAACCGGGTTCCGCCGATTTTTGAAGTTCTACCTGATAGGCTTCCAGCACACGATTTTGTATGAGTTCGCGGGATTCTGTATTAATCGGATGGGCGATATCCGCGTGTAATCGTGCACGGCCATCTGGATCTTTGAGTGCGCGGTTGTCTCCGAGTTGAGTGCCACACTGACCACAGTATTGGGCACGAAGGTTGTTTTTTGTTCGGCATTGAGGACATCGATCTGTTAATTTTCGACTCGGCATCGCTACGAACGGCCCTCTATTCCCTTCGATGATTTTGAGGTCTCGCACGACAAACGCATTGTCAAAAGTAACGCTGCAAAAGGCATGCAATCGTTCGGAAGGTTCCTCTATGAGCTTGATTCGCACTTCGGTGATTTCCATGGCAAGGGCTCCTTTTGCATATTTCTCACGAGATCGTTCGAACACAAAACGCACGGTAGCCTTCAGAAGTAAGTCTGGCGGTATGCCGTTGGGCCTCCCGAAAAGATCGACTTATTCCATAGTATGCTGAACCACTGCCACTCAAACCGTGGCCAATAAAATCGAGTCTGTCAAAACATTCCTGAAGTTTGCAAATGTCCTGACATACGTATGATGCCGCGTACCACAAGCGATTGAAGAGGTTTTTTCCAATGGCAAACAGGGATCTCTGTTTCAGGACCTCGATAAGATGGTCACTTGTGTTTGGGATGGTCGGTGGAGAACAGTGGCTGAAAACCTCACGTGTAGAGAGCCCAAAATTCGGGCATATAACAACGCAATAAAGTGCCATTGGAAAATGAAAAGGAGTAACGATTTCACCACGACCCGAACATTGTGCAGACGATTCATGAAGGAAAAAATTAATATCACTTCCAAGTTCGGATGCAAAAGCATTTAGTTGTTCGAAAGACAAATTAAGATCCCATAACCGGTTCAGGGCGACAAGAGTAGTGGCTGCATTACTCGATCCGCCACCAAGGCCAGAGGAGATAGGGATGCGTTTACGAAGGTGAATGTTGACTCCCCGGTCCGTGCCGGTTTTGACACGTAGTAAGTCAATGACTTTGATGATGAGGTTGTCCGATCCTTCAGATAGTGTTGGCTCGGTATCACGTACAACGTTATTCGCCCATTCAGATTGACAGTGTAAGCGTGTTTCTCCTGGAGTACTTTCTGAGAAACAGAGTGTGTCGTAGAGGTTGACAGGAACCATCAGGGTGTCCAGTTCGTGATAGCCATCTGGACGTTTGTTGCATACTTCCAGAAATACGTTCAGTTTGGCTGGTGCCCACGCGAACAAGGATGTTGATCGATGATGTAAAAACACGAATCACTCTGGATACGTGGTATGGAATACGGGACTAAAGGTCTGCAGGTGAGCAGCCTTTTACGGAAAATCCTTTTCCTCCATCAGACGTGAAACGCAATATCCATATAATGTGAAGAAGCGTTAGAACCGATCTAAATAGATCCATTCATGGTGAGTAGGGTAGTGGGGTACTGTAGCGGTGTCAATTGCGTCACACGATTTAATTTAATATCTGGTCATAATTTTCTGCAGAAGGATACAATCCAAGGGTTGTGCTGTCATTGGGTTTTAGGAGTGGAAGAAGAAATACGATACAGAAATGGATAAGCATAAAGAGGTGCAAGGTGTCTCATGAGGTTGTGTTGGTAAGCGCGTGTTTACTTGGTAAGAAGTGTCGCTATGACGGTTCCAGTAACCCGAGCGATCAATTAAGTGTACTGACTGGAGATCGTGAAGTGGTCGCTGTGTGTCCGGAGGAAATGGGTGGCCTTGGAACTCCCCGGCTGGCTGCTTGCCTGGACGGTAAAGCAGCCGACATTATAGCGGGAAAGGGACAGGTTGTTGATTGTTCCGGTGGAGATGTTACCGAGGCATTCCTTAGCGGAGCGAGAAAAACAACAGCCATAACGAAAACGCATCATGTAACATTGGCCATACTGAAAGAGCGTAGTCCATCCTGTGGAGTGCACCAGGTGTATGAGAAAGGCATTTTGGTTGAGGGGCGAGGTGTAACTACGGAAATGCTGGTCAGGCAAGGGATCCCTGTCCTGGCGATGGATCCACCCAAACAATGAATGATATCGAACATGATGAAAACGTGGCAAAAGATGGCGGTGAATCAAAAATAGAAAAGGGAGGACGAGTGGTTGACGGAATTCATTAAGGAACTACTGGAACGTTTTCTTGGAGGTATGCAGCAAGCGGGATACACCGGTGTCTTTTTAATGATGACTATTGAGAGTTCATTTATTCCTTTCCCCAGTGAAATCGTGATGGTGCCAGCCGGTTATCTGGCCGGTTCAGGGCAACTATCTCTTGTCGGGTGTATTGCAGCGGGCATTGCCGGAAGCGTGCTGGGAGCTTGGATTAATTATGGATTGTCTTTTTACCTGGGACGGACCGTTTTGATTCAAGTGCTCAAGTATTTTTTGATATCTGAATCTAAGCTACAGAAAACAGAGCAATTTTTTGAACAGCATGGTGCGATAACGACTCTCATCGGTCGTTTAATACCCGGTGTCCGGCAGTTAATCAGTGTGCCCGCCGGACTTGCAAGAATGAATTTTCGACAATTTACTTTGTTTACGAGTATTGGTGCTGGAGCGTGGGTAACGCTGCTGTGTGTGATTGGATACTTGGCGGGTAAAAATCAACAGGCTTTGGAAGACGTGTGGGTTCAAAATAAGAAAATGGTTTTG
>Ga0310344_10004068_pt1 | contig 10887 bp, 8 predicted proteins | sample HC15DNA20200_MG_FD_203801 | JGI IMG/M metagenome (GOLD analysis project Ga0310344, IMG submission 203801) | Marine microbial communities from station ALOHA, North Pacific Subtropical Gyre - HC15-DNA-20-200_MG | ecosystem: Environmental > Aquatic > Marine > Oceanic | place: Pacific Ocean: North... | reverse complement strand
CACAACAACGCCAGCCTAGGCTGGCAAGGCAACCAAGGCCACAACTGCCAGAAGGCTAAATGCAGCAAGATAATTACGAGCTCTCATTAGTCTAAACTCCTCCAAAAAAATAGCAAAACCTGATCCAATCGGATCACAAAATACAAAGTTCGGTTCGAATCCCCTCGCACCATGCAAGCCGAACCGAAGAAAACTCCAAGCTACGCTATCAAACGTCTCCCCCCAGTCTAACTAAAAAATCCAACGATCGTCAAGCAATTTACGCCTAGCAACTGAATAATTGCAGCGAATCCAGCTGCCAGACTCGCGAGTTTTATTTTTTTCTGCATGTACTGCGCTCCTCCTCAAAAGACCTCAAAAGACCTCAAAAGACCTCAAAAGACCTCAAAAGAAAGACAACGAACTCAATCCTGCCCCCTTAAGAGAAACGCTTTAAACGACGGCTGAAGTCCCGCGCCAGAAACGGCCTGAAAATCCCCTCTCGACGGTAGCGACGAGTCACGAAGTTGGCGGTTCTCTTTTTTTTCAATTTTTTTTGGGTCGGTGCTATTGTACCGCAGCATTGCCACCGCTGGTGCCGTGCCGAGCATGTTGCCATGCAGCAAATTGGTCCCTGCGCGATGAAAACGGACCGGCGATTTTCCAATGCGGTAGATAAGATTATTTTCCACCGTAAAGCCCGTTGACCCCTCATCCATAAAGATACCGTTCGCTTCAGCGGTCCCCAGGTTCAGCGGCACATCATGGATGAGATTATCCCGCAGATAGCTGTCTGGCTGCCGACCAAGCGTGTAAATTCCTCCACCATCGGACAAAATCTCCATGACATGATGAATGTGGTTATGGGCCACAATATTCCCTCCCGCGGAGGTGTGACTCGAATTCCAACTCCAACCCAACGACACCCCAGTGTAGGGGTGGTAGCGGATGAGGTTATGTTCAATTCGGGTCCCTTGCGCGAGGCCTACCCAAATCGCCACAGCACCGAAATACTGACGACCACACTGCTCGATCAGATTGTTCTTCACGCGGTTGTCCGTGGAGGTCTGCTCCGGTGGAAATTGCCTGCCATCACCAATCATTAAACCGTTTCCGCTAATCTCAAAAAAATGGTTACCTTCGATGCTGTTCGCGCACGAATCACTGCGGATCCATAAACCGGAACCACCCAGTCGGGCGAATCGGCATGCCGTGAACGAGCATCCTTGAGCCCGGTCCACCATAATCGCACTTGGGATCGGAATCGTCCCGCCCGTCACACCGTCACGAGGCTCGTGCCAGGTTGCTTGTGCCGACGCGTAGCCGGCAGCCGGTGGAGACCACGCACAGTGTTCAAAAGCAAGTCCTCGAAAGTGAAGGTTGCGGATGCGAGGTGCAGGAAGTGCAGCTCCTCGTACCTCTACAAGACGCCGGGTCACCGGAACGATGGCATCCAAGGTCGCGACTGTCTCGCCCGGCAGCGGCAAATAACGAATCACACCCGCTACGGCATCAAGCCACCACTCCCCTGGCTCGTCCAACGCAGCTGCATGATTTTCAACCCTGTAGCGAGGATGTTCCTCGAAGTTATCCATTGCACCAAAGGGAGGCGTGTACCCCACCTTGGACGCTGTCAGGAGGTAACGGGTTTGCAAGTCAAACGCCTTGATCGATGTTCGCGAAATACACCAATCGTGCAAAAAAACCAACTCCGCACCAGCCAGATCTCCTAGCGACTCAAGGTCGCCGACTTGCGCCGTAAAACCAGTCCGCTGATCGTTACCGACTTTTTGCACGCGGAAGAATTCCTTGTTTGGATGGCGCGCCCACGTGCGCCGCTGACCATTGACGAACAATTCGCGAAACCGCAATTTTCCCACCGGCGCTTCAAGGAGGCCATTTTCCAACAGCTTCCATCCGGTGATCTTTTGGCCTCCACTAATCCTCGGCACAGATCCCCGGGCGCCAGCATAGATAACACGATGCCGCTCGGTTCCCGAGTCGCGATGGTCAAAAATTAAGGGCGCGTTCAAGGTGTAACGGCCGGCCCGCAGTTCAATGACCAGATCGCGAGTCAATCCGCCGGCAATTCGCACTCTCGCTGCCGCCTGTGCGCGCTGGATGGAAGCGAATGGTTTGTCAGCCGTGCCGGGATTCCGGTCATCGCCGTCAGGGACAACAAAAAAGTCCGCGGCGGGTAGAACGAGAGCCAAAAGCTGGGTTGCGGCAAAAATCAGACCAGCTCTAGTCATGGATACGGCCAAATAACAGATTTTCTAGCAGCCCAACTCGTGACCAATACGCGACAACTGCTCGTCCATGGGCTCTTGAATGGTTTTCATGTCGTCGGCTAACGCGGGATCGACTTGCAACCAGGCGAAACGCGGACCTTGCGACTGAAGAAACCGGGTAACTCCTTCAGTCCAGCCAGCGAGGTCATTGAAACTATCGACGGTTGGAAAACCGACCGAACGCGCCAGTCCATGATAGTCATTCTTCAAGTCGCTGGCTGCTGTTTTTTGTCCACCTGTAACGTCATAGATATTATTGTCAAGCAATACGATGGTCAGGTTGTTGCAACCAGCGGCCATCACCGTGACCAGGGAACCCATGCTCATCAGCAGAGAACCGTCACCTGTTAACACGATGACTTCGCGCTGGGGTTGTGCCAACGCGATGCCAACCCCAAACGGAATTGCGCCACCCATCGTGGACGGATTAAGATGAAAGTCCAATGGATGCTGAGCTATTAACGGCCAGACTCGAGACGAACCCTGGTTGGTGATCACCACATCCTCTGCCTGACGCGCGTTGGCCAAAACACTTAATGCACTGCGCAGTGGCATGCCGGCTTGGGAATTACTGTTACTGGAATCCATGACCTGTTACTCCGCCAACAAAACAATACCTGGCTTATTCATTTTCAAACAGCGACCAAGCCATTCAGCCACTTTGGGTTTGTCACTTGGATCTTCCACAATCTGGTACTCAAGTCCCCAGGCTTGGAGTATGGGCTCTGCAAAAGTTTTCGCAGTATCCTGGGAATCCGGGTTCATCCAGTTTCTGGCGCCGATAATCGCAATTACAGGCAACTTTAAATCAAATACGATATTGCGCAGCGCGTCGCCCGACTCAAAAAGTCCCGTCGTTTGCATCATCAGGATGGGGGTCTTGCCACCGACCATTAAGCCGGCTGCCAGTGGCCAGGCCTCACCTTCCCGACAAACTCGCAGCAAATCAAAACCAGGCGACTCCTCCAGTGCAGACTCCCAAAGCCCCAAAGAGGTATCCGGAATCCAGACGACGTGCGTAATTCCCAAATCGGTCAAAACAGAAACGATTTCTTCACCGCTGAACAACATCTTAAAGAGTTCCCAGTTGATATTTCTAAAGTCTCAAGGCAATCCCAGTGATTATGGGTTTGCCAACGGCACCCCGGTCTTTTGGCCAATTTCTCGAAGTTGCTGAGCAAGCGATTCTGGAAGTGGTATACCACTCTCGCGGCGCTGTTGCTCAACCTGTCGCTCTGGGTCTCCAGGAATCAATGGACCATCGGTTCCAGGGGCGGGTTTCGTGGATCGCATGGTTTCAATCCAATGATCCACCCGCTGACGGTATTCGTCCAGATCCATAAATGCATCAATTTTCATGGCGGCAAAACAATGACCGACCCCCTTGCCAACCGGAGGTGGGTTTTCACAGGCAGCAAGAAACGGGGGCACAAAGGGGCCCCAATTTGCGCCACTGAGCACACCGGCGAACAAATCAACCAACGAGGCCAGGCAATAGCCTTTATGACCGCCATGTTCACGATCGCCACCCAACGGTAGTACCGATCCTCCCTCAAAATAGTCTTCTGGCCGATTGCTGGCGAGACCCTCAGAATCAATGATGCAACCGGCGGGCAACGCTTCGCCTTTCCTGCGCGCTATTTCTATCTTGCCAACCGAGACGGTTGAAGTTGCCATGTCGATCACGATCGGCGGCTGCTTCCCAGCGGGAAATCCGACCGCAAGCGGATTGGTCCCCAAGGTTGATTCCGCTCCCCAAAGGGGGGCGACTGTCGGACTCGCATTGGTCATCGACCAACCAATCAAATCACGAGTTATCGCCTGCAGGGGATAGTAGCCAGCCATGCCGTAGTGGGAACTATTGCGGACTGCCACCCATGCCATACCGGCTGCAGCCGCTTTTTCCATAGCAATTTCGTTGGCCCGAGGCCCCACCATCAACCCCAACCCACCGTCACCGTCCACTGTCGCCGTACTGGCCGATTCTCGCAAGATCGTAACCTTTGGCTGCGGATTGACTTTGCCCTTTTCGAACAACCGTACGTAAGCCCACAAACGGGCAACGCCATGGGTATCAACACCGCGGCAATCCGCGGTCACCAGGACATCGGCGGCCAGTTCTGCATCCGCCTCCGTAAGCCCACAGTGTCGTAGCACGGAAGCGGAAAACGAGTGCAAACATTCAGCTGAAAAGATTTCTGCCACAACTGGAAAACCGGTAACTTGTTTAAGAGGGAGTATGAGTATGGAAAACTGGAAAGTTATGCGACAGCTATCCCGGAAGCAAAACCCGCCCCCCGCTCGCCGCGACAGACTGCCCTGTCATATAACTCGATTCTTCGCTCAAGAGGAATCGGATGATCGATGCCATCTCTTCAGGCTGGCCGATGCGCCGCATCGGGGTCGCTTCAATCATTGCTTCTAGGCTCTCAGGCGTCATGCTTTTTCTCGGCATCTCGGTCTCGGTAACTCCTGGCAGCAGACAATTGACGCGAACGTTGTGGTGCGCCCAGGCTTCACCGCACGATCGCGCCAGGGAAATCATGCCTGCCTTGGAAGCCGAGTAGGCAATTAATGCCGGTCGTGCGCGAAGTGCTGCCGTGGAGGAAACCACCACGATCCGTCCAAACTGCCGTTCCACCATCTCGTCCTTGACGGCAAAGATCATATTGAAGGTACCATCCAGGTTAACCTCCATAGTTCGCTTCCAAGACTCCCAACTGGTCTGGTCGGCTGACTCCACGACAGCCATTCCAGCACAGTGGGCGAGAAAATCGATCGGACCCAGCGCCTCGCGCGTGGCTGCGACCATTGCCGCAGCGGACTCCGGCTGGGAAACATCGCCCTGCACGAGGACCCCCGTTCCACCTGCCTGCTCTACCTCGTCCAACGTCTGACGCGCCTCCTGCTCGCGCGACACAAAATTAATTGCAACTCGTGCCCCCTCGGCTGCCAGTCGGAGCGTCGTGGCCCGACCAATGCCCCGGGACCCCCCGGTCACCAGTGCCGTTTTGTCTTTAAATTCGTTGGATGTCGCCAAGAAATCTGTCTCCGTTGTTAAAAGTCAACGCATTGTCTGCTTTCTGCGATCGGTGATCAAGATGCAAAAATATTGGACCCCGCCCCTGGGACCGCTGCGGGTTTGTTGTTAGGATCGGCCGTCTGCAACGCAACTCCGTAAAGTCGCTTGCAACCCGTCTTGAGACCAGTAGCCCCGTAAAGTTCGTCTGGTCAACCTGGCAGCCAGATTACCCGTTGGGAGAAAACAGACTGATGGAATTTTTCCTGGATACCGCATCGATTGAGCAAATCAAGCGGCATCAAGACCTGGGACTTGTCGATGGCGTGACCACCAATCCGGCGCTACTCTCTGCGGAGGGTCGCAATCCGCTCAAACAACTCGAAGAGATTACCTCGCTCGTCTCGGGTCCGGTCTCCGCCGAAGTTGTCGAAACAGAGCCGGAAAGAATTGTCGCCCACGCCAAAAAACTTGCCCAGATCGCCGACAACATTGTTGTAAAAATACCTGCTTCGCGTACCGGACTGGAGGCAGCCAACCAACTGCAGGACACCGGGATCAAGCTGCTGGTTACCCTGAATTTTCATGCAACTCAAGCGGTGCCCTTTATCAAGCTTGGTGTCGCCTATGTGGCGATATTTATAGGTCGTAGCGAAGATTTTGCGATCGATAACAAGCAGATTTCGTGGGACACTCGAAAAGCCATCGACAACATCAACAGCCCTACACGCCTGATGGCTGCCTCGATTCGGAATCCGGACTACTTGATCGATTCGATCAGCGCGGCGGCAGACGTAATTACCGTGCCGCCGGTCTGCTGGGAGAAAGTTTACCAAAATCCAATCTTTGAAATGGCCGAGCGCGAATTTTTGGAAAGCTGGCGCAAACTTCCAGCTGACCTGCGAGCCGATTACGAAACTTTTGATATCAAGTAGATCCTTTCTATGACACTAAAAATTGGAATCATTGGGGGAGGTCGCATTACCGGCCTGCATGGGCTGGCCTACCGCGACTATCCTCACGCAGAAATCTATGCCGTATGCGACGTTAACGAAGAGATTGCCAAAAGTCGTGCCGTCGAGTGGGACGCTGACCATGTGTTTACCGACTACCACGAAATGCTCGCCGACCCGGCAATCGATGCGGTAGAAATTATCACGCCCCATCATCTTCATGCCGACATGACAGTCGCTGCCCTGGAAGCGGGCAAACATGTCTCAGTGCAAAAACCGATGGCACTTACCGTGGCCGAATGCGACGCTATGATCGCTGCGGCGGATCGTACGGGAAAAAACCTCCGCGTGTTCGAAAACTTCCAGTACTACCCGCCACTGGCCAAGGCCAAGGAATTACTGGATGCCGGCGCGATTGGAGAACCAATTTCGATTCGCATGAAAGCGATTCAAGGCTCGCTTGACGGCAATGACAAATCGGAGCCACCGGTCCGTCGGATCGACGCGCGTCCACCTTACCCGCTGGCCCTCAGTCACCAGGTGCCCGGAGTCTCTCCGGACAACTGGAAATTTGACCCAAAGAAAGGCGGCGGCGGACGGATGGCACTCGACTATGGCTATCATGTGTTTAGCCTGGCAATGCACCTGTTTGGTGACGTCGAAAAAGTGTTTGCCTGGATCACCGAGCAAAATATTTTGCACGACTGGGTGCTGGACAGCCCGGCAATGATGATCTGGAAGTATCGCAACTCCGAACGCTACGGCAACTGGGACGTCGTTTCCTCCGATGAAATTCTGGTGCCTACGAAGTACTGGCCTGAAGATGAATGGGTCGAGATCAGCGGCACCAAGGGCTTCTTGTGGGCCAACCGCTGCACTTCGATGTTGCTGGACCGTCCCCCACTGGTCATGGTACGCGACGGCGTAACCACTGACTTTTCTAATTTTGATACCGATTTCGCGTCCAGTTTTGTACGGGGAACCCACGATTGGATTGCAGCCCTGATGGAAGGACGCCAGGCTTCGCAGTCGGGTGCCGAAGGAAAACGGGTCACCCAGTTCTGCCGCGCTGCTCAGCTCTCTGCCCGGGAACATCGGGAAGTTTCGCTCGACGAAATCGATTCGTAATCGATAGGTCACCTTTCGGTTGCGTCAGATGACCGTCGCCAAAATTTGCCGTAGCCAAGATAGGTAACGCACACCTTCTGGACTCGCATCCCAGCGGGGGCAAAAACCACCCGGCGGGCGAGACCAGGACCAGCAATTACCTTTCCGTACTCCTTGATGACCCGCGGCTGGCCAACTTGAAAGGCAAGGCTCGAGAGGGGGGGCCAGATTGTGCACAAAGAGACTTCGGCATCTCTTCAAAATCAAACAAGCGGCTCCCGAAGCGCGGACGAGAACTTACTCATCCCGTTCTGCAGACGACTCCGCTGCAGACGACTCCGCTGCAGACGACTCCACTGCAGACGACTCTACCTGGAACCCATCCAGATGGACCCAGGTCGGGCGTGGCTGCTCCTCTGGACTTAGGTGTTTGTCCGACCGGTGCTCGGCATGCTCGTCCAACACGGTTATCTTCAGTGTGTGCGGTCCCGGCTTTTGGAATTCTCGTGACCAAACCGCAATTCCCCACATCTCGTCGGCCGAGTACGTGTCAACCGTTTCTGCCTCGCCATCAATTTCAACCCGCGCCACCCCATTTTGGGGACCCAGCTTGGTGAACCACGTTACCTGAGAACCATGGAATTGCAGTTCGGCAGAATCACCACTGCGGTTGGACCGGGTGAGGCTGTGCTGAAAGGCCCAGGGATCCTCGTCGTTGACATCCCAACTGCCTGAGTAGGTCACCGGAGGATCCGTATCGTCGTAGATCTGACTCCTCAGGGAAGAAACCGTTTGGCAGGAAGCCGACTGCGAAAGATTGCCAGCCCCATCCACCGAAACAACTGCATACTGGGCCGCCGGGTCGGCCCCGGCCGAGTGGTCGAAGTAAAAAGTTCCCTTGGCGACCTTATCGATCATTTCACCATCGCGATAAATCGCGTAATGAGATAGCCAGTGGTCGTCCGTGCCCGATTTCCAGCGGACTTCAACGCCTGGATACCCCATGTTTTTGGCCCGCTCTACGGTCACGGCCTGCGGCGGGCCTGGCGGCACCACATCAAGATGATTGCCCGGGTGATAGGGAAGATTCAGATAAATGATTTCACCCGGCATGATTTCTTCCAGGGCGATTCCCTCGTTCATCCATTCGGCCCCACTCTTTTGCAGGTGTGACGACGACTCGTGAAAAGAAACCGTGTACTGAGCGTCGGGGATCAAGCCCTTCGGCCGGATGTTCACCGGCGTAGCAACAGGCCGCTTGGCGAAGATCACACCACGAAGTGCATCTCCACTGAGCCGCTGAAAATACATCGTCTGATCTTCGTCCCCCTCGACCATGGGCCGATACACCTTGACCCACCGGCCTACGACCTGGCGACTCTCGAGAAAATGATAAATATCGACCAGTTCGCGAATCCCTTCGATCTTGTCCAGGTCATAGGTGTCCTGGCTTATGTCGACGTTGAAAGCCAGCATCGCCCGCCATGATGCCTTGTCATACGAATTCGGTTGTGCCTTTTCAGGAAAATTGCTCGTCTTGTCAGGAGGCAACATCAAGGATGCCCAGTGATTGCGCAAAATGCCCACATCTCCATCGCTAAAGGACGTAGCCGAGGAAAACTGTGTGTATTCGTAACCGGCCAGCGTTCCTCCATTGTTGACCGACTGGAACGCACAATCGGGATGGGTATCCAAAAAACGCTGAATGATTTTTCGGAACCCCTGATCCTGTGCCAACACGTTGGTGTCGTCGGGTGTGTTAGGGGCCAAAAACCCCCCGTCGTTTCTCCACGTGTAGGGGCCATACTCCACATTCCATCGATGCAACTCCTCGACCACGGCGTCCACCACCTCTGGTTGTCCCACATCGAGTTGATAAGGAGCATTGGCGGTGATGTAGCCATCGGGAACCTTCAGGCCAACCCCTGAATCACGCTCTGCATAGTTGGTGGTTCCATAGAGCAAGAGCCCCATGTCGTATTTTGCAAGGTACTGATTGACACTTCGCCAATCGGGCCCATCCCAATTACCAAGCTTGTTCCACCACCCCCAATCGCGATGATACACATCGCCACCGCAATAGCGCATCAGGTCCACCACGCGAAACACCTTGCGATAGGTACTATCGATATCAGGCTCGGTACCACACCCTTCGAGCCATTGACCTAACATTCGAATCGCAGGAAACCAGTTGTCGCGAGTGTAATCCCACAGGTAACGATACTGCCACTCGAGACACGCATTGCCACAGTCGTCAATGTCGCCATGGAACTGCCCGATAAACGCTTTGGGAGTCTCGATCGACTCGCCTGGCAACAATTCATGGCGATAGTTCATCACTTTCATTCGGTGACGGGTTGAACCGTCTGGTTGCTGCTGAAGATCCGATCGCCAGCGGCCGAAATAATCCCAGCCGATAAAAACGCCATCGCCCGTTTCACAGTTACGGTACGCGTACCAGGGGGCGTAACTGGCGGTGCCCCCTTTGGGGCCCAGCTCGGGATTGCCACAAAAATTCCAGGAGTTGGCAAACGTCCCTGTGACTTTAACCACACCATCTTTCTCGGCAGTCCACACGCGCGCCACATCGTGGTCGGCGCTGGGCTGGGCATAATTCCAACCAATCCGCGGTGGCTGTTTTGGATGCTCCGGGTCAGCAACCCAACAACCATGTTTGTTGGAGGTCAAACAGATGTGGGCCCCCGGGACATTCACCAGGTCCTTCAGTTCCTCGCCATCGTAGTATTGATAACTCCAACCATTTTTTCCCTGCTCGGTGGAGTAATACCCCCAGGAAAGAAAAGTTCCGCCTTCACTATCCCGGACCTCTGGTGCGTAAAGACTGGCACTCGCCGTGGAAAGCCCCATGGCATTGGAAACAAAAACCAGCCGGTCTCCCGTTTTTACATCGACGTCCAAATCGTACTTGTGCTGGTTGACCGAATGGAGCGAGACGGCCCAGTCGTCAGCCGGCCAGATCTGCCTGTCGTTGTGCAGGATACGCGCCCTCGTGCCGTTGCCTGGCAAATGCTGGACAATGTCATCGGGAACGGGAAAAGGATCATACGTGTCATAGCTGCGAACCGGTTTGGCCCCAAGGGGCTCTTCGTAAAGCCGCCACGACCCCCAGATGCTGGCCCCGCCAGCCATCCAGTAGAAAGAGGTGTCGCTTGGATTTGAAGTTCGAATGGAAAAATCAAAATACCCCGGATCGGTAATCTCCAGGGCCGTTTCGCCAACGTTCTTGTACGTTACCCACTGACGAATCACACTCGAGAGCGGATACAAGACATAGGTCTTGGTCACCTGCAGAGGGCCACGTTGGAGGGTTATTTCCAGCTGTAGCTCACCTTGTGCAAGAATTTGAATGTCGCTGCCGGCAACCTCCCATTTGCCCGAGTCCCCGTCGACGGTCCCACTGTCACTTCCGACAAAGAAACCGGTCGACACCATGTCGAGCCCTGCAGCCTGCAACTTGCCTCCCACCGTTTGGGTCTCGCGAAACCGACCATCGACGACTTCAATCACGCGAACCAGG
>Ga0310344_10004067_pt1 | contig 10887 bp, 7 predicted proteins | sample HC15DNA20200_MG_FD_203801 | JGI IMG/M metagenome (GOLD analysis project Ga0310344, IMG submission 203801) | Marine microbial communities from station ALOHA, North Pacific Subtropical Gyre - HC15-DNA-20-200_MG | ecosystem: Environmental > Aquatic > Marine > Oceanic | place: Pacific Ocean: North... | reverse complement strand
GAAATAGCTTCACTTATCGGCAAACTCAGAGACGAGCGAGGTTTCACTATCCTTGTCATCGAACATGACATGAAAGTTGTGAAAGGCGTGTCTGACCGTGTCGTCGCGATGGATTATGGACACAAAATCGCCGAGGGCACCTATGAAAATGTCGCCAATGACGAACATGTTATTGAGGCTTACCTTGGACGGAAAGCTACGAGAGAGGATCAAGATGCAAGCTGATGTCCGCCAAATGCTAAAGTTATGCCATGTGGACACGCATTACGGCCCTATCCAAATCCTTAGGGATGTGAATATCGACATCAACATGGGCGAGATTACTTGCCTTTTGGGAGGCAATGCTAGTGGAAAGTCGACCACTTTGCGAACAATTATGGGCATGGTAAAGCCAACGAGCGGAACAATCGAGTTTGACGGCGAACGAATCGATGGACTGAGCATTCAACAACTGGTAAAACGTGGTATCTCAATGGTACCTGAGAACCGACGTATCTTCGGCCGCATGACGGTGCGGGAAAACCTTGAAATGGGTTCATTTCTACGTAGCGATCGGAGTGGTATCCGAGAAGATATGGACCGAGTATTTGGACTATTTCCACGACTTAAAGAGCGAGTGGGGCAGCTTGGTGGAACTATGTCCGGCGGCGAGCAGCAGATGCTAGCGATGGCACGCGCACTCATGTCTCGTCCTTCTTTACTTCTCATGGATGAGCCATCCATGGGTCTATCGCCTCTATTTGTACAGCAAACTTTTGACATCATTCAGGAAATCAGCCGACAGGGCACAACAATCTTCGTGGTAGAGCAAAACGCGAACATGGCTTTGTCTATCGCGGACCGAGGATATGTGCTCCAGACGGGTGAAATCGTGCTGGATGACACAGCTGCGAACCTGCGCGAAAACAAAATGATGCGCCAGGCTTATCTGGGCGAGACCTAACCTTATCCGCAGTGGCCGAACAAAACCGGCATCCTGAGCATAAATAAGACACTAGATGAAAATCCGCATTCTCACTGCTGAGGAAATACGCCGCGCTCTACCCATGCATGCTGCCATCATTGGAATGAAGGAAGCATATCGGCAACTTTCCTGCGGCGAGACCACCATGCCATTACGCAGTCGCATTGAAATGGCGGACAACGATGGAGTGGCATTATTCATGCCGGCCGCAATACAAAGCTACTCATCGAACCAATCGGGGTCGTTGGCGGTCAAGGTTGTCTCCGTGTTTGGAGACAACCTTGACCGCGGACTGCCACTCATCCACGCAGTTGTGCTGGTACTGGAAGCAACCAGTGGTCGCCCACAAGCACTATTAGAGGGCGGAACACTAACCGCTATCCGTACCGGCGCTGGGAGCGGAGCTGCTACTGACATACTCGCACGCCCGGATGCCACAACTCTGGCTATCTTTGGAAGCGGTGTACAAGCTCGCACGCAGCTGGAGGCAGTTTGCGCAGTACGTACCATCAACCAGGCATGGGTCTACAACAGGACACCTGCAAAGGCAGAAGCATTCGTAACCGAGATGCGCGGACAAGGTGCCATTCCAAACAACCTGTTGGTGGCTGAGTCACCAAAACAGGCTCTGGACTGTGCGGACATCGTTTGCACTGCCACCACCTCCCGCAGTCCGGTCTTCGATGGAGGCGACCTACAGCCTGGCACGCACATCAACTCTGTGGGCGCGTTCACCCCCGACATGCAGGAGGTGGATGCTGAAACAATCCGAAGTGCCTCAGTATTTGTTGATTCGCATAAGAGTGTATTAGCGGAGGCCGGCGACCTGATAGTACCCATCCGCGAAGGAGTGATCACAGAAGACCATATCTGCGCGGAACTAGGAGAGATTGTGGCCGAAAAAAAACCCGGACGCACTTCGCCGGAGGAAATCACCTATTTCAAATCGTGCGGAGTCGCCGTACAAGACGTAGCCGCCGCACAAATTGCTCTAGCTTCAGCTGAGAAGCTTGGGCTGGGAAGAATTGTTTCGCTATAGCATACGCTTGTCTTGTGGTTTCAACGAACAGTTATTAGCAGCCGACGTGCTATAATCTCTCACTATGTCATATCTGAGCAATCTGGAGTGCATTGAGTGCCAGACTGACTACGATTTTAGTCGATTGCAAACCATTTCCACTAAGTACGAAACCTCGTTTTTCGCCAATCGTGACCCAATAAAACTATCGCCACACCCGAGAAACTTGCTCAAGCTCCAACAGTACGTCGAGTGGAACATGCGCCACTGATTAACAACGGGAGGACACAAAGTATCTTTCAGTCATGGCTCTTGAACTGAACAAACTTACGGACCAGGTGTCCGGAATGGGCGAGACTCTAGCTGCACGTTCGACTGAGCTGGCTGCTCGCCTGCCACAGGCCCAAGCCGCACTAAAGTCGATGGTTGACGATGACCCCATACTACAGAGAAAAATAGAACGCGCGCTCTCATTTCACTGGGCAGGAGCAATCCCCACTAATGAACCTGTACATGCCAGATTTCCATGTCCGGCACATCCGGAGCGTGCCAACATTATCGCAGCGGATGGATCGCAGCTCTACCCCAACCGACATGGCATCGCGCTCTACTACCTCATCAACACCGGCAGTATCATTTTCCCCCACGGGATAGATGATGCCCCCACATGTGCATCTGAACCTCATCTGTTCTACAAAAACGATGACATGTACATGGGTGAACACCTAATCCAGGGAAATCTTGTGGACTCCCAGCGTGACCTGGCCGAACTACGAGAACTTGCCCGACTGACTGCGACTGAGGGCGAATCGGTCCCTACCCTAGCTATGGTAGACAATGGCCTACTACTATACCTAGGCCTCCACAGCAGCAATCAACGTCGCTCCGATGAAATCTTGCGTGATTACCTGAGAGCGCTGAGTGAAATCCATACCACGGGTGCAGCCATCTGTGGAGTAATAGATCGACCGCGCGCTGCCAACGTTCTGCGCCTCCTGCACGTAGCAGAACTAGACAAGAACGATTTCCAAGCAGAAGACTTACGCCAGCTCGGTGATTATGCTCAACTCACTGATCGCATGCTCTTCGAGTCACTCCAACCGGGCGAGCGCAGTGCACTATTCATCAACGCATCCCCCGAGAACATGGAGAAATATATGCCGAGAGGACATAAAATCATGTTCTTTTATGTAAACACTGGCAGCATAGACCAACCAGGAATACTAAGGGTAGAACTACCAGAATGGGTGGCAATCCAGCCACAGCAATTGGAGCTGGTGCACGCGGGAGTGGTTGAGCAAGCTCGCTTCGGAAGCGGCTTCCCGTATGTGCTCATGCGCGCACACGAATTAGCTGTAGTCACATGGAAACAGCGCGGTCAGCTAGAACAGATGGTAGCCGGCAGTATGTTACGGAGCGGGGTCTCGCCGATCATCTCGCGCAAAGCGCAGGGAAAGAAATGGACGGACGGAGGTTAACCATACTCAGGTGAGAGATCTATCTGCGTGTCGCACCAGTCTATATTACCATCACTTTATGGAGGCTCCTACCAAATGAACAACTCGGTTCCACACATCCCCATCGGCCGATTGTTGCGCAGCACCACTGTTGGTTTCACCTTCGGCTGCTCAGTTCCAGAACCGGAGGTTCCACTCTTTGGAGATTTTGTGAAAGCTCCTGCTCAGCATGGTCAATCTGAAGTCATCGGCCTGATTAGTGATATCCTCATCGAGGATGATCCTTTTGTACGCCAACTTATCGCCGCACCCGACTTACCAGAAGCCTATATTCAAGACCAACGCAAGAATCGCCAAGTACCTATTGAAGTCAGCGTACTTACAATCGGATACCGAAGGAACAATGCAGTGTTTCAGGAGCTACCTCCACAGCCCCCCATGACTCTAGACTATATTCAACGCTGCGAACCCGAGGAAATCGCCACCTTCACCGGCTCACACGACTACTTCGCTCTAATCATAAACACCCCGGACACATCTGCCGACGAGTTGCTGCCAGCAGCCCTGCAACGAGCTGCGAAAGCACGCCCGGCAGATGAACGCAGATTTTTCATGCTACAAGCCGGCAAAGAACTAGCCCGTCTTCTTGCAAACGACTTGCCCAGATTGAACACACTTCTACGCCGCATACAGGTAATCCCATGAAAGACGAATCCGAACTCGATCTAATTTTCCCACGTGACCATAATGAGACAAGTGAGCAACGTCCCTACCTTGGTATGGTGGTGGGCGGGTCACTCTCCCAAGGACTTATCGTCAAACTGGATGCCAGTGAATTTCCGGGCGGGATAATCGAGCAGCTTGCCATCGGTAGCTATGTAGTTATCCAAGGCCTGACTGGCCGGCGTTTTTTCTGCATCGTAACCGATATAGCTCTGGAACACACTAATCCTGCACTCGAAGCCAACCCCCCCAGCGAGAACGACGTTTTCAGTGCAGAGATTTATCGCAGCACAGTCGCCTATGGACGTGCCAGCATCGCACCAATGCTGGTCCTCGAGCAAGATGAAGAAAAACCAAAGCCAGTAAAAACTATCCCAGCGCATTTCTCTATCGTTGCGCATGCTAACGAACAGGACGTAGCCAATGTATTCGGAACTGAGGACGAGCACCACTTTCACATAGGTAGTCCCTTGGAAATGGACGATGTACATGTTAACATCAATCTTAACCGCTTCATTGAGCGCTCGTCAGGCGTGTTTGGAAAAAGTGGCACTGGTAAATCCTTCATCACACGCACTCTGTTAGCGGGAATCGTGAAATCCGCCAAAGCATCCTGCCTTATTTTTGATATGCACAATGATTACGGATGGGCCGTCAGGGATGAGCGCGGCCGGGAATACAAGGGACTCCAGCAGCTCTTTCATGCTAACCGAGTAAATGTCATCACGCTCGACCCGAAAACCTCGCAAGCTCGAGGAGATCGCCACGATGGGGCCCTGCGTATCCCATATGACGCCATCGAGCCAGAGGATGTAGCTATGCTGGAAGGTGTCCTTGCCCTCAGCGAAGTGCAAGTTAACGCACTATATTTTCTTCGTCGACGACTGGGCAAGTCATGGTTCCAGAAACTGATGTCAGATGATGACAATGACCGAGAAGAATTGGATAAATATGTCAGCGAGGGAGAGCTTATTAAAGGCACGCTAGGTGCTATCCAACGAAAATTCGAACTCTTCCGGCGCATGGAGTTCCTACAAGAGAGAGTTGGCGACGACATAATCGAAGACATCTTTCACAAGCTGAATGCTGGCACCAGCATTGTTCTAGAGTTTGGCACATTTGGCGATAGTTTGCCTGCCTATATGTTCGTGGCCAACTATCTCACCCGCCGAATCCACCGCCACTACGTTGCAGCAAAAAACATAGCGTCCGGGCGACAAGGCGATGACCCTAGGCCCCTGATGATTGTAATTGAAGAAGCGCACAAATTCTTAGATCCTGAGATTGCGCAGCACACTATCTTCGGAACAATTGCGAGAGAGATGCGCAAATACAACGTTACACTGCTCATTGTCGACCAAAGACCCAGCGGCATCGACGACGAGGTAATGAGTCAGATTGGCACACGTGTTACCTGTCTACTAGATAACGAAGCAGACATACGCGCCGTGTTCTCCGGAGTCAGTGGGGCAAGCGCATTGCGTGAGGTGCTGGCCCGGTTGGATACGCAGCAGCAGGCGCTAATTATGGGGCACGCGGTTCCCATGCCAGTAGTCATTCGAACGCGCGATTATGGCGAGAACCTGTATGCGGATCTAGGACATGTAACAAACGCTGACCCAGAAACTAATGTAAAACATGCTAAGGAGGGATTATTTGAGGACTAACACATCCCGCGCAAAATTGTTACTGCAACTTAATGGACACTAAAGAGCACCATCTGTGATGCTAGCATATTCCCGGTCATGGACTTCCCCAGAGCTCTCGATATACTGCAAAGACTGATGTCGGAAATAGGTGTCATACAGCTCTGCATAATAGCCACTCTTATCCATGAGATGCAAGTGGCTCCCCTGCTCAATAATGTCGCCTTTTCGCAACACGATGATACGATCAGCAGAACGAACAGTAGAAAGTCTATGCGCAATCAAAATGGATGTGCGGTCGCCCAGTATTAGGTCCAGAGCCTCTTGAATTTGAGATTCCGTGAACGGATCCACGCTCGCGGTAGCCTCATCCAACAAAAACACGGTGGGTGCCTGTAGCAGAACACGGGCCAGGGCAACCAACTGCCTTTGTCCTAGAGATAGTCGAGCACCGCGTTCGCCAACGTCAGTCTGTAGACCATCTGGCAAGGTATGGATCCACTCCCCTTCCCCGATACGACACGCCACAGCATGAATTTCTTTCACAGTTGCCCCAGGACATGAATAACTTATGTTGTCTGAAACTGTGCCGGAAAAAAGGAATGGGGACTGAGACACAATACCAAGCTGACGACGATACTGATGCAAGTCTAGACTACGCACATCTTGACCTCCGACGCGAATGAGGCCACCTTGAAATTCGTAGAACCGCGCTAGAAGTTTGAGAAGAGAAGACTTCCCCGAACCGGTATGACCCACCAGAGCCACGCTTTCCCCAGATGCAACATGCAGGGAGAAATTGCGGAGTACAGGCTCATTGTCACTATAATGAAAATCTACGCTGTGAAAGAAAATGTCTCCAGTATTTTTAAATGGCGTCTCTCTCGCAATTTGTGCAACCGAGGGCTTGGCATCAATAAGAGCAAAGACGCGCTCAGCCGCCGCTAACCCACCCTGAAATTGGCTCCAGAACGCAGCCAGTTGCATCATCGGGAACCAGAAGCGATCAACCGTAGAGACAAACAGATACCATGCCCCAACCGATACTACATTAACACTCACGGCACGGCCACCAGCGTACAGAATCAGTGCTATGCCAATGCCGGACAGTACAGTGAGAAATGGGAATACTGTAGAGAGTACCAGTCCGCGCCGGAAGTTAATTCTGTATGATTCGGCGTTCACTTCTGAAAACTCGCCGTAAATGGAGGATTCCTGGCGAAAATTCTTGGCTACGCTTATGCCGGTGACAGCCTCTTGAATGGCTGTGTTCACATTTGCCATGGCACGCGTACCCTGACGCGTAACCTTCCTAGCTACACGCCTCCAACCCTTCACGAGGTAAAACACTAGCGGGGAAATCACGAGCTGCAAGATGGCCAAACGCCACTCAATCGCAAACAATACAAATATTAGCACTATCACTACCGCCATTTGGTTGAGTACGTCCCCAACCAACCGCATGGTTTGCCCAAATTCGTGCGTATCAGAGGTCACGCGACTTATAACCCGTCCAGAACGATGTTCGTCATAAAATGGCAGATCGTGGCGCACCGCAGCCCGGAAGGCATCGTTGCGCATCTGCAGAACAACATCTCCTATAAGCGCAGAAAATACCCGGAAACGTAGATAATTAAGAACCCAAGTAAGTACCCCGATTGCCAAAATTAGCGCTGTCATCCGTAAGACCAGCTCTTGCTCACCGCTGGCTTCTAGCCGGTCCACTCCGCTTGCTACCAGAACCGGCATTGCCGCACCTAGCACAGATAGGACCAACAGAGACAGAGTGACAACCAGGACTTGTCGTACGTGTGGCCGCATATAAAGAGCGATGCGCCTAACCAGATCTCGGTCACTGTAAACACGGTCATAGGCCTCAGTGGCGAGACCACCAAAAACTGAAGTCATCTCAGCTCTCTTCTCGGTCCGGCTGCTCCCAACGACTATGGCGTGAAAAAATTTGTCGGTACGCAGGCGACGTCTTAAGCAGCTGAGAGTGGTCACCCACTGCTGTCACCCGCCCACGCTGCAACACCACGATTAAATCCGCCCAGCGAATCTGCGAAAGTCTGTGAGTAATCAGAAAGGTCGTACGCCCCCGAGCAGCTCGACGAATAGCACTTTGAATTTGGTCTTCTGTGGCACTGTCAATCGCACTGGTGGAATCATCTAAAACGAGAATATGAGGATTCGTCAAGAACGCGCGTGCTAGCGCTAGGCGCTGACGTTGTCCGCCTGAGAGCGTCATTCCACGCTCACCGATTACTGTCTCATAACCATTATTAAACGTCATTATGAAATCGTGAGCTTGTGCAGCACGCGCAGCTTCTTCAACCTGGTGCTGTGTAGCTCCAGGCAATCCAAAGGCTATGTTGTCTGCTACGCTACGTGAAAAGAGAAAGAGGTCTTGCTCGATGATAGATATCTGCCGACGTAGGGACGCCAGCTGCCAATCGCGCACATCCACGCCATCAACCAGAACACGCCCGCGCTGCACGTCATAAATACGATTGATCAGCTTCACCAAAGTGGTTTTGCCAGAACCCGTCTGACCAACCAGCGCAACGGTCTGGCCCGGCTCCACACGGAAACTAACTTCCTGCAGCACCTCAGAGGTCGGCGTGTACCCAAATGTGACGTTCTCAAAAACCACGCTTCCTTGAACTGCCTCCGAATGACCCTGCACGTTTTCGTCGAGTTCGGTCTGCTCCGTAATCAATTCCAATAGTCTCCGAGCCCCTGCGACTCCCAACGCCACCTGTGAATATGAGAATAGTGATACAAATACTGGAAAACCAAAGAGAGCGATCAAACTCATAAATGCAACCACATCTCCTATAGAGATTGCCCTCTGCTGATATAAAGTGACCGCATGCCAAAATCCAAAACCGTTTGACAGACCCATTAGTAATAACGGGAGAAAGCGTGCCTCAACGCGGCCCTGTAGAACAAAAGCGTCCCGGTATGCACCCGCGTGTTTCATGAAACGTCCGGTTTCAGTATTCTCCTGGGCAGCTGCCTTCACAGTCTCAATACCATCAATGGCCTGCGCCAGATGCGCGTTCAAATCTCCAAATGTTCCCCTTACACGTTCAGAAATCGGACGCAATTCAGTAAGATATTGCCAAACTGCAGCCGCATAAAGCAACACAAAAGCCAGTGGAACCAACATTAACTGCGGATGAATGGAAAAGGCAAACACTACAGGCATTATAAGGAAACTGCTAGATCCAATTACCATATTAAGCCCAGGGTTAAACATCAGGTTAATCTCGCGCACATCATTTGTGGCTCGCGCCATAATATCGCCAACAGCGTGCATATCGTGGAAGGTCATGCTCTTGCCAATCAGACTAACATAGAGCTCATCTCGACTGTCACGTTCCACACGCTGACCCATGACCTCCGCAGAAAAATTACGGACTAGCATTACTAGTGACCGACCAGTCTGGGTAACAACAACCATTGCGGCAACCCACAGTAAACGGCGGTAGTCAGAAATAGCCTGCTCATTCACCAAAGCATCAAACGCGATGCCGATCAGCAATGGTATCTGCGATGCCAGAGCACCATTACCTAAAGACGGAAGTAACATTCCCAGAACCGGCCACAGGTGCCAACGCGCATGCGAAAACAGCCAACGTAACGGAGTTCGCCTATCTGGCGAATGCCGGTTCTGTACGGTAAATTCACTTACAGTCATTATCGATTCATGAAGTTCACAACCAAAAAAGGCGCCCCACAATTGGGCGCATAACAAAGTATAACGTATTCCGGTTACAGGAGATAAGCCCACACGGTATAATCGACGCCAATGCGTAAAGGAACGTTTCTCTTTCCACTCACCCTAATCACTCTAGCCGGAGTGGCATTACGTTTTTATCAATTGAACACAATTCCGCCTGGATTACACTACGATGTAGCTGCAAATGCGATTCTAGTAGAAGATATTGCTATACGGGGATACAGACCAACATTCATAAGTGCATATACCGGAAAGGAGGTGCTGTTTTTTTATTCTACAGCAGCTCTCTATCGCCTGATCGGCTCCTCTGTTTTTGCCCTTAGAGCGTCCGCTGCACTATGGGGAATAGTAACGATCCCAATCACTTTTTTTGCCCTACAGCAATTGCTGCGACACGATCGGCATTCACGTTGGTTAGCAGCTTTCGGTGCCACTATGCTAGCGTTTTCGTTCGCGCATCTAGTCTGGTCTCGATTCGGTCTACGAGCAATAACTCAACCACCCGTTCAAGCACTCGCAATAGGTTTTCTGTTCCGAGCCCTACGTGCAGGCCGCACACAGGATTTCTGGATTGCAGGAATATTTACAGGACTTAGCGCACACACCTATCTAGCAGCCCGGGCCCTGCCATTTGTTCTCGCCATTAGCACCCTGCCATTGCTACGAGCGTACTGGAATCCACGATCAATACAGCCGCTGCCATCAGCCAAACAAATCTTTGGTTTCATTTTAGCCAGCGGTTTAGTAGTGGCACCACTTGGAATCCACTTCTGGGAACACCCACAAGAGTTTCTTGCCCGCATATCACAAGTCGCACCTAGAACAGCGGAAGTAGAATTAGTATGGCAAGGTATAACCGCAGCACTAGGAATGATTTTCATATCTGGGGAGCAATACCACCGCTTCAACATACCGGGCAAATCATTACTCGGACCATTGCTAGGAGCAATGTTTTTGTTGGGCTACGCTTTCGCTGCATGGCGCCTCCTACGTACGCGAGGGAAAAATGGTTTGGACAAGCCCATAAATCGGGTTGCTGAACTGATGTTAATAGTATGGATACCGGCATTCCTGCTACCGACCGCCCTAGCCGTGCACGAGGTTTTCCCATCAACTGTGCGCGCATTCGGGCTTTTTCCATTACTTTTCGCTCTGCCCGCCCGCGGGATGATATTGGTGCTCGACAAATTTGCATCATTACACACGATGCAGAAAATACGACTTCCTATTATTCTCTTAGCATTTGCCGGCCTAACTGGTGCTTTGACTACTCGCAATTACTTCGCTATTTGGTCCAATTTGAAGACACAACATCTTGCCAACGATGGGGACCT
>Ga0310344_10004066_pt1 | contig 10887 bp, 10 predicted proteins | sample HC15DNA20200_MG_FD_203801 | JGI IMG/M metagenome (GOLD analysis project Ga0310344, IMG submission 203801) | Marine microbial communities from station ALOHA, North Pacific Subtropical Gyre - HC15-DNA-20-200_MG | ecosystem: Environmental > Aquatic > Marine > Oceanic | place: Pacific Ocean: North... | reverse complement strand
CAGATTCCATCCCAGGACTGCCACGCAAACCGCCAGCCCGAACACGCGGCCACCTCCCGGTCTCGCCCCACCTCGCTCACGCATCATTCCGATCTCCGTCACCGGCCAACCTCACCTGGTCACTCCGACGCTCGATCCGCTCGACGACGATCCTCATCCCCGCTCGAGCCGCCCGCATCCGACACTCGCCGAGCAAGTCGGCCACTCTCCGACCGACTGCACCCGGCGGTTCTCCCGACGGCATCAGCCCCGGGACCACCAGCAGGTGACGGCACCGCAACCGTCGTGCCCGCCCCATGGCCCCCTCCAGGCGCCGCATCACGCCGCGACGGACGACCGGCGACGACGAGGCGAATGTCACGCGACCGAAGTCCACCACAGCTTCGATAGCAGACAACTCGACCCGGTTGCGTTCCAGCGCGACCGCCAGGTCCCGTTGCCAGGCCTCGGGCCGTTTCAGTACCGTCTCATCGCAAACCACCCGCCACCCGGCCGCAACCGCCCGAGAGACCAGCACCTCGGGACCATCACCGATGTCCTGCCGCAACGATTCCAGATCGATACCGGCCGGGACGTCCCGTCGTGATACATCACCGGCGACAGCCCCAGCGTTGCCCAGGACAACTGGCAGACCGGCGACGGTCGACCACTGCAGGAAACTCCGTCGGCTGCAACAGGGCAATCCTGCCGCCGACAACTGATGGCGAGACTGGCTCACGAGAATTCCTCCCACATCCGCTCAAACTGCTTCGAGAAATCTTCCACAAAACGAGGTTCACCGGTCACCAGGAAGTTCTCCTGGTTCCGGTTGGCCGCCGAACGGGTCCAGTTGTAGCTGCCGTTGAGCAGCAGGCGGTGATCGAAAATCGCGAACTTGTGATGCATGTGATCATCGGTCCGGTCGATGCGCAAATCGACTCCGGCCGATAGCAGCCGGTCGATATCCGACCCGCGGTCGCCGGCCTTGTCGTCATCGCTGATCACCCGCACCTTCACCTTCCTCTGGTGAGTATCGATAATGGCGTCGGAGATACGGTCGTCGGTGATCGTGAACACGCAGATGTCGACGCTGTTTCGGGCACGGGCGAGCAGGCCCCGGATCTTTGCGGGGCAGTCGTCCTTCGGAGCGAAATACGAGTCGGCCTGGGGTGGTGGACCACCGGACACGTCGGCCGACTGCAGCATCTTGACGACCTCCTCAAGCCAGCCGATCGTCTCGATCGATTCCGGATCCACCAGGGACTCGCGGGCGAGATCAAATGCCACGCTGCGATAAAGCGCCAGGGCGTGGGGATCGGGATCGATGTGATCGAAGATCCGTTCCATCGCCTTCCGTTCACTTCGAGTTACCCGACGATCGTCGATCGTCTGCTTGAGCATGGTGCGAACTTGTTGGGGATTCATGATTCGGGCTCCTCGCCACTCCTATCAGCAAACAACTGGCCGACGCTGGCCAGTTTCGAGTCACTCAGGTATCCGTAACGATTGATCCACACTCCCGCAGCCGGACTGTCAGCAACAATCTTCAGGCGGCGATGAAAATCGGTGTCGGGACCGTATCCGTGCACCAGCGGGTAAACGACCGACCGCCGTCCCACCGCGGCGGTGGCCTGTGCGATCTTCCGTCGCTGGGCCGAATCCGAGACCGGGTGCGGCTCGTCGGGTTCGGGATACCTGTAGTCGACCAGCGACTCTCCCCCGGGATCCTCAACCGTCCCGTCAAACATGTCGAGCAGGCTGATCAGTGCCCGGACCAGCAACCGTTCATCCAGGCCCGGACGGCGGGCCATCAGTTCGTTGCCCCAGAAGGTGACCATCTGGGCCCAGTGCATGGTGTAGAGTTTTGGCGAAACCGCATCGGAGTGTTCGGCCACGCCGGCAAAGTCCAACCCGGTCACCAGCGTCCAGGGCGGCATGAAGGCGTGCGACATCAACTGGAGGGACGGGTCAACGGCGTCGATCGCCTTTCGCCAATCGCTGACCAGGTCGACCGACAGCGCCGCCTTCAATCTCAACCATTCGACCACTCCTGGCCGTGCCAGGGCCTCACGGCCCAGGCGGAAACGGCCCCGATCCCGATCGGCCAGTTCGGCCAGGTCCCCGTCGGTCAACGACGTCTCGAGCCACTCCTTGAGATCCCCCACGTCGGACCGGATCCGGCCAAAGTCGAAACCGTGATCGGCCGCCCAGTTCTCGACATGCGTACCAAAGTCCTGGAAGACCTCACCCCACGTGTAGCAGGGGTACTCGGGCCAGTCGATCCGGAACCCGCTCACCTCCGGATACTCCCGCAGCACGTCGGCGGTGTAACAGCGGTTCCAGTCCCTGACGGCGGGACTGGCCAGGCTGGCCGTGTCGGCCATCCTCCCCTCGGGAATCTCGCCGTCGGGCGTCCTGGGCCGATCCTCGTCCCTCAGCCCCGACGGTCGCGCGGCGGGCAACTGCAGGAACACGTCCAGGCCCCGCTGCCTTGCGGCAGAAATGAACTCGCCGATCAGTGCCCCGTGCGTCTCGGTCAACTCGCCGGGTGTCCGCGGAGTGTAGGCGGATTCGGCATACAGTCCCGGCTCGGGCCGGTAGCTGATTTCACTCTGGACCCACAACGATCTCTTGCCGAACAGCGGCCGGTCAAACAACCGCGGACTGCTGCCGGCGTCATCGGGCGGCTGAAAACTCCCTTCGCCTTCGGCCGACTCGGCGGTGACCGTCGGGTTGAGTGCCACGGCCGTCGCGCCGGCGGCAGTCACATTGTCCAGGACCGGCTCGACCCCTTCGCTGAGGATGAAATCCCCCAGCACGGTGATTCCGACATAACGGCTCACTTCAGCGGACTCTCGTACCACACCACGTTCTTGCTTCCGCGTCCGGCGATCAGGATGTCCAGGTCGCCGTCACCATCAATGTCCACCGCGCGGATGTCATAGGATTCCTGGTTGCTGCCGATCAGGTGATTCTTGAAATGTCCCTTGCCGTCGTTCTCGAACCACCACGCCTCCTTGCTCCCGTAGCCACAGGTGGCCGCGTCGATGTCACCGTCACCGTCCATGTCGGTCACGACCAGGCAGTGTGGCTCCTTGAGCGTCTTGTGGATCTCGTGGATTCGGAACGCGGGGGCTTCGAACCACAACACGCCCACACCGTGACCGCGGGTGGCGATGAAATCGGTTTTGCCGTCTCCGTTGACGTCGGCAGGCTGGATATTGGTGGCCCCGGGCTGGTTGTCGGCCAGCAGGTGCTTGGTCCACGGCTTGGTCGGATCCTTGGGAGCCTCCCACCAGGCGAACCAGTTGCCCATCTTCGTCTTGTCCGACGGCCCCCCCTTGGCCGCGCTGGACGCATCCGGGCGACCGTCCCCGTTGACGTCACCGTAGCCCAGGTAATGGGAAAGCCCGGGAGCATCACCGACCGCGAAGATGTGGCGGTGCCAGCGATCGGCTTTCCGCGGACGTCGGGGCACCTTCAGCCACGCCAGCGAATTGGGAAAACGGCCGACCGGCTGGGCGCTGTTGGCCAACAGGTCGGGACGACCGTCACCGTCGATGTCGCCCTTCAGCAGACCGTGGATGCCGTTGACCTGGTCGTCCACCAGGTGAAATTTCCACTCCTGCTTCAACGGTTTCTTGGGCTGCTCGAGCCAGTACACCAATCCCGGCGAGTAGCGGGCTCCGATCCAGTCGAGATCCCCGTCACCGTCAACATCCATGAACTCCGAGTGGATGCACCCGTGCGCCGGGTTCGTCTCGATAATCGTTTCGGCCCAGTCGGGTCCGACAAACAGCCTGGTCTTTCCGTCGCTGTTGGCAATGATGTCGATCTTCTTGTCGCCGGTGAAATCCGCGGCGACGGCGTTGACGGTGTGTGCGCCACTGTGCACGACGTGCTTCTTCCACTCGGCCGCATCGGTCGATGCGACCAGCACGGCCAACAACGGCAACAGCAACAGCAATCGGGCAGGGCGATGCATGAGTCCGGCTCCACGTGGGTCAATCGGATTGGTCGGGCGTATCAGGCTATCAGCCCCAACTCCCGAATTCACCCGAACGGAGTTCTTCTCTGCTTTGAGACCTTTTTTCCTCTTGCCCGGTTGTCCCGACAGCATTTCTGCGGATAGTCCCTTGAAGACCCAACAGGTCGTCATTTCAACTATCGTGTCCTGCACGCCCCCTCCCTCCGGGAATTCGAGTCCTCGTCCATGAAAGTCCTTCTCAGCGGTGCCTCCGGTCTGGTCGGCACAGCCCTCTCCAAGTCCCTGTCCTCCGACGGCCACCAGGTGCTTCGGCTGGTCCGTGGCAGTTTTCCGGCGTCGGACGCCGATGCGATCGCCTGGTCGGCAGTCGAGGGAACCGTCGACACCCAGGCGTTGGCGGCGCACGGGCGGCTCGACGCCGTGGTGCACCTGGCCGGCGAGGGCATCGCCAACCGCAGGTGGACCACGGCCCAGAAAGCCCGACTCCGTGACAGCCGGGTTATCGGCACCCGAGGCCTTGCCGAGGCGGTGGCCGAGTTGCCCGAACCTCCCGGCGTGCTGGTCAGCGCCTCGGCGATCGGCTGGTACGGAGATCGAGGTGCCGAGTGGGTCGACGAAACCGACGAGCCGGGCGAGATGTTTCTGAGTGACGTCTGCCGTGACTGGGAGGCGGCAACGACACCGGCTCGCGAGGCGGGAATCCGAGTGGTCAACCACCGCATTGGCGTGGTGCTTTCGGCCAACGGCGGCGCGCTGACCAAGATGCTGCTGCCCTTCAAGCTGGGACTGGGCGGACGGGTGGGTTCCGGAGACCAGTACTGGAGCTGGATCACGCTGGACGACCTGGTCGCCTCGATCCGCCACGTGATCGACACCGAGACGATTTCCGGGCCGGTCAACGCGGTCGCCCCGGCCCCGTCAACCAACCTCGAATTCACCAAGTCACTCGGAAAAGCCCTGCGACGTCCGACAATCTTCCCGATGCCCGCATTCGTCGCCCGGTTGATGCTGGGCCAGATGGCCGACGAACTGCTGTTGGGGGGTGCACGGATCCGGGCGAGCGTGCTCGAACAGACCGGTTTTCAGTGGACTCATCGCGAATTGGACGAGGCGCTGGTCGACGTGCTCTCGTAGCCGGGGTCGAGCCAGCGACCCGGTCGCATCACTTCACGATCCGCTTGAAGTACTTCAGGTCGACGGCCGACTGGTCGAGCAACTCGACACTGGTCAGGCTGCGGAAACTCGACCCGCCCTTGTACTCGCTGTGAAGCGACACCGTCCCGTCGTACTTCAGTTCCTTCAGCCGAGCCACGAAATTCGGCAACGGCGCCTGGCCATCGGCCAGCGGCACGTACACCGTGCGGAACCTGGCCTGGCCGTGGTCATCGCGGCCCTTGGGTTTCCACTGGAAGTTCTTGATACCCACCAGCGAAACCCACGGGGCGACGAGGTCCAGGCCCATTTCCCAACCGGACAGCCCCCCCTCGACGGTCATGTGCATCGGATCGACATAGGCACCCACGGTCTTGGGATCGAAGTCCTTGAGGATCAGGTACAGGATCGAGCCGCCGTTGGCGAGGATCCGTCCCGAGTGGACATGCACACAGGGCTGGATCTCAAACTGGGAGGTCAGCTTGATGAGCCCTTCGAGTTTCCGTCGGGCGGTGTCGATCTGCTTGAGCAGAGAACCGAACGGCTGGTATCTCCAGTACCCCAGCTTGATCTGCCGGACGCCGTAGTGGGCACACGAGGCGATCACGTCCCTGGCGAACGGGCTGTCGGTTCCGTTGATCCCCGTCGAGGCCATCAGGATCTCGACCTTCTCTCGCATCGCCACCTGGTGGGCGTGTGCCAGGCCCATCTCGGCGTTCTTGGGCAGCACGTGGCCACCGGGCCGCAACGTCAGGTCAAGACCGTCAAAGCCCCGCTTCCTGACCTCCCGACACACCTGCTCGATCTTCATGTCGGCCAGGTTGTCAGTGAACAGCGCGTACTTCATCTGTGATTTCTCCCCACTCAGCAAGTTCACGGCCGGGACTGATCGTAAACGAAACGCCACACCACGACGTCGCACTCGTACATGAAGAACTCGAGTTTCCTGGTCGAGTTGAGTTCGGCCGGAGTGAACTGAACCGGGATCCGATCGTGCTGGAACGAGTCGATCGTCAACCGGCCCATCTTGTCCGGAGCGATCACCGACAGCCCACTGGGATACTGCCGCACCAGTTGAAAGGCCGTGGGCAGTTCCACGGTCACTTTCATCCGCCGTTCGTGTCCGGCATTGACGACACCAACGTAGAGGCTGCCGTTGTGCCACCTCTGCCAGTGGTAGACGTCGTCCCGGGTACGACCGGCCTCCTTGACTGTCCGCTCGAAGCGAACCGTTGCCGCCTGGGTCTTGCTCGGGGCGGGAGACAGCAACACCGGCTCGAGCACCTTGAGTTCATCGCCCAGGTCACACACCGCTCGCCAGATGCTGGGCAGCTTGCGGATATCGTAGTGGGACAACTCGACTCGCTTCGGCGACCAGTAGAACACGCTCGACCGGGCTCCCGCGGCAATGTTGGCGTGCACCTGGGCCCGGATCTCCTTGGCGTTGGGCCGGTGCGTCTTGTCGGTGATCACGTTGCGGCGGTCACCGATCCGCCAGTCGAAAGCCTGCGAGACGCTCCAGACCGACTTCGTCGGCCACCGTTGCGAATACCCCTTCGTTTCGCTCATCGTCCACGCCCATGGACCGTCGGGAACGGGGTAGGTGTTGGGCCAGAGAATGTCGGCGTTGTCGGCATTGTTGACGGAAAAGAATTCGGCACGAGTGCCGCAGATCACCACCGGGTGGTTGGGATCGACCTTCTTGATCATCCGGTAGACCTTGTTGAGATTGGCCGCGACCTTCTTGGGTTCCCGCCGGCGGCCGGGTTCATCCGAGAGATACCAGAGCCACAGCGCCGGTTCGTCTTTGACCGCCTCGACCAGTTTGCGGGCCGTCGGCACATCACCCAGGTCCTCGACCACATCGCGTGGCAACCCCAGTGCCACGCCGATCCCCTGCTCGGCAGCACCCCGCAGGTAAATCCGGGCCCGGCGGATCCACTTGTCCGTATCCCCGTTGATCTGCACCTCGAACAGGTACTCATGGGTCAGATCGAAACGGGCCTGTTTCAGCCCGGTGAACTCGGTGATCGAATCCGACGGATCGCGGAAGGCACCATAGATGTACCGCCGCTTGCCGTTGACCCTCACAAAACCGTCCTTGTCGATGGTGACCCTGGTGGGTGAGCTCTTGCCACTTTCGGCCACGACGGTCGCCGGAACCACGATCATCACGATGGACCAAACCACCGGCACGAACAACGTTCTGCACGTTAGCATCCTGGACATCAACAACATCTCCCTGGGTCACTCACGACGACGGGACGGCGACCACGGACACGGCCGTCCTCCCGAACCGGTACACCAGAACGGTCTGCCCCGGGCGGATCAACCCGGCCCCGACGATTCGTTCGACTCAACCAGCGACTCGGGACGTCCTGGCCAGAGCCTGTCGATGGCGGCAAACAGAAGAAACAGCAGCAGCACCACGCCGTATTCCAGTCCGGGAATCCGTGGCAGTTCTCCGGCCAGGGCCGCCACACCGTCGGCCCACGATCCGGCGTGCCACCAGTAGGTCACCAGCGTCGTCACCAGAAACGCGACCCACAACAGGCGTCGTCCCAGGGTTCTCAGCGGCAGTCCGTACACCTGGGTCATCACGAAAATCGCTCCGAAGCCAAACGTGAACATCGGCCACATGCGGTTCCCCTGATACCAGGCGACCACCGCCGCGTGCGGCAGGACCATCACCTCCAGGCACAACGTCCACCATCGGTTCCGGTGCCCGCGATGGAACAACAACACCGACTGCCACAGCAGCAAGAGGATGTAGAAGAATCCCAGCAGGTGACCGGCCGTCGCTTCGGTCGGGTGGTACCAGAACGTGTAGATCAGGGCCCAGGTGAAGAGGTACCCATGATATTCCCGGACCACGTTGACCATGCGACGGGGAAACGGAGCCCGCCAACCCAGCAGGATCCCGCGACGGGGGTTCTCCAGCACCAGGACCACCATCAGCATCAGCGCGACCGATCCCAGGGCCGTGACCTCCGGAACATCCCGGGCCAGCCCGTCGTACCACAGATGGGTCTGCAGCAGGTGCAGGCCGGCAAACAGCACGTGGACGGCAACCATCGCCCAGTTGAACCCACGAAACCGGCTCTCGAATTCCGGTTGGCGTCGCCGCGCCAGCCAGATCACCACCCAGGCCGACAGGTTGTGCAGGCAGTAGCCCAGCCAGGCGGTCAACCGCGCCACCTGGTCGGGAGCACTCAACCGCCAGGGATAGTGGAAGGGCCGGGTGGGTCCCACGATCTGAAAAGCGGTCTCCAGGCGGCCTGCCGTCAGGCCGATCACCGCGGTGGTCAGCCCCGCGAAGAGGAAACCCGCCAGGAAGGGTGTGCGATTCGATGAATTCATCAGCAAGGAAACGCCGTCGGACTCGGTGTTCCGGCTCTAGACCACCGGAAGTTCCACGACCGCCGCGTGCTGCACTTCTCGGGTGACGATGCGACCGATCAGCGTCGTGGCCGTGCAGTCGCCAACCGAGATCGACGCCAGCGACCCGGCCAGTCGGGGGTTGCCGTCGAAGACGACGATTCGGTCGCAGTCGGTTCGGCCGACCAACTGGATCGGGCCACCGACCGAGCCGGACGATTCTGCCGGGGTCTCCAGTGCCACCACCCCGTCCGCATCGTCTTCGGCAAGTTCGACACCGGGCACCGGATGGGGCGCCACGGCCGGCTGCCGCTTCTGCTGTTTCTGGGCCATCTTGCTGGGTCCTTCGACCAGCACGTCGACCGTCTGCCCGATGAACTCGGCATTGTCCTCTTCACAGATGACCGTCTGCGCCTCGAGCAGCCGGGCATTGCGTTCCCGCTTGACCGATTCGGGCACGTCATCGGCCAGGCGGTCGTCGGCCTTGGTCCCCGGACGTGGGCTGTACTTGAAGATGAAACTGTTCTTGAAACGGCATTCCTCGACCAGCCGCAAGCTGGCCTCGAAATCCTCGTCCGTCTCGCCACAGAACCCGACGATGAAATCACTGGAGACCGCGCACCCGGGCACGGTCTCGTTGATCCGACCCATCATTTCGCGGTACTCGCCCACCGTGTACCCCCGCTTCATCCGTTCGAGGACCGCGTCCGATCCCGACTGGGCTGGCACGTGCAGGTAACGTCCGACCTTCGGCAGGTCGCGAACCGCCTCGAGCAACGGGGTATCCATGTCGCGCGGAAAATTGGTGACGAACTTGATTCGCTCGATCCCCTCGATGTCGTGGATCGACTCCAACAGGTCGGCCAACCGCCAACTGCGGCCGTCTTCGACGTGCGAGTAGCTGTTGACCGTCTGCCCCAGCAGTGTCACCTCGCGGACGCCCTGTCCGGCCAAGGCCTTCACCTCAGTGGCGATCTGCGACGGTCGGCGGCTCTGTTCGGGACCGCGGGTGGTCGGCACCACGCAGTACGTGCAGAACTTGTCGCAGCCGATCATGATCCGGACGTAGGCCTGGAACGGGCTGGGCCGCATGGTCGGATCGCGGAGGGGGTCGTAGCTCTCGAAGCTCGACTTCACCTCGTCGCGGCTGCCACCGGTCCGAGCCAGGCTGACGGCCAGGGCCTTGTTGCGGTCCAGACGCGCGTCGGAAACCAACCGGGGAATCTCGGCCAACTGCCCGGTACCGACCACCATGTCGACGTGGGGTGCCCTCTGGAAAATCAGTTCCTGATCCTTCTGGGCCATGCAACCAAAGACACCGATCACCTGGTCGGGCCGCTTGCGCTTGCTGTATTTCAACCGGCCCAACTGACTGTAGATCTTGTGCTCGGCGTGTTCCCGGACACTGCAGGTGTTGAACAGCACCGTGTCAGCGTCGTGCATGCTCTCGGTCAGTTCGTAACCGTCCTCGCGCAACGCCGCCACGACCAGTTCGCTGTCGAGCACGTTCATCTGGCAGCCAACCGTCTCGATGTACAGCAGCTGGTTGTGGCTGTCGGACATCGGGGAGCTCCGTGGACCTCTGGCCTACTCGCGGACGCGTTCGATGTAGGTGCCCGCTTCGGCGTCGATCTTCAGCTTGTCACCTTCCTTGATGAAAGCCGGCACCTGCACTTCGGCTCCCGTCTCGACGGTGGCCGGCTTGGTGACGTTGGTGGCCGTGTTGCCCTTGGCGGCCGGCTCGGTGTGGGTCACCTCCAGCACCACGTGCTGAGGAGGTGTCATCGAGATCAACTGGCCGTTCCAGTAGAGCATTCCGACCGGGGCACCCTCGAGCAGAAACGCGATCTGGTCACCACAGACATCAGCCTCAAGCGTGTGCTGCTCGTAGCTCTCGTTGTCCATGAAAACGTAACCGCTCGCGTCCCGGTACAGGTACTGTCCGTCACCGCGATGGACATCGGCCCCCTCGAGACTGTCTCCGCTCTTGTAGGTCCGATCCAGGATCGTTCCCTTCAGCAGGTTGCGGAGCTTGGTCTTGTAGAGAGCCTGGCCCTTGCCCGGCTTGACGAAATTGCACTCGATCATCTCGTAGGGCTCGTCATCGAGCGTCACCTTGATGCCCTTACGGAAGTCGCCGGTATTGACCTGAGGCATTGGTTGTATCCGTTTCCACTGGCTATGCTGAGCCGTCCTGTGGTGGTCGATGGAACAATCGCGACCACCTCTCCACCGTGTTGGCACGATTCCCGGCCAACCAAATCCAGACTAGCACATCCGGTTTAACGACGGAACCGAGGTCCGCGTGGCCCGAGCAATCGTCCGCAACAGCATGTCCTCCAACACCCCGGAGGCCACCAACTGGCATGACGAGCTGTCCCGGGCGATCC
>Ga0310344_10004064_pt1 | contig 10889 bp, 10 predicted proteins | sample HC15DNA20200_MG_FD_203801 | JGI IMG/M metagenome (GOLD analysis project Ga0310344, IMG submission 203801) | Marine microbial communities from station ALOHA, North Pacific Subtropical Gyre - HC15-DNA-20-200_MG | ecosystem: Environmental > Aquatic > Marine > Oceanic | place: Pacific Ocean: North... | reverse complement strand
CGGATATCGACTATGTAATGGGATGTGGCGAGGAGGCCGTAGGAGACCGATACCAGCGTGGCGGAGGAAATCTTGCGAAAGCTGTTGCAGAACACAGCTGGTGCTCGAATGCCACAGGTTCTGACATCAAGGCCTTCTGCTGTGCGCCAAACCACGCCATCGTGATGGGTGCAGCACTAGTCGCCAGTGGCTTGTACAAGAACGTGGCTGTAATCGGTGGAGGATCGCTTGCGAAACTGGGAATGAAGTTTCAAGGGCACCTGCGCAATGGAATGCCCATTCTCGAAGATGTCTTGGCTTCGGTCGCCGTTCTCATAGGAGAGGACGACGGATTCAGTCCAGTCATTGATCTTGAGTCGGTCGGTCGCCACACGGTTGCGGCCGGCTCGTCACCCCAGGCCATTGCCGAGGCCTTGATTCTTGAACCCCTAACCAGCAAGGGACTGGGCATCCTGGATGTCGATCGTTACGCAACCGAACTCCACGATCCTGATATCACTGAACCCCAGGGAAGCGGGAACACTCCACTAGCCAACTATCGAGTGCTGGCCAGTCTTGCTGTCCAGCGAGAAGAGATCAGCAGAGAGGAAATCCCCGATTTCGTTGGTCGTTTCGGAATGCCGGGATTCTCTCCAACGCAGGGACATATCGCATCGGCCGTTCCCTTTCTTGGCCACGCGTGCAGAAGCCTGACCAGTGGTGAGGCGAATCACACGATGTTCTATGCCAAGGGAAGCTTGTTTCTGGGACGGATGACCGAGATGTCAGATGGCATGTCATTTATCTTGAGTCGCAATACCAACACTAAGAAACGTCAGAAGGGTTGACATGACAGAGTTGAGTGGAAAGTGCGTTATCGCGATCGGAGAACGCGATGGCATCCCAGGTCCAGCTATTGCAGAAGTAGTCAGATCTGCGGGAGCCCGAGAAGTGGTGTCCTTCACTCAGTGCTTCGTTTGAACGTCAGCCGGAGCTGTTGATCTGGATGATCAAACGAAGATTCTCGAGACGGTGCGAGCGAACGGTGACAACGAGGTTGTCGTCGTCTTGGGTACACCTGACCGTGATAGCACGGAAATCGTCACCCAAACTGTGACAACTGGAGATCCCAGTTATGCGGGCCCCCTGTCAGGAATCCCTCTCGGCCTGCCAGTCATCCATGTTCTCGATGACCGGGTAGCAGCACAGTCAGATCCGGCGACCTATTCGTCTGAGATCGGGCTGATGCTGGACGCGCTGGAAACAGATGCGCTGGTTGCTGCCACACGAACTTCAGAATCTGGGTAAGCGCTACTAATGGGTTCCGGTAACCCGGGATCTGCGATCAGTTAGAACGAGAAATGGGTGCCATGAGATCACACGCCAGTCGAGAGATGATCCGGACAGAAGCGATTCTGGCGAAGCCTCGGGAGCATCTCGACATTGAGCGCAATCAGGTTGGTTACGCCCAGCCAACCCAACTCGTCCAGGGGGACAGAGATGAATCAAGAAACCGTTTGGCTCGATAACGAACATCCCGCACTGCGAAAGTGCTGGCATCCAGTCGCCAGATCAGAGGATGCAGTAGAGGGAGTCCCATTACAGGTTGAGCTTCTAGGGGAGTTCTGGTGCGTCCTGCGGCTTGATGGGCAACTAGCTGCTTTCCCAGATGTTTGCCCGCATCGATTGGCCACTCTTAGCGAGGGGTCTGTTGTGGATGGAACTCTTCAGTGCGGATATCACGGTTACCGCTACGCAATGGACGGGAAGTGCGTGAAGATTCCAGCGCAGTCTCCGTCTCTTCCAATTCCGCCTCGGGCGAATTGTCAGATGGCTGCCGGCATTCAAGACCACTTGGGTTTGGTTTGGCTGGCCCCAGATGAACCACTTGTGGGACTCCCAGAAGTACCAGAACATGATGATCCGAATTTTGTGAATTGCCCACTTGAGCCTTGGGAATGGAATGCCAGCGCAGCCCAGATGGCCGACAACTTCTTGGACCTCGGCCATTTCCCCTTTTTGCACCTCGCAACGTTCGGGGTGACAGACGACGAGCAAGTGCCTGACTACGACATGGAGCGATCAGGTCTTTCCGTGCGCGTCGAGTATTCCCACGCCACCAAAGCTCTAGCGGATTCGATGGACAACGACGGTGATTTCAGGCAAGTCGAGCGGCACGACGTGTTCGTATTCACACCGCCGCATCATGTCTACATCTACATCGACTATGCCGATGAGAACGCCGTGCTAGCCATCAGCTTTGCGCACCAACCGGTGAATGCCTCAACAACTCGTCTCTTCTGCACCGATTATCGAAACGATATTGAAGACACGCCTGAAGCGCGTATAGAGGCAACAAGGTTTCAGTTAGCAGTGGGTGCCGAGGACAAAGCTCTGCTTGAACGATCGCATTTCAAGGCGGTGCCACTCGACCAGCGTTACGAAGTGCACACCAAGTCGGATCGTGTCACTCTAGAAATGCGCAGGATCTTGATGGACCTTGTCGCGTTAGCCAGCGAGTGAGTCATTTCGTGGTCGAACCGGCAAGCCCAGAGCATGTCCGTTCGATTCCCAAAGTTGAACTTCACGTTCATGTCGAGGGTGCCGCAAGGCCTAGCACCCTTACGGATCTCGCGAGACAGAACGGAATCGAGTTGCCCGTGCAGGACCTCGCCTCCCTGTATGCCTACGAGGGACTGGAAGATTTCATTGCTGCCTACGACATAGTGTGCCGCTGTCTCGTTAGCGCCGCCGACTTTGAGCGCGTTACCTATGAGTCCCTGGAACTCGCCCATCTTGCAGGCGTCCAGTACAGAGAGATGTTCTTTTCGCCAACCTTCGCGTTACGAAGAGGCATCCCTTTCCAGACTGTCTGGCAGGGACTTGCGGCAGGTGTAAGTGAGGCGCGCAAAGATTTTGGAATCGAATGCAAACTCATCCTAGATATTGATAAGCCCTCCGGTCCGGGGCCGGCCCGTGAACTGATCGACATGGCCGTTGACTGTGATCGTGAGGTTCTCGTCGGGATTGGTGGAGATGCCGGTGAGGCCGGAATTGATCTTGTTGCCTTTGTCGAACCTTTTGAGTTCGCTCGAACGAAGGGTTTCAGGACGACCATGCACCTCAGTGAAGAAGGACCAGTTTCGGACATAGCTGTCGGTGTGAGGCAAATAGGAGTCGACCGCATTGACCATGGCTTCAACTTGTTGGAGGACATGGACCTGACTCGAGAGGTGGTTGAACGGCAGGTACCGGTGACTGTTTGTCCAACCTCGAATGTTGAGATAGGTCTCCTGGATAGCTTGTTGGATCACCCGGCACCAGTCATGCGACAGCACGGAGTGCTGGTCTCGATCAACTCCGACAACGCAGAGATGTTTCGGATTGATCTGGCTGACGAGTTTCTTCGGGTCCAAGAGGCCTTCGGCTATGGACTAGCGGATCTCGAGGACCTTTCGATAGCAGCAGTTCAGAGCAGCTGGCTTGATGACGCGTCGAAGACAGAGATGAAGCGGCAATTCGCCACCCGATTCCAGGAGTTACGTTCGGAGATGGGACGAACCGAAAGGGCCTTTGAGTCGTGAATGGAGAGCTGAGGAGAGCATGAAGAGGTGGCAGCAATCTGTTTCCCATGCTTCGCCCGGAGATCCGCATGCCTGAAAGACGTTGCAACGACCCCGTACTGGAGAATCTTTGGCACCCCGTTGCGGCCATTCCTGATGTCCGAGAACGCGGTCCGATCACGACCCAACTCCTAGGCGAGAAGCTTGTTATCTCAGGACAAGAAGGTGAAGAAATTGTCGTCTCAGAATTGCCAGATGTGGAGATCGGTGGTCCGGCTGTGGAAGGCCGTGGAGCAGCCTCCCTCCCAGTCCTAGAGTCCTTTGGGTTCGTATGGACGAGTTTGGGTTCACCGCCAGAAACCCTCTTCGACATTCCTGAGTTCCACGAACCAGACCGCTGGTATGAGAACAGCGGAAGCTTCGGGGTGCATACCTCCGCTGGTCGAGTAGTTGAAAACTTTCTCGACCTCGCCCACTTTCCGTTTGTCCATGAGGGATATCTGGGTGAACGGCCTTATACGGAAGTCAAGGAGTATTCAGTAGGTATTGACAATGGAGAGATCTGGGCAACTGGGTGTGAGTTCTACCAGCCAATCGCTGCAGTTTCCGCGACAGATGGCCAGGTCACCAAGTACTCCTATCGGTTAGCGCACCCCTTCTGTCCGCTCCTCTATAAGACGAGCCCTCTAGACCCCGAAAGGTTCGATGTCATCGGGATCTTCGTCCAGCCGATGACGGAAGTTCAAACTTGCGCACACCAGTTTCTCTGCCTTCTAGATGAAACCAATGATGATGCGACCATCAAGAGGTTCCAGGCGGTCATCTTCAGCCAGGACAAGCCAATCCTCGAGAACCAAGTTCCAAAACGGTTGCCGCTAGAACCCCGAGCAGAAACTCCGATCAGGGCCGACAAGACGTCAATTCAGTATCGGCGTTGGCTCACTGAGCTTGGAGTTTCGTATGGGGTGCTCCGAGACGAGGCCAAACAAGTTGCCACGACCAGGGAAGAAGTCCACTAATGGGACAGGGATCCCATCAGTGGCACCCGGTTGCAGCGATCTCCGACCTCCGGCACAGACACGTATTCCAAACAGAACTGTTTGGCCACGAGCTGGTCGTCTGGCGAGCTGACGACAGTTTCGTAAATGTGTGGGAAAACCGCTGCCTGCACCGAGGCTCACGACTATCCGTTGGGATAAACGATGGAGCTGAACTGATTTGCGCCTATCACGGTTGGCACTACGCAAATCGGACGGCGGGGTGCACCTATATCCCTGCTCATCCATCTGATGCTCCGTCTCGCACCGTTTGCAATCGCGTCTATCCGTCATTCGTCCAACATGGGCTCGTATGGGCCGCCCTTGAACCACCAGATGACATGCCAGCCCTCGACTTGCTAGATGAAGGTGAGCCGCTTGTTCTGCGCAGCCTCCCTATCGACGCTTCACTCGAAGAGGTTCAGCACCATCTGGCAGGCCATGAATTCATAGTCCATACAGGCCAGAACGACCAGAATCCGCTCTTTGGATTGGTTCCCAGTGACCAGAATTCATTTTGTTACCAAAATTCGGCTTCAGCCGACCCGTTCGCAGCGCGGTTCCTGCTGCAACCGTTCAGTTCCACTAAGACAATCATTCATGGTCTAGTAGCCCCCGCCCCTGAAGAAGAAGATCGGCTAGCAAGTCTCCTTCACTACAACACTCAGTTAACAAGGTTCCGAGAAGAGGTCGAATCCAGCATCTCCGTCAGTGCAGACCTGTGGTTGGAGGACATCCACCGACCAACCCATGGACGGCGTGGGATCGTGCTCTCGACCGCTGACGAGATAGAAGTCGAAGTGGTCAAGAAGTGGAAGGCCGCAACAGACATCGCCGGCTTTGAGTTACGCCCAGCCGGAACGGAACTTCCGACATTCCAGCCTGGAGCCCATATCGACCTTCACCTGGCCAATGGCCTGGTTCGGCAGTATTCGCTAATCAACGGGCCAGGAGAACAGGGCTGTTATCAGATCGGCGTAAAACTGGAACAGGACTCGCGCGGAGGGTCCAGGTTTCTCCATGAAGAGGTCCAAGAGGGCGACAGGATCGCAATCTCAGGTCCGCACAACAATTTTGGTCTCCGCAGAGATACTCCTCGGACCGTGTTGTTTGCCGGCGGCATTGGGGTGACGCCGCTACTTGCCATGGCACAAGCGCTAGATAGAACCGAGCTCGGCTTCACGTTGCACTACTTCGCACAATCCACTGAACACCTGGCATTCCAAGATCGACTTGGAGAATTGGGGAACCGACTACGAACGCATATCGGATTAGGACCCGAGGAAACTATGCAGACTGTAGAGAAGACCCTCGGTTCCTACGACCACCTCAGTCAGGTCTATTCCTGCGGGCCGCCCCAAATGATCAACGCGATTCGCGATACCGCGTCAAGCCTGGGGTGGCCACCTGAAGCTGTTCACTACGAATACTTCAAGAATGAGAAGACAATCGATCAGCTTTCAGCCTTCGAGGTCCACCTAGCCCGATCTGGGGTCAGCCTCTCTGTCGACAGCGGAAAGACGATCCTTGAAGTCCTTCGTGCCAATGGAGTTCCCCTGCCCTCATCATGCGAACAAGGAGCTTGTGGGACTTGCGAAGTTGCAGTCCTGGACGGAGTACCACACCACCAAGACGTCTACCTCAATGAATCTGAGCATGAGGCAGGAAATCGAATAATGACCTGCGTTTCTCGCGCTCATTCGAAACAGCTTGTTCTAGACATCTGAGGCCTATCCGTGATCACTCTCTATGACTATGAACTATCTGTGAATTGTTACAAAGTTCGCTTGCTGTTGAATTTTCTTTCAGTACCTCACAAGCTGCATTCAATCGATTTTTTTCCCGGCTGGGAGCATAAATCTGAGTGGTTTAAAGAAATCAACCCCCTAGGCCATATTCCAGTAGTTGATGATGATGGATACATCCTCCGAGATTCGAACGCCATCCTCATTTACCTTGCTGCGAAATATGACGACGGGCTCAAGTGGTATCCAACCCAGCAAGCAGAACTTCTAGGCGAAGTCTCCCAGTGGATGATGTTCTCAGAAGGGACGACAAACACTGCCTCAGCCGCCAGGCTTCACGACAGCTTGGGCTATGAATTTGATATTGATGCCTGTCGCTCAGGGGCCCATCGTCTTTTCAGGGTGCTCGACGAGCACCTCTGGTTCCGCGAACAACAGAATTTGCCTTGGCTCTGCTCAGCGGAGTTTCCAACACTTGCAGACCTGGTGATCTTTCCCGATGTGATTCTCTCAGAAGAGGGGGGAATCAATCGGGTTTCCTATCCAGCTATTCGCCGGTGGACGGACCGGTTTCGCAGATTACCCGGCTTCTCCCTAATGGCGGGAGTGCTTCCAGCAGGAACGATCTAGTCGGTCAGGGCATCAAAACTGGCGGTCAGTCCAAAAGGTGGAGGCTGTCCATCATCTGGTGCGTCCCGGGTTTATCTCTATTGGTAGGTCTAGGCGTTTGATCAAGTCCGTAGCACGACCTTGGGCCTCTTCCATGACGCTTTGTTCATCAACCTTTGTACAAGAGCCCTGTTCGAAAATGACCTCACCACCGACGATGGTCATTTCTACATCTGTGCTTCGGGCCGCAAAGGCGACAGCCGGAATTGGCGCCGGTCTCGGGGTCATATGGGGGCCGTCAAGTGAGACGACTGTGATGTCTGCAAGAAGTCCTGGGCTTAGAACACCGGCTTCTATACCTAGAAATTCAGCTCCACCCCGAGTTGCAAGAGTTAGAGCCTGTTGGGGTCCTGACTCAGTTGGGTCCATGCTTTGAAGGCGTTGGATGATCACTGCCAATTTGATTTGTTCGAACATGTCGTTGCGAAATCCCGCCACAGCGCCGTCGTAGCCGAGCCCAATCGAGGCGCCGGCCTCGACAAGGTCGGTCAGTCTCATAGTGCCAAGGCCGAAGATTCCATGGGAGACCGGGCAGTACGCTATTCCTGTTTGACGCTCACCGGCTAAGGCAACTTCCTCGTCGTTGAGAAAAATCATGTGTGCTATGTGGGCATCGGGTCCCAGGAGACCGGCTTCCTCCAACCAGATGACCGGTCTTGTCCCGTGTTCGGCGAGGTAGACGTCGGCGTCGGTTTTGTATTGGGAGCAGTGGGTGTGCCACCCAACGTTCTTTGAGCGGGCGAGTTCAACTGCCGAAATGACGAAGTCCTGATCGTTGTAGATGATGTCGCCGGGGGCAGGCCAGATCTCCACCTTGCTACCGGCAGGACGTGCGTCGATCGCTTCAGCCGCCCTCACCAGTTGCTCTTCTTCTGGGTATGGCTGTTCGCGGCCCATTCCGTGCCCTATGGCGCCGCGCAACCCCACTGACTCCACTGCATCGGCAACGGCTTTTGTCGTCTCGAGGTCGGTTCCTGCATAGTGGTGGTCCAGGACGGCAGAAGTTCCGCTTCTCGCCTGTTCCACCGCTGCCATCGTCACTGCCGCTCTCACTTCGTCCCTTGTCATGCTTGCAGCCAGTGGCATCATGAACTCAGGAAGCCAAACTCTGAAGTCGACACCCTCTCCGAGGCCACGTGCGGCATTCTGAAATAGGTGGTCGTGGGCTGATACAAAACTAGGTATCACCGCCCTAGCGCTGCAGTCGACAACCCTTTTCGCTGACAGATGCTTAAGGTCACTCTCTAGGCCAACGGCAGCAATCCGGTCACCCTTGATTGCGACAGCGCCTGGTTCGAAGATCTGGGCGCCGGTGTCCATCGTGATCACTGCGCCACCTGTCAACAGGATGTCGCATGACCGGCCTTCAGCAGAAGGGATTCGATCCTCGTCCATGGCTATTAAGAGATCATATTTCCCTGTAGTACGTACTCGAGATAACGATTATGAGATAGATAGATTTCGCTAGTGGAATGAAGTAAGTCCCTGTGACAGAGTCAAACCAGACTTGACCCTATTGCCCGGAACAGTCCTTACGAGTGAATGGTCGTGGTGACACGTCTCCGTGTATCTTCTTGGCCGTGTCAATGGGATCTGCCTCTAGTTCTCCTGCCAAGGAATCTCTCGGCTCTGGAGATGCAGTGTCGATGACCGGGATCCGAAAGTCATTTGGATCGACCGTGGCCCTAGAGGGGGCAGAATTCCACCTGCATCATGGAGAGATCCACGCCCTCCTAGGCGAGAACGGAGCTGGCAAGTCCACTCTGATGAACATTCTCTATGGCCTGGAGCAGAGAGATGGCGGCGAAATATTGGTAGATGGAGTACCAGTCAATTTTGGCACTCCTCAAGACGCTGTTGCCAAAGGTATTGGAATGGTGCACCAGCATTTCAAGCTCGTACCCCGCCTATCAGTAATTGAGAACGTTCTCCTCAGTGATCGCAGATCACGAACGTTTCGACTTCCAGACCTTGATGTAGCTGCAAAACAACTAGAAGAACTTGCAGATCGTTATGGCCTGCCGATTTGTGCCACTGATCAAGTCGCAGAGTTGTCTGTGGGAGAGCAACAACGTGTCGAAATACTCCGTTCGCTCTATCTGGGTGCGAAGACGCTGATACTTGATGAGCCGACTGCTTCCTTGACACCACTTGAAGTGAACCAACTGCTGGCGAAACTCCGAGACCTTGCCAATACCGGAACGTCGATAGTCATTATCACGCACCATCTCGACGAGGTGATGGAATCGGCAGATCGGGTCACGGTCCTGCGGTCTGGATCGAATGTGCGAACTACGAAAGCAGCTGATACAAGCCAAGCCGAGCTGGCGAGGATGATGGTCGGAAGAGACGTACGAATCCTTACGCAGCCGAATGCAATACGAAGCCAGCCATCAGAGCGGCTGCCTCAAGAGCAAAGTCGTCCAGTACTGCAACTCTCTGGCGTTGGGGCCGGTTCTCCTCACTCCGCCAACGGCGGCGATACCGGGCTTAAGCGCGGATTGCTTGATATCTCCTTGGCCGTCCACCCAGGCGAGATTGTCGCTATTGCCGGTGTCGAAGGGAACGGACAAACCGAACTCGAAGACGTCCTTAGTGGATTCCTTAAAGTTGACGAAGGGGAATTCTCGATTGATGGCAACGATTTGGCAAGTTGCCAGCCGTCAGACCTGTTGGATATCGGTGTCGGATACATACCTTCTGATCGCTACAGGCGAGGCGTGATAGGAGCACTTTCAGTAGCCGTAAATATCTCCTATGACAGGGTGAGTGAACCGCCAATAGGAACCCAACTCTGGGTTAATTCTCGAGAGATCATGAAGCAAGGCAGTAAAGCAGTTGAAGAGTTCTCGATTGTTGTCCGAGATGCCGGAGATCTCGTGGGCACCCTTTCTGGGGGCAACGCACAGCGGGTAGTCATCGCTCGCGCGCTTGCAAAGGATCTTCGGCTCCTCGTGGCAGCGCAACCAACTCGTGGGCTTGATGTTGGAGCGATCGAGTTCATATGGGACCTCCTTGATCAACAGAGGTCACAGGGGCTCGCTACCCTGTTGATTACCACCGATTTAGACGAAGTTATGGCTCTCGCTGATCGCGTCTACGTCATGTATCGGGGACGGTTAAGGGAAGTGCCTACTGACCGTGAACTAATTGGCATGGCTATGGGGGGCTCGAGTGAGGAAACTGGAGACCCACGTTGACGCCTGCTGGTCAGTCCATGAGCTGGTCCGGTGAGGAATCTCAGGTCGTGCATTCGTATCCATGAACATGAAAGTCGACTTGGACAAGAAGTTTGAACTACCAGCGTCTCTCCGCTGGTTGTCGGCGGTCTTGGGGGCTCTGGTTACTGGTGGGGTTCTTCTAGCCCTAGTTGGTGCGAACCCTGTCACTGCCTATGTCGAGATGGTCCAGGGAACATTTGGTTCTCTTTTCGACTTGAGTCTGGTGCTCACGGAGATGGTCCCATTGGTGATCATCGGCCTCGGTCTTCTAATCGCCTTTCGGGCCCGGATATGGAATATCGGAGCAGAGGGCCAGTACATGTTTGGGGCTCTCCTCGGTGGGGCGTTTGCTCTCCATGCTCCGCTAGGTACCCCGTTTCTTGCAGTTCCGGCAGTGCTGGTAGTTGGGGCGTGCGCTGGCGCGCTTTGGGGGCTGCTCGTAGCGCTAGCGCGTGTGCGCTGGCAGGTGAACGAGGTGATCTCGTCGCTCTTGCTCAACTACGTCGCTGTGTTTGTATTCGCATACGCGGTTCGAAAACCACTGCGAGACCCTGGTGGATTCAAGCCGACTTCTGAGCGCATTCCCGACCAGTTTGAACTCGCCGACTTTCCGGTTGATGAGATCCGAGTCCATATCGGCATCATCCTGGCGCTACTGCTCGTGCCAGTAGTCGG
>Ga0310344_10004063_pt1 | contig 10890 bp, 9 predicted proteins | sample HC15DNA20200_MG_FD_203801 | JGI IMG/M metagenome (GOLD analysis project Ga0310344, IMG submission 203801) | Marine microbial communities from station ALOHA, North Pacific Subtropical Gyre - HC15-DNA-20-200_MG | ecosystem: Environmental > Aquatic > Marine > Oceanic | place: Pacific Ocean: North... | reverse complement strand
TGGTACCTTTATATACACATTATTTAGAGGAAAATTTGAAGGTACCGATGAATTTGGCAATAAGTACTATTCTAATTCAAAAGATAAAAGATGGGTGATTTACGAAAATAGGGTTGATTCATCCAAAATTCCCTCTGAATGGCATTTGTGGATACATTTTTTAACAAAAAAAAAACCATCAGATGATCAAAAGAAGTTTAGCTGGCAAAAAAAACATGAAGAAAATTTAACTGGAACATCAAGAGCTCATAAACCAGACGGTTCCTTAGCGTCTAATTCTAAAAAAAATATGAAAAAATATGAAACTTGGAAAGTTTAAAATTTTTATTTTTTGTTTAATTATATTATTTTTAAGCAATTCTAAAGCTTTATTAGATGATAAAATAGAAACCGTTCCTTTATTAAATTTAGAGGATCTATCCCCAACTTTTGAAGAAGATAAAGATGAATTAGAAAAAATAGATCAAAATTATGACCAGACTAAAAAACAAAAAAAAATAGAATCGTCTGACTTTCCAAAAAATGACAAAATTTATATTAATCTAACAGCTTTAGACAAGATAACTGCAAAAACTTCTTCAATTAGATTAGCGGTAGGAGAAAAAAAATTTTTTGGACCTCTAGAAATAAAAGCTTTAAAATGTCAATCTACAGAAAATGAAGATATTTCTGATACCGTTGCTTATTTACAAGTTAAAGATTTATCGAATAAAGATAACAATCAAGTGTTTATTTTTAACGGTTGGACTTTCGCATCTAGTCCTACTCTAAGATCAATTGATCATCCAGTATATGATTTGTGGATCAATAGCTGTGAAAACATTTAAAAGAACTTTTCCTTCATTAACCAATTTACATCAAAATCTGAATCTATAAATTTTTTATGATTTAGTATTTTTTTATGCAAGTTAATTGTTGTTGTAATACCTTCAATAACAAATTCATCCAAACTTCTTTGAAGTCTTTGTATAGCTTCTTCTCTATCTCTTCCTTGGCAAATTAGTTTACAAATTAAGCTGTCGTAATATGGAGTAATTTTACAACCTTGAAATATGGCTCCGTCCACTCTAGTCCTAAACCCTGATGGTAAATGGCAAACATTAATTGTGCCAGGACTTGGCTGAAAATCTTTACTTGGATCTTCGGCATTAATTCTACATTCTATGACATGACCTCTGAAGTTTATATCAGACTGTTTTAATGAAGTTTTACCTTTTGATGCTATTTTAATTTGCTCTTTAACAATATCTATCCCTGCAATTATCTCTGAAACAGGATGTTCAACTTGAATTCTAGTATTCATTTCTAGAAAATAAAATTTTCCATTATCATAGATAAATTCAACAGTTCCAGCCCCTTCATAGTCAAGTTTACGAACCATCTCTACAGTTTTATTTAACAAATCTTCTCTCACGCTTTCAGTAAGTACTGGGCTGGGGGACTCCTCAATAAGTTTTTGATGTTTTCTTTGTACACTGCAATCTCTTTCACCCATATGTATGGTTGTTTTTTTATCTGATAAAATTTGAACTTCTATATGCCTTGGATTTTCAAAATATTTTTCAATATATACATCACTGTTTCCAAAGTATTTTTTTGCTTCTAATTTGGCCATGCTTAAAGCAGAGTCTAACTCATCATCGTTTTTTACAAGTTTCATTCCTTTTCCACCTCCACCAGCAGATGCTTTAATCAGAACAGGATATCCGATTTTAGTAGATACTTTTTTTGCTTCTTCCAGTGAATTAATATTTCCTTCTGATCCTTCTATGACAGGGAGTCCAAGGTTTTTTGCAGTTCTTTTAGCTTCTATTTTGTCTCCCATTTTTTTCATTATCTCAGCGCTTGGGCCAATAAACTTTATTTTATTTTTTTCAACGATTTCAGCAAAATGATAATTTTCGGATAAAAATCCGTAGCCAGGATGTATTGCGTCTGCTCCAGTTACATCTGCAGCGGACATAATTGCAGCAATGTTTAGATAACTATTTTGTGGTTTATGTGAACCTATGCAGATGCTTTCTTCGGCTAATCTTACATGCATTGAATCATGATCAACATCCGAATGAACAGCTACTGTTGGTATATTTAGTTCTTTACAAGCTCTAATTACTCGAACCGCTATTTCTCCACGGTTTGCCACTAAAATTTTTTTAAACATTACTTAATTGAAATCAATGGTTGACCGAATTCAACAGGTTCTCCGTCCTTCACTAAAATTTCACCTACAATACCATCTTGGGTTGAAGGAACATGATTCATAGTTTTCATAGCCTCAACAATCAAAATGGTTTGTCCTTTTTTTATTTTTTGTCCTATTTCAATAAATTTTTTTCCTCCAGGTTCTGGAGCAAGGTAAACAGTTCCCACTATAGGGGAGGTTACATGAACAGAATCATTTTTAGCTAACGTTTCTTTTTTTATAGATTTAGAAGTTATGATGTTAGAAGTATTTGCTGATCTGGATACTTTTACTTGTGTAGATCCTTCAGAATACATAATTTCGGTTAAATCAAATTCTTTTAAATATCCAGTTAATTCTTCAATAATTTTTTTGTTTATTTTCATCTTATTTATCCAAAATTTTTTTTATAGAATCTAATGCCATAATATATCCATTTACACCGAATCCACAAATAATTCCTTTGGCAGCTTTACTAATTAAAGATTTTTTTCTAAATTCTTCACGATTATATATATTAGTTATATGCACTTCTATTGTTGGTATTTTAACAGCTAAAAGGGCATCTAATATAGCAACAGAAGTATGAGTATAACCGGCGGCATTTATAATTATCCCATCAAAAAGACCTTTTGCTTTTTGTATCATGTTAACAATTTCTCCTTCAATATTTGATTGATCAAACTTTATTTTTAGACCAATTGATTTTGCATGTGATTCACAATTTTTTTTTAATTCATCCAAGGTAATTTTACCATATTTAGTTTCTTCTCTTTCACCAAGAAGATTTAAATTAGGACCATTTATAATTAGTATTTTTTTTGTCATTTAAATAAGCTAAACTATATATAATGAATAACTTAAATATGGCAAAAATACAATTAAATGGAAACTCTTACGAAATAAATGTTAATACCAACTTAAATGAACTATTGAACAAGCTTAAAATAGAAAAAAATAAAGTGGCTATAGAACTTAATGGTACAATTGTAGAAAAAGATAAATATTTAAAAGTTACTTTAAATAAAGGAGATAAAGTAGAAATTGTTCACTTTATAGGAGGAGGATAAAATCATGGAAGACTTTTTCTCAGTGGCAAATAAAAGATTTAAATCACGTTTAATTGTAGGTACTGGAAAATATAAAGATTTCGAAGAAACAGCAAATGCAGTTAAAGCTTCAGGGGCAGACATAGTTACTGTTGCTGTAAGAAGAGTAAATATTTTAGACAAAGAAAAACCTTTGCTTATGGACTATTTAGATCCAAAAACAATTACATATCTTCCAAATACCGCTGGTTGTTATACATCAGAAGATGCTTTAAGAACTTTGCGTTTAGCTCGAGAAATTGGAGGATGGAGATTAGTAAAACTTGAAGTGTTGGGAGATAAAAAAACATTATATCCGAATATGATTGAAACAATTAAATCGACCAAGATTTTAGCCAAAGAAGGATTTGAAGTTATGGTTTATTGTACAGATGATCCAATTTTATCAAAAAAATTAGAGGACGCTGGAGCTTGTGCGATCATGCCATTAGCGGCACCAATTGGCTCAGGAATAGGCATACAAAATAAAACTAATATAAGTTTAATAAAAGAGCAATCTTCAGTACCAGTAATAGTAGATGCTGGAGTTGGGACTGCTTCTGACGCAACAATAGCAATGGAATTAGGTTGCGACGGTGTTTTGGTAAATACTGCAATTGCGGAAGCTAAAAATCCAGTATTGATGGCCGAAGCTATGAAATTTGCCGTAATATCTGGTAGACTTGCGTATAAAGCCAAAAGGATGAAAAAAAGAAAATATGGCAGCGCTTCTTCACCAGAAGAAAATTTAATATAATTAATTTAATAGTTAGCTATTTTTTTATTTTCAAAATTATTTCTTCTTATTTTTGAATGATAACCAAATTTTTTTTTAAATTTATGCTTTCGCTTAAAATTTTTATCAAAATTTTTATTATTTGATCTATTATAATTTTGATTAGTAAAATTTTTGTCAATTTTTTCTATATGTTCAATTTTTTTGATAATTTTTTTGTTTTTATTTAGTAATTCAATTTTATATTCTGGTATTATCAGATTTTTATCTGAAACCAAATTGAAGGCAATTTTGTTTTTATTTTTAAAATAGCTCATTTCTTTTGCTAAATTTTTTTCAATAAATGATTTTACCTTATCTGGAATATGTAAATTAACAATTTTAGCTTTATTAACAAAAGTAGATTCTTCAGCTTTTTTTACAACTTTTAATGCAAAAGAATCAAGAGAAAGTGTCATATTCCATTTTATTGAACTTTCTCTCAATCTTTGTCTTGTCATTTCAAGTAAACCAAAATTACTTATTCTTCCAAATTGGATTCTTGCTCTATCATCCTTTAATTTTTCTTTTAATTTTTTTTCAACTATTCTTCTGTTGTAAAAATTAGACATATCGATGAAATCTATAACAATTAGTCCTGATAGATCTCTTATTTTAAGCTGTCTTGATATTTCTTCTGCAGCTTCGAGGTTAGTTTTTAAAGCTGTTTTTTCAATGTTAACTTCTTTAATCGATTGTCCAGAATTTACATCAATAGCAACCAATGCTTCTGTAGGATTTATAACGATATAACCACCTGATTCTAATTTAATCGTTGGTTCAAAAATTTTATTTAAATTTTTTTCAATTCCTGCATGATGAAAAAGAGGAACTTTACCTCTATATTTTTTTATTTTTTTTACATTTTCAGGCATAAGATATTTCATAAAAGATTTTGTTCTTTGATAACCTGCGTTACCTTCGATAATTACATTTTGGGTTGAACTATCATACATGTCTCTCAACGCTCTTTTGATAATATCTCCTTCTTCATGAACAAGCGCAGGAGCTATAGATTCCACGGCTTTGGTTTTAATTTGCTCCCAAGTGCTAATTGTGTTTAAGATATCCTTATCTAATTCATTTTTTGTTTTATTAAGACCTGCGGTTCTTACTATTAAACCCATTGTTTCTGGAATTTTTATTTCCTGTAATATGCTTCTAATTTTTTTCCTATCATCATAGTTAGTTATTTTTCTAGAAATACCACCACCTTTGGAAGTGTTTGGCATTAAAACGCTATATTTACCCGCCAAAGAAATAAAAGTAGTTAGGGCAGCACCTTTTTGACCCCTTTCATCTTTTAAAATTTGTACTAGAACTATTTGATCAGGTTTAATTACTTCCTGAATCTTATATCTTCTTATGCCATATCTCCTTTTAAGTTCATTAAATTGGTTATTATTTTCTTCTCTTGTTGAATTTTCATATTTGGGTTTTTCATTATTATTATTAATATTTTCAGCTTTATTTTCATTATTATTATTAATATTTTCAGCTTTATTTTCATTATTAATATTTTTGTTATGATTTTCTTCTGCTTGATTTGGGGCTTCTTCAACTTTATTGCTTTTTTCTTTAAGTTCTAGTCTTAGACTTTCTTCACTTTTTTTAAGCTTTTGTTTATCGTCGTGTGGGATTTGGTAATAATCAGTTTGAATATCATTGAAGGCTAAAAATCCATGCCTATCTTTTCCATAGTTTACAAAAGCAGCTTGTAGCGAAGGTTCGATTCTACTTACCTTACCTAGATAAATATTATTTTTTAAATAAAGTTTATTTCTGTTTTCGTATTCATATTCTTCAATATGATTTTCTGACTTGAGTACGACTCTAGTTTCATCTGGATGCGAAGCATCAATGTATAAATTCTTTTCCATGTAATTTGTTTCCTGTTTGTAATCATTAGATTTTTCATAAATTTGAATTTTGTAACAGCTAATAATGCCCTTATAGCCTAAATTTACTAAAAAATATATTAAATTATACAGTGTAATTCAGGTTGAAAGTATAATATGCCCTAAGATAGCCAAAATTCGATTATTTCTTAGATACAATGATGAAGTTTTTTAAAATATCAATAAAACTAGCGAGCGTAATTTTTAGTTTATGTTTGATATTCATTTTTTCAACACTTTGGTATTTTTCGTCAGATTTACCTGACTATAAAATATTATCAAATTATAAACCTCCTGTTTCCAGCAGAGTTCATTCTGGTGAAGGACAGCTGATTGCTGAGTATGCAATTCAAAAAAGGTTGTTTATTCCCTATGATTCTGTGCCAAAAAACGTGATTCAATCATTTTTATCAGCAGAAGACAAAAATTTTTTCTCTCACCCAGGGATAGATGCAAAGAGTATTACAAGAGCGATAATTAAAAATATTCAAAATATTTTTTCAGAAAAAAGATTAGAGGGAGCTTCTACAATTACACAACAGGTGGCAAAGAATTTTTTATTAACAAGCGAAGTTTCTATAAAAAGGAAAATAAAGGAAGCAATTTTAGCCTTTCGTATAGAAAGAGCCTATTCTAAAGAAAGAATAATGGAACTCTATTTAAACCAAATATATTTAGGAGAAGGAACATATGGCATTGCCGCGGCTAGTTTAGAATATTTTGATAAAGCAGTAAGAGAATTAAATTATGAAGAATCTGCTTTACTTGCCGCTTTACCCAGAGCTCCAAGCAAATATAATCCTTATAAATCAGAAGAAAGAGCTAAAATAAGAAGAAATATTGTTTTAAAAAATTTATATCAAAATTCATACATCGATAATGAGCAATATCTAAGTTTAATAAAAAAAAAAATTAAATTAAAAAAAAGAAAAATTAAACTTCTAGAAGATGCCAATTTTTATTCTGAAGAAGTCAGAAGAATAATTGGTGATAGTTATGGTTATGATAATTTATATAGAGAAGGTTTCTCGATAAGAACACCCTTAAACTCTTTTTATCAAATTAAATCACTAAATGCTCTTAGGAACGGATTGGAAGAATACGACAGAAGACATGGATGGAGAGGACCTATAACTAACATTAAAAAGAAAAATTGGTTAAAAGATATGGAAGATTTAAAAATTGATAAAAGTCTTAAATGGAAATTAGCTAAAGTAATTGAACTAGATAAATTATCTGTGAAAATTTTAACAGAAAATAATAAAAAAGGTTTTATTGATTTTAAGGACGCAAGCTGGACAAGAAAAGAAAGTTTTGAAAATTTGCTAAAAATAAATGATATTATTTATGTTAAAAATATAAAAAAAAATAAATGGTCCTTAAAACAATTGCCTAGAATTAATGGAGCTATTGTAGTTATGGATCCTTACACAGGTAGAGTTCTTGCTATGAATGGTGGCTTTAGCTTTAAATTAAGTGAATTTAATAGAGCAACTCAAGCTAAGAGACAACCTGGTTCTGCTTTTAAGCCATTTGTTTATGCAGCAGCTTTAGAGAATGGTTTTTCACCTTCAACATTAGTTTTAGATGCTCCATTTGTCATGGACCAAGGCGAGGGGTTAAAAACTTGGAAGCCAGAAAATTATGGAAAAAAGTTTTATGGTCCTTCAACATTAAGAACAGGTATAGAAAAATCAAGAAATTTAATGACAGTACGTGTTGCTCAAAAAGTTGGATTTGATCAAATTTCAAAAATTACAAATAATTTGGGCATTTATAATGATGTACCAGAATTATTATCAGTATCATTAGGTGCGGCAGAAACCACTCTAATACAACTTACAAATGCTTATTGTACATTTGTTAATGGTGGAAAAAAGGTATCACCTATTTTTATCGACAGAATCCAAGATAGAAGAGGAAATACAATTTTTAATTCTGATCAAAGAAAATGCGTAGGTTGTGAAGAAATATCGTACTTAAAAGAGGAAATACCTATAATTAAAGATAATCACAAACAAATAATTTCTTCAGAAACTGCTTATCAAATTACTTCAATGATGGAAGGAGTTATAAAAAGAGGCACTGGAAGAAAGCTTAGAAATCTAAATTTACCATTAGCTGGAAAAACTGGCACAACAAATAAAAATATGGACGCATGGTTTTTAGGTTTTACTTCAAAGTTGGTAATTGGAGTTTACGTTGGTTTTGATGAACCAAAAAGTCTGGGAAAATATGAAACTGGCGCTAAAGCCGCTTTACCAATTTTTAAAAAATTTGTTGAAAATGTAGTTAAAAAAAGGGATGCACTTCCATTTAAAATTCCAAAAAATATAAATCTAGTTATGGTTGATGCAGAAACAGGACTAATGGCAAATTCTAGCACTAAAAATATAATATACGAATCTTTTAAGGATAAAGATAATTTAAGGACTTTACTTGAAAACTCATCTAATAAGGATAGATTAGGAATCTATGATTCTGAAAAGAAAAGATCAACCTTAAGATTTTATTAATTATGGAAAATGTAAAAAATAATATTTTTAAAGTTAAAAAAATATTAGAAAATGTTAGGGGGTATCTTTGATAAAAATAATGTCAAAGACAAGATCCAAAAATATGATAAAAAAATAACAGAAGAAAATTTTTGGAAAAACAAGCTTTTAGCGCAAAAAATTCTTAAGGAAAAAAAATTTCTAGAAAAAATTTTAAGTGATTTTAATTTTACTCTAAATGAATTAGAAAATTTAGAAGATCTTTTGGAGCTAGCAGAAAAAGAAAATGACGTGACAGTTATAAAAGATTGTGAGAAAAAAACTAAAATATTAGTTAATCAAATAAAAAAAGCTGAAGTGTCATGTTTTTTATCTGAAGAAAATGATCATTTGGATACTTATTTAGAAATTCACGCAGGTGCTGGAGGTACAGAAAGTCAAGATTGGGCTCAAATGCTTAGAAGAATGTACTCTAGATGGGCGGAAAAGAAAAAATGTAAGTTTGAAGTAATTAGTGAACACAAAGGTGATGAAGCTGGAATAAAATCAAGCACACTTAAAATTATGGGAGCTTATATGTATGGATGGCTTAAATCAGAGTCTGGAGTACATAGATTAGTTAGAATTTCCCCTTTTGATTCAGGAGCAAGAAGACACACTAGTTTTGCTAGTGTGTGGGTATATCCTGTGGTGGACGATTCTATTAAAATCGATGTACAAGAAAAAGATATTAGAATAGATACTTACAGATCTAGTGGTGCAGGCGGTCAACATGTTAATACAACAGACAGCGCTGTTAGAATAACTCACTTACCAACAAATATTGTTGTTCAGTGTCAAAATGAAAGATCACAACACAAAAATAAAGAGACATGTTTTAATATGTTAAAAGCTAGACTTTATAAATATGAAATACAAAGAAAAGAGGAAGCTTCGGAAAGTTTAGCAAAATCTAAGACTGACATAGGATGGGGACATCAAATTAGATCTTATGTTTTACAACCTTATCAATTAGTGAAAGATTTGAGAAATAATCTAGAAAATACAGATCCCGAAAGTGTGCTAAATGGAGATATAGAAGAATTTTTAGAAGGGGCTCTATACCAAACTAAGGAAAAAAAATAATTTGATATGGGTAAATTTTTATTTAGATTTTTCCTAATATTTTTAGTAGCTATTTTTTCAGGTATATTTTTCCTTAGTTATTTTGGTTTAGAAACCGACAAATTTGACAGTTTTATCAAAAATAAGGCAAATCAAGTAAATAAAAACGTAAAATTAGAATTTAATAAAACTAAAATACATCTTGATATTAGTGACTTAAAACTACTTTTGAGACTTCAAAATCCTAAAATTTTACTAAGAAACAATGAGATTGATTTATCAAGATTAGACTTATTATTATCTTTACAATCATTTTATACTTCAGATTTTATGCTAGAGAAAGCTGATCTAGCATTCGAAAAAAATGATATAAAAGATTTAACTAAAATTACTAAAATTTTCTTACCAAAAATTTTAAACAAACAACTCAAAAAAATTTTTTCTAGAGGAAATTTAGAAGGAGAATTAGTCATACCATTTAATTCGGATGGCACTTTAAACAAAAATTATACATTTTATGGAAAAGTTTTAGATACAGATATAAATATATCCAAAGAGTATAAACTTAAAAATTTATCAGCAGAAATAAGTTATGACAAAAGTTCTATTAAAGAAATAGATGGTCTTAAAATCGTTATTAATAAGGGAAAGTTTTTAAGTTTAGAATTATTAGAAAGCCTAATTCAAATTAAATTTGAAGACAAAAAGAAATTAATTAATTCATCTATACATACTAAGGGCAAACTAGAATCAAACGAGATAAAAAAAATTAGCTCTTTATTTGGGTTTAAAAACAGTAACTTCGAAAGTGTAAATTTAGTATCTGACTTAACCACTAATATTAAGTTTAATATCGATGATAGGTTTAAAGTAAGAAATTTAAGTTGTGCAATCAATGGCGATGTAAATGAATTTAAAATAACAATAAAAGAAAAAAAAATAATTAAAGATTTTATTCCATCATTCAATACAGAAATAACTTTAAAAGATTCTAAAATAAATTTTAATGCTTCGGAAAGCATCAATGGCGATTATTCTTTCAAACTAAATGGAAAAGTGAAATTTGATGAGAAATTTGAAAAAATAAAAATTAATCAATTTTATAAAAAAAAAGATAAAAAATATTCTGTTGATGGTTCATTAACTTTAGAAGGTTCGTCTTTAAATATTTCAAAATTAAATTACAAGAAAGAAAAAAATGAACAAGCAAATTTAATTTTTAATACCAATTTTATATTAGGTAAATATTTTTTTATAGAGAATTTGACCTATGTTCATGACCAAAGTGAAATAATTTTAAATAAAATTAAATTAAGTAAAAATTTAGAGGTTACAGACTTTAAAGATT
>Ga0310344_10004059_pt1 | contig 10895 bp, 10 predicted proteins | sample HC15DNA20200_MG_FD_203801 | JGI IMG/M metagenome (GOLD analysis project Ga0310344, IMG submission 203801) | Marine microbial communities from station ALOHA, North Pacific Subtropical Gyre - HC15-DNA-20-200_MG | ecosystem: Environmental > Aquatic > Marine > Oceanic | place: Pacific Ocean: North... | reverse complement strand
AGTCGATCCAGACGTGGCTGTACTGGTGGCCGAACAGCGGGCCGAAGGACAGGTATTCCTGGCCCTGGTAGACGCCCCAGTCGTTGTTGTAGGTGCGCGTCCACACCGTCCACGCATCGGGGTCCACCGGATGCGTCGGCGAGCCCAGGGCCAGCACGTACAGCATCATCGCCTCGTTGTAGCCCATCCAGTCGTGGTTGATGAAGCCGCTCTCCGGGAACCAGCCCATCGAGATCAGCGGGGCACGCTGCTGCAGCCAGTTCCAGTCCACGCGCTTGTAGAGCGTGTCGGCGATCTGGCGGATCTCCTTCTCGCGGGGGTCATCGCCGTCGTAATAGGACTGCGCGAACAGCACGCCCATCATCAGCAACGCGGTGTCCACGCTCGACAGCTCCACCCAGCTGTCGTAGCGCTGGCCGCGCTGCATGTCCAGGAAGTGGTAGTAGAAGCCCTTGTAGCCGGCCTTGCCGGTGCGCTGCGGGCCGACCGGCGCATCGCGGAAGAACTTCAGCGTGGTCAGCGTGCGGTCCACCGCCTGGGTGCGGCTCACCCAGCCGTTCTCGATGCCGATCGGGTAAGCGGTCAGCGCGAAGCCCACCGAGGCGATGCTGGCGAACGGGCGCGAGGGGAAGCGGTCCGGCGTGAGACCGTTGGTTTCGTTGGTGGTGTCCCAGAAGAACTGGAAAGTGCGCCGTTCGATATCGGTGAACAGCGGCGGCAATTCCGGTTTCACCGGCTTGGGAGGGGCCGGCGGCAGGGTCGGTTCGATCAAGGTCACGGTAGGTGCGGGCTTGGTGTGCGGTTGGGTAGGCGCCTGCTGCTGGCAGGCCGACAGTGCCAGCATGGCCACCGCCAGCCATGCGCCGTGCAAGAAGCGGGCCCGGCCGCAAGCGCGGGCTTCGGAATGGCTACCGTCTTTCATGAAATCGCTTACAACCCTCACCAATGAACTCCCTTGAGACTAACCCGCATGCGGATGAACAACGGGGTGAAACCTGACGCTCAGCGCAACGACGCGCGCGCCGGGGCCGCCCCTCGCCCGTGCAGGCGGGACGACCTCATGCCTGCCCGGACCCGGCCACGGTCGAATCGCGCACGATCAGCGTCGGCTTCAAGGTGACACTGCCCTGCGGCACGGCGCCGGCCGGATCGATCAGGCCCAGCAGGCGGCCCATGGCCTGCGCGCCCAGCTCGGCAATGCTGACCCGCATCGTCGTCAGTCCCGGATGCACGAACCGCGCCAGCGGGATGTCGTCGAAGCCGGCCAGCGCGACCTGCGCGGGCACCTGCACGCCGGCCTGGGTCAGCGCGTAGAGGCAGCCCAGCGCCATCATGTCGTTGGCGGCGAACACCGCGTCGGGCAGCTCGCCCTGCAGCAGCTGCTGGCCCGCGCGGTAGCCGGAGGCCTCGTCGAAATCGCCGTACAGCACCCTGGCGCGCGCATCGGCGCCGTGGGCGGCCATCGCGTCCTCGAAGCCCCGCAGGCGTTCGCGCGCGTCGAAGTTGAGTTCAGGCCCGGCGATGAAGACGATGCGGCGGTGCCCCTGTGCAAGCAGGTGCTCGGTCATCGCGATGGCGCCGGCGTGGTCGTCGATGCTCAGCACCGGGTAGTGGTCGTCGTCCGGCAGGTGCGTGTTGATCAGCACGGTCGGCAACGACTGCGGCAGGTTTTCGGTCAGAAAGCCCGGGTGTTCGGCATAAGGCGAAAGCACCAGCAGGCCATCCACCCGCCCGCGCATGGCGCGCAGCGCGCGGCCCTGCTCTTCCTGGTCGCCGTGGTAGCTGGACACCAGCAGGTGCTGGCGGCGCGCGCGCGCCACGCCGTCGATGCCACGGATCAGTTCGGAAAAGAATTCACCGTACAGGTCGGGCAACACCACGCCGATGGTCTGCGTGTGCCGGCTGCTCAGGCTGCGGGCGGCCGCATGCGGGCTGTAACGCAGCCGGTCGGCCACTTCGAGCACGGCCTTGCGTACTGCTTCGGCCACGTTGTCGTGTCCGTTCAATGCGCGCGAAACGGTCGCCACCGAGACCTTGGCTTCGCGCGCCACGTCCTTGATGGTGATGGAATTCTTTGCCAACGTACCGCCCTCCACGGTCGAGACTCCGAATGCGTCGCCGGACTGTAATCGTTTTCAGGCGACGCGTCATCCTGCACTGCAACGCAATTCTAACCTGACCGTGTCCGGTGGACAGGATCGGCCGCGAAGTCGGCCATCGCCCGGCCATGCGGGCGACAACGCCTTATGCGGCAGGCGCCTCGGCCTGGATGGAGAGCGCGTGGACGTCTTCCTGCATCATCGTGCCGAGCGCGGCATAAACCGCCCGGTGCCGGGCCAGCGGTGCCATGCCGGCGAAGGCCGGGGCGACGATTCGCACCGAGTAGTGACCCCGCCCGTCGCGGGCCCCGGCATGGCCGGCGTGCTTGTGGCTGTCGTCCACCACTTCCAGGACGGACGGGCTGAAGGCGGCGCGCAGCGCGGCCTCGATGCGGTCGAGGCGATCGTTCACGGCAACACCCGCTTGAACGGCCGGACCTCGACCCGGGCGTAGACCCCGGCGTCCACATAGGGATCCGCGTCGGCCCAGGCCCGCGCCTCGACCAGCGAGGGGAACTGCGCCACCACCAGGCTGCCACTGAAACCCGCCTCGCCCGGATCTTCGGCATCGATCGCCGGGCATGGCCCGGCCAGCAGCAGGCGACCGGCGTCGGCCAGCGCGCGCAGGCGCTCGAGATGGGCCGGGCGGGCGCTGCGGCGCCCCTCGGCGGCGCCCGGGCCGTCGTATCCCTCGATCACGTACCACATGCCGGCCGTACCTCTTCTATCGGAACAAGGCATTCATTCTAGCCGCGGCGACGCTGGACACCGCCCCGGCCCTGCCATTACCCTAGCTGTCAATGCACGCGGCTCGATTGCGGCGGCACGTCGGCTCACCGGCCCCTGGGGCCTTGCCGGCCACCCGCTCCGCCGGTTCCCGAACCGCCCGCGTAGACCACCTCCTCGTTGTCCAGTCGCTGCAGCCGCTTGCAGCGGCGTTAGTTTGAATTGGGATCGTGCCGCCGCCGGCACGCCGTAGAAGCCACCTTCGCCGGACGGGTTTCCCCCGCACGTGCGCGTCGTGGGCGCAATCGAAGCAACCCGACGCAACACCAGATCGCTGATGACCGCCGAACTCGCGCAGGACGCGAATCCGCCAACCCAGAGCGCCTCGCCGCAGCAGCAGGAAATGCCGCTGGCGGTCGTGCATGGGCAGCCGGTCCTGCAGATCCCGCAGGACCTTTACATCCCGCCGGACGCGCTGGAAGTCATCCTGGATGCCTTCGAAGGCCCGCTGGACCTGCTGCTGTACCTGATCCGCCGGCAGAACCTGGACATCCTGGACATCCCCGTCGCCGAGATCACCCGGCAGTACGTGGACTACATCAACGTGATGCAGGAGCTGCGCTTCGAGCTGGCCGCCGAGTACCTGGTGATGGCCGCGATCCTGGCCGAGATCAAGTCGCGCATGCTGCTGCCGCGTCCGCCCGCGGTCGAGGGCGAGGAGGAAGACCCGCGCGCGGAGCTGGTGCGCCGCCTGCAGGAATACGAGCGCTTCAAGCAGGCCGCCGAGGACATCGACGCCCTGCCCCGCCAGGACCGCGACACCACGCCGGTGCATGCCCACGTGCCGGACCGCGCGGCGATCAAGCTGCCGCCGCCGGTGGACCTGAAGGAAATGCTGCTGGCCCTGCACGACGTGCTCAAGCGCGCCGAGCTGTTCACCGGCCACGCCATCCGCCGCGAAGCGCTGAGCGTGCGCCAGCGGATGGGCGACGTGCTCGGCCGGCTGGACGACGGCAAGTTCTACCGTTTCGAAAGCCTGTTCACCGCCGAGGAAGGCAAGCTCGGCGTGCTGGTCACCTTCCTGGCGCTGCTGGAACTGGCCAAGGAACAGCTGCTGGACATCGTGCAGGAAGCGCCGCTGGCGCCGATCTACGTCAAGTCGCTCGCGCTGGGCAACACCAACGCCCCGCTGGCGTTCTCCAGCGAGTTCGACGACAGCGACGCCGACGACGCCACCCACTGAGCCGAAAGACACCTCGATCGTGCAAATGGACCAACCGCTGATCACTCGTATCGTCGAAGGCGCCCTGCTGGCCAGCCCGCAGCCGCTGACGCTGGCGCAGCTGCAGGGCCTGTTCCCGGAAGAGGAACCGGCACCGCCGGGCAGCCTCGAACGCGCCATCGAACTGCTGCGCGAAGGCTGCGCCGAGCGCGGCGTGGAACTGGTCGAGGTGGCCTCCGGCTTCCGCTTCCAGGTCAAGGCCGACGTGCACGGCTGGGTCTCGCGGCTATGGACCGAACGCAAGACCAAGTACACCCGCGCCACGCTGGAAACGCTGGCGCTGATCGCCTACCGCCAGCCGATCACCCGCGGCGAGATCGAGCAGGTGCGCGGCGTGGCGGTCAGCAGCAACATCATCCAGGCGCTGGAAGAGCGCGAGTGGATCCGCGTGGTCGGCCACCGCGACGTGCCCGGCAAGCCGGCGCTGTTCGGCACCACCAAGGGCTTCCTGGACTATTTCGGCCTCAAGCGCCTGGACGAGCTGCCGCCATTGTCCGAACTGAAGGACATCGGCGAGCTGGAGCCGCAGTTGCCGCTGGACAGCGAAGGCCAGCCGGCCGCGCCGCTGGCCGCGGGCGCCACGCTGGAGAACGAGGGCGAGGCGGCCAATGACGCCCAGGCCGATGCAGGCGACGCCCACGCGGCGCCCACGGCGGAGGACGAAGACGAACTGATTTCCACCGAGGCGGCCGATGCCGGCCCCGAGGACGCGGACGCGCAGGATGCCGCCGCCGAAGACGACGCGGCGCCTGTCGCGGCGGACGACGAACCCGCACAGGACCCCACCCCTTCCGACGACGCGGACGCCGATACGGCCGCGACGGCGGACGACAACGAAGACGAAACCACTGAGGCCGACGCGCACCGTGCCGGCCGGAGCGAATGAAATGAGTGACACCCCCCGCAAGCTCTCGCTGAACAAACTGTCGCTCAAGCGCGGCGGCGAGACTGAACAACCCAAGCTCGAGGAACGCCTGCACAAGGTACTGGCGCAGGCCGGCCTGGGCTCGCGCCGCGCGCTGGAGCAGCGCATCGCCGACGGCCTGGTCAAGGTCAATGGCGAGGTCGCGCAGACCGGCATGTCGGTCCGCAGCGGCGACCGCATCGAGCTGGACGGCCGCGGCTTCGTGGCCAGCGCGCTGAGCGAGCCCTCGCGCGTGCTGATCTACAACAAGCCCGAGGGCGAGGTCACCACGCGTGACGATCCCGAGGGCCGCCCGACCATCTTCGAGGCGCTGCCGTCGCTGAAGGGCGCACGCTGGATCGCCATCGGCCGCCTGGACATCAACACCACCGGCCTGCTGCTGCTCACCACCGACGGCGAACTCGCCAACGCGATGATGCATCCCTCCTTCGAGGTCGAGCGCGAATACGTCGTGCGCGTGCGCGCGCCGGAAGGCCAGGAACAGGTCTCCGACCAGATCGTCGATCGCCTTGCGCGCGGCGTCGCGCTGGAGGACGGCCCGGCCAAGTTCGACGAGATCGAACGCATCGGCGGTACCGATTCGCACGACTGGTTCCGCGTGGTCGTCAAGGAAGGCCGCAACCGCGAAGTGCGCCGCCTGTGGGAATCGCAGGGCTGCCAGGTCAGCCGCCTCAAGCGCACCCGCTACGGCAAGATCGCGCTGCCGCGCGAACTGCTGCGCGGCCAGTCGGTCGAAGTGCCGCAGGCGCAGGTCGAAGCGCTGCGCGCAGAACTCAAGCTCGAGGAAGGCCAGCCTTCCGCGCTGACCCTGCAGCCGGTGATCGGCCAGCGCCGCGCCAGCCGCGCAACCGTGCATGTCGGCCGCGACGGCGGCGGCCCGCGCAATGCCTATGTCAACGGCCACAACACCGCCGACGAAGGCCGCGAGCTGCGCCGCTTCGACACCCTGCGCGAGGATCGCGGCCGCGGTGGCCGCGGCAAGCCCGGCGGCTTCAAGGGCGGCCTGACGGTGAGCGGCGAAGCGGCGGCCAAGCAGTCGCAGAAGCCGTTCAAGCAGCGCAAGGAAAAGGGTCCCAAGCCGCTGCCGGATGGCAACCCCGCCGCGTTCCGCACCTGGTACGTGCCCGATGGCGTGAGCACCGGCCCCAGCGGCCACCGCAACGCGGGCCCGGGCGGTGCGCGCGGCAACGCGCAGCCGCGCCCGTATGGAAAGAACAAGCCGGCCGGTGCGCGCGGCAACACCGGTCGTCCGCAGGGCCAGGGCCAGGGCGGCCAAGGCCAGGGCAGGTCGCAGGGCAACAAGCATCCCTATGGCCACCCGGGCAATGCGCCGAGCTTCCCGTCCGACCACGCCACGCCGGGCTTCAACCCGTATGGCCAGGCCCGTCCGGCCGGTGGACGCCCGGGTGGTGCGCAGAACCGCGGCCCGCGTCCGGGTGGCGGTGGCCGCCCCGGTGGCGGCGGCCGTCCGGGCGGTGGTGCAGGCCGTCCCGGCGGTGGTCGTCCGGGTGGCGGCCATCGTGGCCCGCGCGGCGGCTGAGCCACGCGCAACGCGACAAGACACGGGCGCCCTGCGGCGCCCGTTCCTTTTGGTGGCATCCACTTTGCGGCATCCGCGTGCTGCGGCACAGCAAGAAAACGGCGTGGCGCACACATTGCACGATCACCGCCGTCGCGGCGGCAATATCGAAAAGCGTGGTTTTCCCGATGAAATCGCCGCGACGCCCGCACCCGGCGGCCACGCCGCATGCGATCGCCCGCCACGACAACGCGCCGTGATGTGAGCGCTCGCATATCCTGTGGCTTCCTGCCCGAACGTGCGACCTTCGTGAAAGAACAGAACCGGATCCGGATCGAAGACGTCGCCGCCGCCGCGGGGGTCTCGATGAAGACGGTGTCGCGCGTCTTCAACTACGAACCCAACGTCCGCCCGGATACGCGAGAGAAGGTCGAGCAGGCCGCGCGCGCGCTCAACTACCGGCCCAATCCTTCCGCACGCAGCCTGGCCTCGAACCGCTCGTACCAGATCGCCCTGCTCTACGACAATCCGTCGTCGAACTACATCATGGAGATCATCGGCGGCGTGCTCGACGCCTGCCGCTCGCGCCACTACAGCATGATGCTGCAACCGATGGAGCCCAACAGCGGCGGCTATCGCAGCCAGGTCGAGAGCCTGCTGCACCAGTACCGACCGGACGGGATGATCCTCACCCCGCCCATCACCGACGACGACGAGCTGCTCGACTGGCTGCAGACCCACGGCATGCCGTATGCCTCGATCTCCCCGCGCCGCCGGCTGGGCCAGATCGGCGCCACGCTGGACGAGCGCGAGGCGGCCGCCGAACTGGTCCTGCACGTGGCCAGCCTGGGCCACCGCCGCATCGGCCACATCACTGGCCACCACTCGCACGGTGCCCGCGCCTGGCGCCTGGACGGCTATCGCGACGCACTGCTGCGCGCCGGCCTGCCGTTCGACCCCGCACTGGTGATCGAAGGCGAATTCTCGTTCGATTCGGGGATCGAGGGCGCGCGTGCCCTGCTCGACCTGCCCGAACCTCCCACCGCGATCTTCGCCGCCAACGACGACACCGCCGCCGGCGTGATCTATGAAGCGGAGGAACGTGGCCTGCGCATTCCGCGCGACCTGTCGGTGTTCGGCTTCGACGACATGCCGATGGCCCGGCAGATCTGGCCGAGCCTGACCACGGTGCGGCAGCCCAGCCACGAGATGGGCCGCATCGCCGCCGAGCAGTTGCTGGCGCACATCGGCGACGCCGGGCGCGGCGAGCTGGTCAAGGTGCCTTACGAGATGCGCCTGCGCCGCTCGACCGGGGTGTGGCCGTCGCGGGAATGAGGCGGAAACCGCCACCGGTTTGACCGATGGCGGTTCGTCGCGGCTGCAGCCGCTCCTGCAGGAGACGGCTTCAGCCGCGGCGCGCGACGCCTCAGCGGCGCGAGATCACGAAGTTGCCGACGCCCACGCCCAGGTCCCAGCCTTCACCCGTGCCGGCCAGCGCGAGCGAGATGTCGCCCTTGGTCACCACCTGCGCGTTGCTCGACTTCACCGCGCCGGCATGCGCCTCGGCGCCGCCGTAGGTGCCGAACAGGTCATTGACGCTGTAGGCGCCGGTGAAGCTGCCCTTGCCGTCGACGATCTTGGACTTGCCCACGGTCAGGCCACCGCCCTTGGCGCTGATCTTCACCGGGATGCTGGTGCCGTTGTTGCAGGTGATGGTGCCGGTGCCCTTGGCGGTCTTGTAGAACACCGACCAGCCGGAGAGATTGAAGCGCAGCGTGCAGTCCAGGTTGCCGGCGGCCTGGGCGGCCGGCGCGAAGGTGGCGGCGGCGGCAAGCGCGGCCAGCAAAGTCACGGTCTTGAACATCGGAAGGTCCTGGGTGAACTGGCGGCGAGGTTAGCAGCGCCGGCGTCAGCGCGGCGCCGAGGCCGGCGCATGCCGTTCAGCCGCCGTGCGCTCAGCGCGCGGCGTTGACCGTTCCGAGCTGGAAGGCATCGGCATCGAGCATGGCCGGGAAGCGCGCACGGTGCTCGGCCAGCGCGGTGGCGGAGATGGTGGTGGTGGCCACCTGCTCGCGCTCGCGGATTTCCAGCTGCGGCTGGCCGAGGAAATCGATCACCGCACTGTCGCCGGCGTAGTGCAGGCCGTTGCCGTCCACGCCGACCCGGTTCACCGCCGCCACGAAGCACAGGTTCTCGATGGCCCGCGCGCGCAGCAGCGTGCGCCAGGCGTAGGCACGCGCCGAAGGCCAGTTCGCGACGAATAGCTGCAGGTCGAAATCCAGCTGGCCGGGGCGTTCGACGTCATAGCGGTTGCGGCAGAACACCGGGAAACGCAGGTCGTAGCAGACCTGCGGATTGATCCGCCAGCCTTTCCACTCCACCGTGAGGCGGTCGCGGCCGGCGGCATAGCGCTCGTGCTCGTTGGCGTAGCGGAACAGGTGGCGCTTGTCGTAGTACTGCAGGCCGCCATCGGGCGTGGCGAACAGCAGGCGGTTGAACACGCCTTCGCCCGTGCGCAGCTGCACGCTGCCGGTCACCGCCGCGCCCAGGCGGGCGGCCTGCTCGCCGACCCACGCCACGGTCGGGCCGTCCATGCCTTCGGCCTTGTCGATGGCATCGTTGGAGAATCCGCTGGTGAACGTCTCCGGCAGCACCACCAGGTCGGTGGTGCCGGCCAGCGGAGCGAGCAATGCGGCGTAATGCTCGCGGTTGCCGGCCGGGTCGTGCCAGCGGGTGTCGCCCTGGACGAGGGAGATGCGCAGGTCCTGCATGGTGACCTCAGAGTTTCTTCAGGCGTTCGATCGCCGCGTCGAGGGTGGCCTCGTTCTTGGCGAAGCACAGCCGCGCCAGGCGCTGGCCGGCGGGCGGGGTTTCGTAGAACGGCGAGAGCGGGATCGCCGCCACGCCGTGTTCGACGGTGAGCCACTTCACGAACTCATGGTCCGGCAGGTCGCTGACCGCGGAGTAGTCCACCAACTGGAAATAGCCGCCCGGCACCGGCAGCGGCTTGAGGCGCGTGCCGAGCAGCTGCTCGCGGAAGCGGTCGCGCTTGGCCTGGTAGAACGCGCCGAGCTGTTCGTCATGCTCGGGCTCGTCGCGGATCATCGCGGCAAAGGCGTGCTGTGCCGGGGCGAAGCTGGCGAAGGTGTTGTACTGGTGGACCTTGCGGAACTCGGCGCTCAGTGCCGGCGGGGCGATGGCGTAGCCGATCTTCCAGCCGGTGCAATGGTAGGTCTTGCCGAAGCTGGAGACGACGAACGCGCGCTCGCGCAGTTCGGGCCAGCGCAGCACCGATTCGTGGCGGCGACCATCGAAGACGATGTGTTCGTAGACCTCGTCGGAGATGAGGAAGATATCGGTGCCGCGCAGCAGGTCGGCCATCGCGCGCATGTCGTCGGCCGAGAACATCGCGCCGGACGGGTTGTGCGGCGAGTTGATCATCAGCAGGCGGGTGCGCGGGGTGATGGCGGCCTGCACCTTGGCCCAGTCGACGGCAAAGGTCTGCGGATCGAGGGCGACGTGCACCGCACGCGCGCCGGCCAGGTCGATGGCCGGCTCGTAGCAGTCGTAGGCGGGGTCCAGCACGATGACTTCCTCGCCCTCGCGCACGACGCTGTGGATGGCGTTGAAGATCGCCTCGGTGGCGCCGCTGGTGACGGTGATCTCGGTGTCGGCATCAACGGTGGCGCCGTAGCAGCGCAGGGCCTTGCCGGCGATGGCCTGGCGAAGCGGCGCCGCGCCGGTCATCGGCGGGTACTGGTTGTGGCCTTCGCGCATGGCGCGGTCGAGCTCTTCCACCAGCCGCTGCGGCACGGGGAAATCCGGGAAGCCCTGGCCGAGGTTGACCGCCTTGTGCTCGGCCGCCAGCTGCGACATCACGGTAAAGATGGTGGTGCCGACTTTGGGCAGCTTGGTGGCGGGCACGGGGGGCATCTGAGTTTGATCCGGTTTGGTGCGTGTGGATTTTGGAGTTTAGCAGCGACTTGATTTCGGGCTTGGTCCCGGTCGGTGGTTTGGTTGTTGTCGGCGGGCGTCCGGGGGCCAAGCCCGGGCGGGGGACGCCAAAAACTGCATCCATGCGGGGCTCGTAGGGCGACATCCATGTCGCCCCACGCCCCCGCCCGGGCCTGGCCCCCGGACACCCCGATAACTCCCCTTCCCCGCCGGAAAAAAGCAAAACCCTCGGTCCGCTTTCCCCCTCCACTGGGCAGCGGATGCACCGTTGGAGAGAGGAAAAAGAAAACAGCCGCGCGCTTTGGCTTTGGCTTTGGCCTTGGCTTTTTTCGATCGCAGCGGGAAAGGTTGGGGGTGGCTGGGGGGTATGCCCTGGTGGGGGCGTCGGGC
>Ga0310344_10004058_pt1 | contig 10895 bp, 8 predicted proteins | sample HC15DNA20200_MG_FD_203801 | JGI IMG/M metagenome (GOLD analysis project Ga0310344, IMG submission 203801) | Marine microbial communities from station ALOHA, North Pacific Subtropical Gyre - HC15-DNA-20-200_MG | ecosystem: Environmental > Aquatic > Marine > Oceanic | place: Pacific Ocean: North... | reverse complement strand
CTCAGCCATATCTTTATGACCAACATTTTGTAGCTTTACAATTGGGGTGTGACCAATCAAATGGTCCATGCGCCGAAAGCGTAGGGGTTCGCCACGATGTTTCATATTGTTAGTCTAGCTGTGATGACGCGAAAACACAGTCGGGAAGACTTCTCATAACCCCAACTAAAGCACTTGTTCATCTTTGACAAGGCTTGCGTGGTTACAAACAAGACCTCCTGGCGGTTAATTATTACTAATCGATTGAGAAGTAGTGAAACTTTTCTGACATACAAAAACAGCATGTTCCACTAGTTCGCAGTAGTTCAGGATGAAATGGATTCCCCAAAAAGGTCATCTGCTAGGCCGTAAAGCATTTCACGCGTAAACTGCCGCTTGCCTTCCACCAGCGCAGTGCCTTCAGAATTGAGTTTTAGCTTCCGATAACTGTGAGACTCGAACGGGTGTAACACCACCTCTTTGAAAATAGCGTGTCTCGGACTTGCATTTAGCATCAAAACAGGCTTTCCATCTCGATCTGATAGGCTCGCACTCATAATGGTGGTGGGAAGTTCGTAGGGGCGCTCCATTCGATATATATAGTCTGGAAAGTCAGCCTCTTTTTCAAAAAGCGCAACTCCATTCTCATTCGCATAGGCTCTCATCCATTCGAGAACGTTACTCCACACACAGTAAAATGCTTTATCTGGTTCGCTCACGAAATCCAGTTTACTATTTTCGAAACGCTTAGCATGTCCATTCGCTCACCATTCCTGATTCTATTACTCTGATGCACTGAGGCAGCTTTTTGTCCTAACACTTCCTAGCCCATTCAAGAAGATGTTTAACTTATCGATTCTAAATCAACCATAACAGTGACCCCCAATAACCAAACAATCTTTTCGAACCCGTCTTTAATAAATACCAATTTGTAGCTTGGTTCCTGTAAAATTTCTTTGCGGACGTAAGTTCTGAAGCAAAGCGTTAGAATAACCTGGCTGTGTCTGATCACTCGCTGCTATCTCACATGAATGACGCGCAAAAAAGAGCTGTTATGCATCACACTGGTCCAGCTCTCGTTATCGCGGGAGCTGGATCTGGCAAGACTAGGACAGTAGTGCAACGCATTGCTTATCTAATGAACGAACACGAAGTTGATCCTAACCAGATTCTAGCGGTTACTTTCACCAATAAGGCTGCTGGTGAACTACGCGAGCGGGTCAAGGACCTTATTGGTATAACTGCACGAGACATCTGGGTGAATACCTTTCATTCTGCCTGCCTCCAAGTATTGCGAACTTATGGGGAGAGGGTAGGACTTCAGTCAGGATTCGCAATTTATGATGATACTGATCAACTTGATGTTCTTAAGGAGATCCTTGCCTTGCAAGGAACTAAAGAAATAAATCCTCGGGTGCTCAGAGCCCTAATCGATCGGGCTAAATCTAACCTGTGGACACCTGAGAATCTTGAGGCAACGGGGGAAACAACTCTAGGGCGGATTGTGTCTGGCGTGCCCATAGACTTTCTAGTTGAGGTTTTCAAACGGTATGAAATTCGACTCCGGCAGGTTAATGCAGTTGATTTCAATGACATCTTAGGGCGAACAGTCGAGTTATTTGACGACCATCCAGACGTCCTTGACCAAGTTCAGAAGCGAGCGGTTTTCATTCATGTGGACGAATATCAGGATACGAATCGCGCTCAGTATAGGCTTACCCGTCAATTAGCTGAAGGTTACGGTAATCTCATGGTCGTGGGTGATCCTGATCAGAGTATTTATGCCTTCAGGGGAGCCGACATTACCAACATTCTTGAATTTAGGCGTGATTATGAGGATGCTGCTGTCTTTCACTTGGAACTCAACTACCGGAGTGTAGCTCACGTTCTAGAAGTAGCCAACGCCATCATCGTACCCAATGAAAGCCGCCTAGAAAAGAAACTTCTACCTGTCAAAGAGAGTGGTGATCGCGTGCGGCTTTATCGCGCTACCGATCACCGCACTGAGGCGGATTTCGTGGCAAGACAAGTCGAGCTGTTGATGGCCGAAAAGGATTACAGTTTCAACGACTTCGCAGTCCTTTACCGTACCAATGCCCAATCAAGAGTGCTAGAAGAATCGCTACGGCGGGGATCAATCCCGACCCGCATCGTAGGTGGGGTAGGATTCTACGAACGCCGGGAAGTGAAGGATGTCCTTTCTTACGCCAGGGCATCTATCAATCCATTGGATGACATGGCCTGGAAGCGCATTCTGAACCGTCCGAAACGAGGAATTGGCAAAACCAGTGAGGATAAGCTAGTTAAAGCGGCTTCTCATCAGCAAATCCATTTGATTGATGCGCTCCGACAAGCAGAGAGCGTCTTACGTGGTACTCCTGCAGTTAGGCAAATAGCAAACTTTGTGGAGCTCATGGATGACCTCTCTGAGGAAGCTAGTTCCTTGCCAGCTGGTCTGTTTATGAAAGCCGTTATAGATCAATCTGGATATATGCAAGCCCTTAAAGAAGAAGGTTCTTTTGAAGCTGAAGGTCGGTTGGAAAATCTCGAGGAACTCTTAAACGCTGTAGCTGAATGGGAAGCGGAAGAGGGAGGCTCAATTAGTGATTTTCTTGACGAGGCGGCTCTTATGGCTAGCGTTGACGACCGTGCAGTTAAGGCAGCTAACAATGAACTACCAGAAGAAGCGGTTACCCTCATGACTCTTCATAACGCCAAAGGACTAGAATTCCCCGTTGTACTACTGGTCGGAATTGAGGAGAATCTTCTCCCCCATCGTAGCTCAACCAGCAGCCTGCAAGAGATTGAGGAAGAACGACGCCTTCTTTATGTGGGAATCACTAGAGCGCAAGAGGACCTTTTCCTAGTCAATTGTGAATCTAGAATGAGTTTTGGGCGCACAGAGTACGCTAGGCCAAGTCGCTTTCTTGAGGATATACCGAAGGGAGCATTGGTCGAGATTGATGTTTTAGGGAGAGAGATACACGCCTCATCAAATCAAAATTCCATCAATAGTTCCAAAGAGGACAACTCTTTGGTTAAGACTATCACTTCTGGAATAGCAGGATCGCCCTATAAAGGTGGTGAACGTGTCAAACATCCTAGATTTGGATCCGGAACGGTGGTTGGAGTGAAGGGCCAAGGCACTCAGATTGAAGTAGCTGTTCAATTTGAATCAGTGGGGCTTAAGCATTTGTTAGTCCGCTACGCTCGTCTTCAAATCACTTAAAAACCTGCGGACCGCCCAACTAGAACCCTATTTTCACCTCAATGGCACAGGGGTAACCGCATTAGCAGCATGATTTCCTAATAATCAAAAGATCGAAGCACTAACTCAACCCGCGAGACACAGGCTGAGCTGATTCTTGACTTATTGATACAACCAAAATATTAAAGCTTTCTTTTAATCCCGCTCTATGGTTTTCCGTATTGGGGGTCTCGTATTCCTAACAACCGAAAAAATAACCACGGTAATAAGACCTATGCCAAAACCACCAACGTGGGCCCACCAGGCGATACCGCCCGCGGATCCAGTAGAACCTTGCATAAGCATGTTAGTAGCTTTTATCGTTTGAATTAAAGCCCAGTAACCGATAAATATCCAAGCTGGGAGCCACGGAAGAAAGAATCTAGGGACTCTCGCGATTAAACGTAACACTAGCCACGGCACAAATAGCGGGGTAATCAGTGTTAGAACCTTACGGCGGGGGAAAAGGAAAATATAGGCTCCCAAGACCGCGCTAACTGCGCCAGATGCCCCTACCATGGGCACAGAAGAGCTACTGGCGAAATTAGCGTGTACCAAGCCAGCAATTATGCTGCCGAACAGGTAGAAACCTAAAAAGCCAAAATGGCCTAGTCGATTCTCAACGTTATCACCGAATACGTACAAGAAGAACATGTTGCTGACTAAATGTAGTGGACTTCCATGCAGAAAAGAACTTGATATTAGGTTGGGAATTTCTCTAAAAGGGGACCCGAAGAGATCACTTGGAATGAGGCCGTAACGCAAAATAAAGAGGAATTGATCACGATCGTTAAGTTGATTTTGGAAAAGAAATATTGCGACGTTAACCACAACGAGGGCCCACATAACCACAGCGGGTCCATGGCGTGGATTGTCATCATAGAGAGGGAAAACCACTATTCAGTCCATCACGCTACGACTTATTAGGTGTTTTACGCTTTACAGTCTCGGATTTAGGTTTGAATTTCATGATCGAGTCAGAATTGACGTAACCCCTAACCATGACGCTCGGATATATGACTGTCCTTTTGCCGACTATAGAACCGGGAGCTAGAACCGCATTGCACCCAACAGATACGTCATCGCCCAAGGCTGCCCCAAACTTCTTTAAAGTAACGTCACCTAAAGGTATTTGACCACCTATTGCGCTTAAGTTGGCTATCTTTACGCCCGCCCCAAGATTTACGTTACGACCAAGAACACTATCGCCAACATAATTAAAGTGAGGCGCCTTGGCGTTAGGAAGAAACAGTGAGCGTTTAACCTCCGAAGCATGCCCAACGAATGCCCCTGGACACAAAACGACTTGAGGCCGTATGTAAGCACCATGACCAACCTTACACCCAGACCCGATCCAACTTGGACCACGGATATAAGCATGTGGGCCAACTACAGCATCTTCAGATAGAAACACTGATCCTTCAAGTACCGCTGTCGGGTGAACCTTTCCCCGACGGTCATCAGACAGTTGTCTTGTGAATGCGTCTATACCTTCGAGTACTTCCCAGGGATGCTCCGTCTCTAGAATAGAACATAGTTCCTTGGGAAGGCCTTCGAGACAAAATAGTTCAACCGTAGAGAACATAATCTGATTCTAGCCTGTCGCTTGATGTTTCGGCAGGTTAAAATACATGGGAGCTCTTGATTTACGTTGTTTTTAACCCTGTAGCCGGCCGAGGCCGGGGGTCCAAGGCGTTGCCGCTTGCACGGGATCTTTTACTAAAAGCTGGTTTTGATCACGAAGTACTTGTCACACAAAGACCAGGCCACGCAACCTGCTTGGTAAAGTCCCTGCCGAAAGATGCGGACGTTATTGTGCTGGGTGGCGATGGTACCGTCCATGAGGCTGCCTCAGCATGCTTTGGTACTGGACGGACGTTAGGCGTGTTACCAGTTGGTTCAGGTGACGACTTTGCTTTCGCACTTAATGTCAATAGATTTGATTTGTCGGAAGCAGTCAACATTATCCACCGTGCGCAAATAAGGAAGATAGACGTTGGCCTAGTTAACGATGTTCCGTTTTTCAATGCAGTTGGCGTGGGGTTTGACGCTGATGTAGCGAACCGAATGCGTAGTGCCCCTAGGTTTTTGAAGGGCCAGGTAGCCTACCTTTACGCAGCAGTCACTACGTTGGTAGCGCACCAGTTAGTCCGCGTTGAGATTGAGGTAGACGGAAATTTGGTTTACGGGGGTCGTTCGTTACTGGTATCTAGCCATAATGGACCACGAGTAGGTGGTAGTTTCTTGTTCGCACCCGATGCATCCCCTGACGACGGAATGCTTGACGTAGTTGCCGCTGGTTACTTTGGGCGTTTAGGCACACTGGGCATCATCCCTAGAACTATGCGGGGTAAACACCTAAGTCATCCAGAGGTTTTCTCTTTCCGTGGGAGTAAAGTCCTACTCCGCTGGGAAACTCCACGTTTTGCGCATGTGGATGGTGAAATGATGGAACCTTGCAAAGAATTTAGAATTGAGATACTACCAAAAGCTTTACGGGTTTACAGTTAAAGAAGCTCTATCCCAATTTCGGAACAACAAAAAAGGGAGAGCCCCGCAAAAGCGGGGCTCTCTTCCTCTCTAAATCGAGATGTTTAGAAGTCGATAGTGTAAGAGAGGCTGAAGTACTGAGCCGACGAGGCGTCGTCTGCAGTGGCCGTATCAGGATCAAATGTGAACTGGCCGTATAGGAAGTTAAGATCCCAGTAGGTCCAGGACAATTCGAATCCCGAGGTAGTGCTGTTGACACCACTGGTATCTGCATCAGTGCTAACTGCAGTGATAGTGGCGTCTGCGCCAGCATCAACAGTGGTGTTGGTACCACTGTAAGACGCGTAGGTGGCACTGAGGACACTGTTGTCAAACAGGAACTCGTTCAACGTGACACCAGCAGAGAACTGAATTTCTGTAGCTGTGTACTCATCGCCATCCGCATCAGCCATGGAGTGAGCGTTGGTGCGGTAGTTGACGTTACCCGAGAGACTAGGCGCCATTAAGACGTCCAGAGTCTCAGAGCTTACAGAAGCACCAACCAAGAGTTCGGTAGTGTCGTCTGCATCAACGTCAGAGTCAGCAGTTCTGGTGTAGTTAGCGTACGGATCAATAGCGAGCACACCGAAGCTCAAGCCGTATTCAGCTGAAACTGCGACTTCCGTACCGCTATTGTCGGCCTCGCTCTGAGTGTAAGCCAAGCCGAGCGTCAGGCCATCAATTATGGCGTCATCTGCGCTACCGTCATGATCTACGGTAACTCCGAAGTTAGACTCGTATTCAGCGTCACGCTCAGTAGCGGCATCAACGAGGGTACCGTCCTGGTAAGCCTGGTTGAAGCTACCGCTGACAGTAAGACCGAAGTCTAGGTCAAGTGCAACCGAGGCGCCGAAGGCCCTGTTTTGCTCCGTAGCAGTGTTGTATTGCGTGAAATGCCCGTCGATATCGAGTGTGAGGAGGTCTACACCAGTGTTAATGATGAAACCAGCATTATCCTCAACAATATCAGCATCGGCACCCGCGTGAGCAATCCAACCTGCTGGAACGTCGAAGTAACCGAGCGACAGTTCGTTAAGAACTCCCAAATCAGTCGTATCAACAGTAGCATTCAAGGTAACCGCGGAGAGACTATCGCCACCTTCTACGGCACCATTCTGGTACTCAAAAGTGACATCGACTAGAGAAAGAGTAGCTGCGCCGTCAAAGCCCCAAACGAGGGTACGGACGTTATCGTCAGCACTATCACCAGCTTCGCTAGCATTAGTGTTGTTGATGGAGACCATAGCCCCACCACTGAAGCCATCAAGCGGAGCCAAGCGGCCTTCGAGGCCAGTAGCGTACGCATTGGCAGCAGTAGTGACGTAATAACCGTTCAGGACAGCATCACCAGCGATCGAATCAGACCGAAGGCCGAAGTTAAAGCCGTCGTTCTCGACGTGATCAGCACCATATCCGCCGAGCTGAAGACCTGATTCCTCACCAAAGTTGAAGAAGAGGCTACTCTCATCACCGATGAGGCCAGCAACTGTGCCGCTCTCAACCGTGATTCCGTAACCTGGGTTGCCATCTTCGTCAACGACAGCTACACCAGCATCGTCTACAAGCGCTTCAATGGCGACATCAAGAACACCCTCGAAGGAATTAAGACCATTCGGGCTGCCGACACCGTCAAAGGCTGAAGCCCAACCCATAGAAACGCTAAGATCGGTAGCGAAATCGCCAGCTACGTTGCCTTGAACTTCGGCGTCTTCGTTAGCTTCACGATCGATTTCACCGTCGTCGTCATCATCGAACGTACCAGTACTGAACGCAGAGACGCCGCCAGCGGTAAAGCCATCACCGAAGGCACGATCAATATCAAACATCTCGCCGGCACCACCCGTACGAACTACATCGAAGTCGAAACCAAGTGTTCCTGAAACATCAAACACGTTGCTTTCGAGGGTCGTTACGCGACCTTCGAGCGAAGTGATCGCAGCGGAATTAGCAGCGTCAGACGCTTCGAGGGCGGAAACTCGCTCACCGATAGCTACTTGGTCGCGACGCAGCGTAATTACGAACTCGCGAATGTTGCCGATATCGCTCGCATTACTAGCGATACCACTAACATCAACTGCGGCAGGCGCGGGGGCCTGTACTAGCGCTACAACATTATCGCTAAGTAGGTTGACAACGGTGCCAAGGGCAGATACTGCAGCAGCGTTCTCACGTGCGCGAGCAGCAGCCTTACCAGCGTGAGCAAGTGCATCGCTAGCAAGATCACCAGCGGAAGCAGCTGCACTTAGAGCAAGGTCACGTTGTTGACCAAGAGAGGCCACGTGATCCTGCAGCTCCTGAACATCAGCAGAGCTAGCGCCATCGTCATGATGAGCGTCGTGAATGGCAGCTTCAAGATCGTCAAGACGGGCAGCGTTCCCCAATGAAAGGGCAGCTAAATCGTCCGAACGAACTTCACCAGCATCAGCTATCGAAGCGATGGCAGCCTCATGGGCAGCTAAGCGAACGCTGTTAGCGGACACATCTGAAGCTAGAGATTGAAGAGCATTGCGTAGTGAGGCGATATCGTCAGCCGTCATGGCGTTCGCAGCCTCAGCGTTGGCGCTTAGGACAGCCACAGTACGGCTGATCACTAGCGCGGCTTGATAACGTGTGAAACTTTCGTTACCACGGAAGGTTCCATCGGGGAAACCGATGATTATGCCGTGGTCGGCAATGCGGTGGACAGCGTCGCCAGCCCAGTGATTCGCCGGAACATCCGGGAAGTCGTGGCCGTCAGCCATCGCGCCGCTTACCAAAAATGCGGCTAGAAAAGCAACAATCAGTTTATTCACTGTAATTAACCCCTTGTATTTATTAATTAAGTTACGCGGTGTTCCGCCCTGAATCTTTCGAAAATCATTGGGGAGTGTCCGTGTTTCCTCCTCAAAATTTCGACGGATACTGGGTTTCCCACCGGGACCTGTTTCCGCTAAGACCGCTTTTGGGGTTTCCACCTCCTTCCGATACGTCCCCAGCAGTGACACAAATCCATGATCAGCATGTCACATCTAACCCCTTAATGTCAATAACAATGAAGAGTCCATGAGAACTAAGAAGTGCCCTTGCTGACGCAAGAACTCGCCATTGTTAGATTAGTCACTCAGAATACTCTCATGGGTGACTTTTCAAGGACACCAGCAAACCCATGGAAGGAGCTTCAGCTGAGTATAATGAACTCTATATGGCTAGAATTAACGTCCCAGCGGCTGAACAGCTCATTGATCAGGAGTTCCCTGTATTGGATCACGGCTTTGTCCGACTGATAGATTACCTGGGTGGCGACGCTCGCATTGTTCAATCAGCTCGGGTTTCATACGGCGAGGGAACTAAAACTGTTCGTGAGGATCGAGCACTAATCGATTACCTTTTGCGCAATCGCCATACCTCCCCTTTCGAACAAGTAATCCTTACCTTTCACGTAAAAATGCCGATCTTCGTTGCCCGCCAATGGATCCGGCACCGGACAGCTCGCCTAAACGAAATAAGTGGTCGATATAGTGTCATGCGCGATGAATTCTACCTCCCCAGAGAGCACGAGGTCCGATTACAATCACAACGAAACCGCCAGGGTGGTAGCGAGGCGGAAGTCCCAACTGACCTGCAACAAAAAGTAATTCAGATGCTCGCATCTGATCAGCAAAATGTCTACGAAAATTATCAGGAGATCCTTGAAGACGGTCTTGCGCGGGAACTAGCCCGCATCAACCTACCCCTCTCGCTTTATACAGAGATGTATTGGCAAATCGACTTAAACAACCTTTTTCATTTTTTGCGTCTTCGTATGGACTGGCATGCACAATACGAGATCCGTGTTTATGGAGATGCGATGGCAGAAATCGTCAAAGCAGTGTCGCCATTAGCCTTTGAGGCATTCGAGGAACACATACTTCATGGCCAAACCTTCTCCCGAAGCGAATTAGAGTTACTTCGGGCCGCGATTGATTTTGAACAACTTACCAAAAGTTTAGAAAAAAGTAATCTGCGAAAAACCCGCCGCAACGAGTTCCTAAATAAACTTGACGCACAACTAGCCACCCCTAAAATAGGGAAAACTGAGACGGTTTCCCAAGAAGCCTCAACTACAGCTACAGCTCCTAGTAAGAAAAAGTAATATCTCGGGCCCTGCTCTATAACCCTAAATAAATGCGTTACCAGATCATTACCGTTGGCAACTTAAAACATACATCTTTTGCGAAAGTGGGCGATCACTACCTTAAACGCTTAGCAGGGCTGAGCAAAGCCAAGCTGATTGAAGTGCGACCCTCCCGGAACAAAATAGTCCGGGAACGCCAATACGAGGAGTCCAACCTGCTACTAAATCACGCTAAGGGTTATGTTGTAGTGCTTGACGAGCAAGGCCGAAACTGGCGTTCGAGAGATTTAGCGAAACACATTGGTGATCTAGAAACCCGGGGAGTCAGTCTAATGAGCTTCCTTATCGGGGGCGCAGAAGGGCACCCTAAAGATCTCGTAACCTCTAATGACACCCACGATAGTTGGAGTTTATCACCTATGACACTTCCTCATGAACTAGCTCGCATTGTATTGCTCGAGCAACTCTATCGCGCTGAAACAATACGAATAGGACACCCATACCACCGGGATAGTTAATATAAGTGTCCAGCACCCAAAATCATTCGTTTATCAGAATTTCTATAAGCAAAATCCCAACACACAATTAGAGAGCACAGAAACGCATGAAGCGCAACCCTGAGCGCTTTCATTGCCCAACCCAACATCAGCGAATTATCTGTTTAACCGGGGATAACTAAATTTCGCAACATACTACAAGGAACCCCTTTTGTTACCTAACATCCATACTTAACCACCAAAAGCGTTTACCAGATAACCTTAAACACTAAACCCAAACATCCTCATTTGCTTTTTTCCGTCCTCGGTCATCTTTTCAGTTGTCCAAACTGGATCCCACACAAACGTCACGCTAGCCTTAGTAACCCCATCGACCTGCATCGCAGCCAACTCAGCGTCAGCCTGGATCATATCCATTACCGGACAACCAGGGCTAGTGAGGGTCATTTCAATATCAACCGCACCCTCGTCACTAACCTCCAGGTGGTATACAAGACCAAGGTCCACCACATTCACAGGAATCTCAGGGTCCCGTACCACCTTAAGCGCC
>Ga0310344_10004056_pt1 | contig 10895 bp, 22 predicted proteins | sample HC15DNA20200_MG_FD_203801 | JGI IMG/M metagenome (GOLD analysis project Ga0310344, IMG submission 203801) | Marine microbial communities from station ALOHA, North Pacific Subtropical Gyre - HC15-DNA-20-200_MG | ecosystem: Environmental > Aquatic > Marine > Oceanic | place: Pacific Ocean: North... | reverse complement strand
CAAGAGAGCAGATGAAAGGTGAATAATTGGAAACTGCATATGTTTTAGTTCAGTGTAAAATTGCACATGAAATGGAAGTACTAAAAGCATTATTAGATATAGACTGTGTTAAAGAAGCTAAAGGTACATTTGGGTACTATGATATTTTTGTTAAAATTCAGGCTACACAAACTACATTGTTAGAGAATATAATTACAACGCAAATTAGAACAATACCTAATGTGACTACAACTACTACACTATCTATAATACCAGAACAGAATTCTGCCGATGACTAAAAAAACACGTTCAATCGATGAGAAAGGATTTTCAAACAAATTTTTTGATGAACTCGATAAAGAGCATGATAATGCCAAAGTAATGGCTAAGCGACAAAAAGAATTGAAAGAAAAACATAGAAAGCCTAACCAGAATTAGATGGTTTTCTCACAGGAGGCAAAAAAACCAAACTAATCCAGGTTATCACTACTTACATAATTCATATAAAAAATTGATTCTTGGCTTAAATACTAATTTTGTAAATATGATAAGATGAATCTTCGATGTACGACATGTGCACATTCATGTTGTGATCAAAAGAAATGTAGTTGTTCATGTCATAAGAAATCATTTCATAGAACAAATCAAGTTTTATCTAGTGTTATGGATGTTATATCCAAACCAAAAATAAAATCTAATAAGAGAATGAATTTCACATGGCATAGTAATATTCTTGGGTCAATGATGCGTTTAGAGTGAGAAATCTCTTAAAGCAGTTATTTGATATTTTATTATGGGAAATTATAAATTTTTGATAGCTGGTATAATCGTAGTATTTACTGGAATATCTATTGCAATATTTGGTGTTTTAACAATGGGAAATTTTTCACAAGAGACATATTCGATTTCTGTTGATCCAACAAAAGAAAAACAAACTCTTTTCATTATGGCACGAGTTTCTATCCAAAACACTGGAACTGGCTCGTTAACAAATGTACAAATTAATTATGGTGAAGGCGATAAAGATTATTTGGGAACACTAAAACCAGGTCAATCTATAATTGTTTCACCACCACAAGGCAATTCATTACAGTATGTGATAGTAAGTGCTGAGCCAGACATCTATGTTAGTAAAGTGTATAGAGAACCAATTGGAATGCCAGGAATGATGGGGTCATAAATGAAATTTCTCACTTCAGGAAAAGTAAAGGATGTTTACGAAATGGATGATGATAATCTTCTATTCAAATTTAGTGATCGTGTTTCTGCATATGATGTTAAATTTAAAGATGAAATTCCACAGAAAGGAAAGGTTCTATCCAAGTTTGCAGAGTTTTGGTTTGAAAATTTGGATGTACCAAATCACTTTGTTAAATCACATTCAGAAACAGAGATTATAGTTAAAAAAATGGAAATGCTTCCAATTGAATGTGTTGTACGTGGTTATTTTTATGGAAGCATTGTTTCACGATGGAACAATAAAGAAGTGACATTGCCATATGGATCATCCACTGATTTAGCTGCAAAATTACCTGAACCTATGTTTGATCCTACAACAAAGTCTACCCATGATATTCCAGTAAATCGTCAAGAAGCCATAAAACAAAATTTAGTAAAACCTGAAGAATTTGATTGGTTATCAGAAAAATCAATAGATATTTACAATAAAATGGCTACTATAGCTGAAAACGCTGGATTTATTCTGGCTGATTTGAAGCTGGAATTTGGAAAACTGGATGGAAATATTACTCTAGGTGACTCTATTGGTCCTGATGAGTATAGATTATGGCCTAAAGACATCTATCAAGTTGGGAAAATTCAGGATGCATATGATAAGCAGTTGTTACGTGACTGGTTAACTGCTAATGGATACCAAAAACAATTTGATGAGACACGTCAACGTGGTGAAGAACCAATTGCACCATCTATTCCATCTGAAATCATAGACAAAATGACTCAACGTTATGTCACTGCGTACGAGCGTACTACTGGTAAAACACTATAACTCGATTTTTTATTTACATTAAATTCTAATATTCTTATTTTAGATGATTTTGAACGCATTTGATGAACATTGCTGCAAAATCTCAGAATTTTTTCATTTTCCTAATTTTCTTGTATCACTATCAATATATTAGTAATAATACTAAATTAGATAATTATACTACTAAATATTTAGTAGTATAAAAAAATTAATGCTGTTGGACAAAAAAATGTGATATTGTGAACTTTTAGCTTGGATTTTAAGATGTTATTGTATGTCAACGTTACTGGAAAAACCAATATCAGTAAATCGAATACTTGTAACTAGTATTGATCATGCAAAGGCAATAGAAGACCCTGCCAGAGCAAAAATTGTACAAATGCTGTATAATAAAAATCTCAATGCTGAACAAATTACTTCACAGTTAAAAAAAGTGGGCCATAAGAAAGCACTTACAACAACCAGGCATCATTTAGACATACTGAAAGAATCAGGCTTAATCGAAATTGTCAAAATTGAAGAAAGTAGAGGTGCAATTACAAAATTTTATGGAACGTCAACAAAGTTACTAGATTATGAAACCCCAAAAGATTTTGAACAAAAATACTCTAGTTTAATAAAATCCACATCATCTAAATTAGAAAAAATTGTTAATACAATGTCTAAAAAAACCGGAAAAACTAAAAAATCTAGTACTAAGCATGAATTCAATCAGTATCTAATGATGGAAATAGTGAATCGTGCTATGACTAACGTTTTAGAAGGGAAATCCTAAGATACCTCTATAGACATATTCCCACGTATTTTTGGATTTTGAAGTATTTTCACAAAATCTCTCGGAATATCACTTGATGCTTTATCACAGTTTATTGCTACTGTTCTAGAACATGTGAATGCACTTTTTCGTAAAACAATATCTTTTGTATGTTTAAGAGACAGTTTTTTGGATCCATTTCCTTGAATTGTGAATTTCCTACCATCAGCCATTATTGAAAATGTAATCTTTGTCTTTGGATTTTGAATCTTTTTTTTCATTTTTTTGGGCAAATCTATACATGATATGTTTGCAGATACTCCTACAATACAATCTCCATTTGATGTTAATTCTTCATCTTTTGTGATTTCAATTGTTTTTTGATGAAGTGAAAGAATATTTTTGTGACCACTAAATGGTATCTTAATTATCATAAGTTTCATAGATAAAGGAGAAATAAATATCAGATTTTTTTCCATTAAATATGGATTCAAAGGCTGAAAAGCTGCTAAATGGAAAAAATTTGGTATTTTTGGCTACTACTATGGTAGATGGTTCCCCACAAGTTACACCAGTTTGGGGTAATTTTGAGGATTCACATATTCTGATAAACACTGCAGAAGGTAGATTAAAACACAAAAATATACTTCGTGATCCTCGTGTTGCAGTTTCTGTGGTTGATGTAAAAAATCCACTTGATATGACATCAATTAGAGGTAAAGTAGTAGATATTTTGCCTGATTATGATTACAAACATGCTGATTTTCTTACAATGCAGTATATGGGGAAAGAAACGTATCCTTTCAAACGTCCTAATGAAAAAAGAATTATTCTTAAAATTGAACCAAAAAAAATCTTTATCCTTCCTGAATTAACAGTGTCTGACGACTAATTATTATTAATATTTCTAAACTCGAATTTAGAAATATTAGAAATTTAATATGGTAAGTTTAAGGATCCCTTAAACAAAGTTATGATATAGTTACAATATGCATCCAGATGAAAACAAGAATGGATTGTTCTCAAATTCAAAACCAAAAAAGATTCCAAAGTTTTGGTATCCAATTGTTGTTGGAGTGCTAATGACCTGGGTTATTTTCTTAATATTTTGGTAAAATTAGGGGTATGTCAATTCACGATTAAAATCAGTATAATGTCATTATTTTCAAACCGTTTAATGGGTAATGGGGCTGTTTTGACCTTTGGCTATCATATTTACGAACAAATGTTCAACCCCCCATGATTTTTATGATTTTTGAAAAAATCAGTTATTCGTAAAAAATGATCTGTGTATTGGGGGTTTAACATTTACGAGTGGATCCAAAATTAATACTAAAACGCCTTGATCAAAAACCGATTTGTTTTTTCACTCATTTCAACGATTTCTTGTAATGTTTTGATAAAAAATGGTTGGTTTAGATTCTCTGATTTATCTAAAATAATGTAAATTCCTACTATTTTCTTTCCATTTTCATCTAGAAATCTATAAACTGCTTTGATCGAATAACAAAAATCTGATATTTTTGTTTTTATTTTTTTCTGTTCACTTTGATTTAATTCCATGAACCTGCGAATTAATTTATGATGAAATGATACTTTAACACCAACCACAAGAATATTTTTTTGGTTAGTCGGTTCAAATATTTCTATATCATTGCCAAGACCATCACCATTTTTAATTAATATTTTGAATGTAGTATCGTCCGATTTAGATTCTATGAAAGAATAATTTTCATGTGTTAACCATCGTTCAACACTGTCTCCTAGACTAGACATAATGAACAGAAATCTGTTATAGTATAAGATGTTTAACATGTTTAGATTACTAATATTTCTAAATTCGAGTTTAGAAACATTTATGCATTTACATTGTAACCTTGGTCCAAACCTATTCCCACTGAAAATAATGCAATATTGGCGATGATGTTAATCACTGTAAGAACTAGTCCCAAGTACAAACACTTTTTTGCTTTTTCTGGAGCGTCACGTTTTAATGCGAAGTATCCAATAATACCTCCAATTATTCCAAATAATATTGGTACAAGATACCACCAATTACTTCTCTTTCTTTCTGGATACATGATCAAAATAAAATTTAATCTTTAATTACTTTTTGCAAGTTTTTTTCTAGTTTGATTAATTTCAATTTCTACAGTTTCTAATGGTTCATCTACAATATTTCGCTTGACTGAAAACATTTTTGGTTTTTCAAAATCTTCAGTACAATCAGGGCAGGCATACACTAGAACACGATGTTCATTTGGAGCTTTTGGGTTTGACAATCTTGGATAATATACTAGCCTTGAGCCACAATCAATACAATATCTATTGGCTCTTCTAGTTCTGGCCAATGTAACACTCCTGCATATCTTCTATTATGGATCTAATATTAGATCGCAATGGTCTAACGATCTAAACCAAATGCAATCAAAAGTTCATCTATTCTATTTTGGAGATTAAAAAGGCGCCGCCCATCAGACTTGAACTGATGACCAATCGATTAACAGTCGAACGCTCTACCACGCTGAGCTAGGGCGGCACTAGATTTTTCCTAATAAATTACGATTTAATTCTTCCGAAATTAGTTATTATTGAATTTTGAAAAAAAGTCAATAATTTCATTGGTATGAGATTCTACAATATCCACAATTTCCATGTGTTCATCTGGAGTGGGCTCTCTTTTGTGATAAACTTGAAATGCACTTAATGCAGAGCCTACCATCTCTCCTACAAAGAACCCACACAAAAAATCTCCTGTATTTTCACATTTCCAGACATCATTTATTCTAGGTGATGCACCAGCATTTTTGTATAACTCTAATGTCTCAGTTACTAATTTTTCAGTTTGTTTTTTGAATTCAGAATCTAGTGTCAATTAGATCAATATTTTTGAATTGATTACTTTTCAATTCCTTTCTTCTTTTCAAACTTGTAAATTCCATCTAAAAATACACGATGATCTTTGTTTTTCACTCTAGTTTTATTCTCAATTTCGGCTGCTGTTTGTGAAACATCTGTAAGTACATGACCAGTGATAATAACATCGTCACCCTTTGGAAGAACTTTTGTTTCACCCCAAATCTTAGTAATTCTTGGAGCTCGTTCTCCTTGAAAGTTTTCAACTAATACTTCTTTCCCTTCCACTTTAACATTAATTGGAAAATGTGAAAAAACAATTTTCATTTTTATTGTATATCCTTCAATCACTCCTTCCAGTATGTTTTTAATTATTGAACGTGCAGTGTTCATTATTGCAAAACTGGAATTTCTAGTACCTATTGCATTTAATGAAATAATGTTATCATTAACATGTATATCTACAGGAATTTTTTTAAAATTCTTATATGTTTTTCCGAGTGGTCCCTCAACATTTAGCATGTTTTTTTTAAAAGACACTTTGACATTTTCTGGAATTTGAACTTCAGTTGAAAATTTTGTTTGTTGTTTAGTAGACATATCCTATCAAAAATCCTCCAAGACCTTTATTTGCTGCTTCGTGGTGTGACATCACACCTTGATTGGTTGTAACTAATAACATTCCTCTAGCATATGATGGCAAATATTGTTGTTCCCAACTTGCATATTCATCTTTCTTTACTTTAAAGCGTGGTGTAATAGAACCACATTTTGATATTTTTGCAAAAAGTTCAATTTTGAATTTACCACCACGTTTGTCATCAATATGTTCAAAATCTTTAATGTATCCATCTTTTTTGAGTGTGTTTAATACATCAACAGCTATCTTGGATGTAGGAAGTATAACACATTCAGATTTTCTCCTAGATTCAGTATTGTCTATTGTGACAAATAGATTTGCTAAAACATTAGTTGCTGGCAATCATATCACCTTAATTTTTTAAATCCTAATGAATTTGCAACTTCTCTAAAACATTGTCTACACAAGTGTAAATCGTACTTTTGAATACATGATGTATAGCAACCGCAAATTTTACACCAACGTGAACCTCGCCCAAACTTTTTTTCAATTCTTTCAGTATAGCCAGTACCACGATTACCATATGATCTATCTTTTGCCATTAAGAAACAACAACTCCAAATTCTTTAACTAGATATTCTTTTGCTTCTGCAGGTGAAATTCTATGTGTTTTTCCTATACTTGCCTTGTGTTTACTTCGTATACTAATGTTATATCCAGGACGTGTTAATCTAACAGAAACATCTAGTCCTAAGATGCCAATTTTTGGGTCATATTTAATACCTGGAATATCAATATGTTCTAAAATACCAAACGAAATGTTACCCATTCTATCAATAGAACGCGATTTAACATTGTTTCCTTTAGCTTCAAATAATTTTTTCAGTAAACTTTTGGCATCATCACCTCTCACTGTAACTGCGGCACCAATAGGTTCTCCTTTTCTTACTCCCCAATCTCTATACGCCTTTTTTGCAGAACGGTTACATGATTTTTTATTTGATATTTGATCTAATGCCTTTTTTGCAATCTCTATTGCATCGCCAGATTTACCTACACCCATATTGAGAACTACTTTATCCAATTTTATATGCTTCATTATATTTTGAGTTTCTTGAGCCATTAAATCACCTTATTTGTATCACCGGTTTGTCTTTTCCTATAGGCATAATAAGATCTGCTGGAATTTCGATTTGTCGATCATCTAATGTGATATTAACTCGTTTAGGAAGAATGAATGTACCTTCTTTAACTTCATCTATCATGCCAGTTTTTCCTGCATTAACCCCTCTTGTAATTAATACCTGTGTGCCCTTTTCTAATTTAATTACATCAATAATTTTTTGTTCTGGTACTTGTAAGACACATGCATCTCCTACACTAATGTTTGTTTCATCGATAAGGGAACGACCATCATGAAATCCTATTTGTGTCTTACCATTTTTAATAGTAGTTTTTGATTTTACTTGAACTATTTTTTTTGTTTTTTCATCATCATTGATTATTATCGGTTGTAATAGTATACCATTTTTTGGAACTAATCTATATACATCTTTAATACCATCAAGCTCTACAACATCCATTAATCCTATTCCATGGTGTAGTGATTTACGTTTAACACCATCAACTGAAACTTTTCCATTATATATTGCAAATTTTGCTTCTCTTAATGATTTCACGGATTTTAACATATCACGTAGAAAGACAGATGATGGAATAGATGAATTTTTTTTATGTCCACCTGGATTTACAGTTACAACAAATCGTTTGTCTTTTCTGGTAATTCCCCAAAACAATGGAGCCATTTGTCGTTTTAATTTTTTACTACCTGCTATTTTTACCAATTATTTTTTCATCTCTTTCTTCTTATTTTGTTTTTTTACTTTATTTGTTGAGTCTGAAGTTTTTTCTTGTTTAATTTCTGATTCTTCTTTTATATCTTTTTTTACAGATTCGGGTCTTACAGTTCTTGCATTTTTACCTTCTAATTTATTGATTCGCCATTTGTCATCAGTATTTAATGCAGTAACCTCAATGTTACTTGTATGAACGTAAACGTCATATTTTTCACCTTTTAATTTCTCTTTTTTAACTCCTTCAATAGTTAATCCGTTATTAGAAGTAGAAACTTTTGTTACTTTTCCATCAACGCCATTGAATTCTCCACGAACAACTTTAACCGAGTCACCTTCTACAATTCTAACACTCCTCTTTCCATATTTCTTTCTCAGGTTTTTTGAAAGCATACCTGATAACTGTGCACTAGCTGTTTTCATTGTTGCGTAGTATATTTGCTTATTTCGCATCTTAGTTGGTTTCATTTTATACCACCATTGATGCCAAATTTGCGACTCTTGGCCATTTTTCAGTTGCTTCTAATGCAACTGGTCCTTTTATGTCAGTTCCTTTTACTTCTCCTTCGGGTGTAATTAATACACCAGCGTTATCTTCAAATTGAACTCTTACACCATTAATTCTGTTTATTGCATACTTTTGTCTGATTATAACTGCACCAAAAATCTGTTTTCTTAATTCTGCAGGACCTTTTTTAACAACAACGTTACAAAAGTCACCAACTGCTGCAGCTGGTAATCTAGACACTCTGGTTTTATGTTGATGTACATTAACAACTTCTAAGATTTTTGCACCAGTATTATCTGCACATACTATTCGTGCACCAACTGGGATTGATCTAGTTACATATAATCTAAAGTCAACAACATTTTTTCCACCTTTGCTTCTTGCTCCACCCATTATTCTTTAACCTCCACTACTACAAATGATACTGATTTTGCCAACGGTCTACATTCAGCTGCAATTACCATATCACCATCTTTAACTTCTAAATTACTTGGAACATGTGCATGTATACTATTTTTACTTCTACCATATCGCTTGAATTTAGTAAAATATACTGGTGATTCTTTTTGTATAACTACAGTATTTTTTGCTTTAGTTTTTACAACTTTCCCTTCAAACAACTTACCACGAACTGAAAGCGTGCCGTTAAATGGATTCTTTTTATCATTTTCAGTAGATTCATTTTTTGGTGGTTTAACCTTAATACCAATATTTCTAGTCATGATAAAATCTCCAATCGTTCGTGTGAATGTTTTAACAATTCTAAACCACTGATTTTTATCACATCATCATTTTTTATTATTTTAAACTCACATGTGTTTTTTGGTATCAATTTTTCACCAAATTTAGTATCTAGTATTAACATATTCTTGCTTTCGTTAATGATTTTACCCGTAATACCTACTAATTCTTTATTTGTTGAATTATCAACTGTACATGTTAATCCAATGATTTCCAATATTGGTATATTCATTTCTTTTTCATCTCATTTAGTCTGGTTAGTAATCTTGCAATATCTCTTTTTACCCGTTTAATCTTTCCTGATTCTTTTCGTAATGTCCCTTTTGCATTTTCAATTTGTAGTTTTGATAATTCGGTTCGCATTTGTTCTAAACGATCTTTGACATCACCCTCATTTAATTCACGAATTGATTTCATTTTCAACCTACCCATTATTTCAGCATCTCCTCTTCTTCCTCCATACTATTGATTTCTTTGATTTTTGTCTCTTCTTTTTCTATTAATTCAGATTCTGTTTTCACATCTTCAGTTTTTACCTCTTTAGTATCTTTTACATCCACTTCCTGAATTTTTGTTTTAACTTCTTTCTGTTCTTTGATTTTCTCTTTAAGTTCAAATTCAGGAATATATTTTTCTTTTCTAGCAATTCGTATTCTAATTCCAATTAATCCCATGGCAGTTTCCACATGAACAATATCTTCATCAACAATTACATCTGCATGGTGTCCAGCTCGTGGTAAAACTCCTGCGACATGTTTTTCAAATGCTGATCTATCACCACGTAATTTTCCAGATATTGTTATCTGTGTACCCATTGCACCATTTTCCATAATTTGTTGCATGGTCCACATTGTTGCACGTCTAAATGCGGTTCCTCTTTCAAGATGTGATGCCATTCTATTACACATTACTTGTGGTGAGAGTTCTGGTTTTTTTATTTCTTCAACAGATAGCTGAGGATTCTTTAATCCAAATTCATTTTCTAGTTTTTCTGTTAATTCTCTAATACCAGTTCCTTTTCTTCCTATAACTATTCCTGGGCGTGTAACATACAATACAACTCTAGTACCTGTTGGGGTTTTTGATACCTCGACTTTTGAAAATCCAGATTCTTTGATTTTTACTCTTAAGTAGTTGTTAAGTAGCATCATGTTGTAATTATCTTTGATTACGTTTTTTACTGCCGACATAATTATACCTCTTGTGCCACTATCTCTAAATGTGTCATAACATTATTGTTGGCTGTTGCACGACCTTGTGCTCTTGGCATAATTCTTTCAATGATGACACCCTTTTGTGCAGTAGCATTGATAATTTTTAATCTATCTAAATCCATTCCCTTGTATTCTGCATTTGATTCTAGATTATCCAATAATTTCAAAACCTCTGTAACTGCTTTTTCAGGATATCGTCCAGACATCACACCTGGATCTGTTCTATGACCAACTTGATTTTTGAATCTTCTGAACGGAATACTCCGTTTATGTACAATTACACTCTGGAGATAATCTCGAGCCTTTTCAATCGTTAAACCTTTTATTGCAACTGCTATTTCTCTTGTATGTTTATGAGATATTTTTTTCTCTCTCATTGATGCTCTTACATGCCTTGTTGAATCATAATTTTGAAACGCGTATCCA
>Ga0310344_10004054_pt1 | contig 10898 bp, 19 predicted proteins | sample HC15DNA20200_MG_FD_203801 | JGI IMG/M metagenome (GOLD analysis project Ga0310344, IMG submission 203801) | Marine microbial communities from station ALOHA, North Pacific Subtropical Gyre - HC15-DNA-20-200_MG | ecosystem: Environmental > Aquatic > Marine > Oceanic | place: Pacific Ocean: North... | reverse complement strand
CAGTTCTGAGGATGCCATGAAAGAAAATCCCGATCGACGGTTCTTAAGGTAGCACATTCCATAACACCTAGTATCGGATTTACACGCTTCCCAAAAAATAAAGAAAAGTCTGTTTGCTTCTCTAAACTCTGGTTTCCCAACATCAATCTTGGTCCACTGCAAGTACATATAATGAGAACCAGTAATGTAAGTAGAAATACCTTTGTTATAAAACCAAAAGCCTTCTTCACGTCTTTTAAATTCTTCATCAATGTAATCATACCATTTATTTTTAAAATCTAAGGAAGTGTTATTCCAATCAAAAACTGTTTTTAATCTTTCTAAAGATTTTGGATAATCAAATACTTCCCAATATTGTTCTTCTTTTTTGTTTGCTCTTTTATATGTTTTTTCTTCTAACGGTAAAGCAATTTTGAGACCTTGGATTTCATATATTTCACCAATTTGGCCACTTTTGCTGATAACCACGATATCATTTTCTTGATCGTACCCATATTTCCATTTTTTATATCTGTTATTTCTTTTTATTATGTTTGGTTTAACATGATCAGATAAAATTTTATATAAAGTTTGTTGATACATTATTTTGATCTACCTTCAGCAAAACCTTTGAAGTTATTGCTACGATTTTCTTTTTTAATTTCTTTTAACATATTTTCTTCTTCTTCTATACGGTTTAATATTTCAAAAGCATCAAATACTGCTAATTTTTTTGTAGCCGCGGCATTTTTTAATCTATCGGCTGAAACATCATCTTCTGAATCTACAATTTTTTCTTTAGCAACTTTAATTAATTCTTCAACTGCTTTTTGCCCAGCTTGGATTATATTCTTTTTGGTTTGCTTTGTGTTCATATTTAATTACAATATCATTTGATTCCATACAGTATAAAAGTTCATTATCAACAATAAACTCAAACTCCCTCATTGGTTTAAACCCTACCATATCTCCTGGAGTAATTTGGAGCGCTTCTAATGAACTATTACCATATTTTAATATACCTTTATTCTTTAAAAGTTTTTCTCCCTCTAATAAAGGTTTTACAAAACAATAATCTTCATTAGTAATCCATGAATTTTTATAATACATATATACTTGAAATGGAGTAGCAAAATATAAATTGTCTTTAAAATATTTAGTACTATTTACAGATTTACCTTTCATATTATAATACCTTCTAAATAAATTGTGATGCACTATAACTTTATCTCCTTTTTTTATATTAGTGTTATAAATTAAAGGTACACTAACAACTTCAGCTTCTCTATTTACAAATTTATGACTAGATATTGTAGAATTAACAATTAATTCTTGTCCTTCTATATTAATTTTGTTTTTATATCTTTCACCAATAGGTTTTATAATAAATTGATATAAACTATTCATTAATATTCTAAATCATATTCAACAGATATAGCCATTTGAGAATTAAATTTTTTCCAAGGTAAAATTTCATCTCCTTTTTTTATAAATATATTATAAGATTGTTCTTCTTCATCATTTAAAATATGAGAAATAGTATGACCACCATACACTTGTTGTCCAACAGCATAGTGCATGGCATCATTTTTATAATCAGATCCAATACTGATTTTTCTTATAATACTACTCACTATCTTTTGTTTCTTCAGGTTTAGGAGTGTCAATCATTGTATAACTACCGTCTTCAAGACTAATATTTATGCCACCATATTGCTCTTCTAATTTAGTTTTAAACTCCTCTGCATCTTGAACTATACCGGCATATTTATGTAAAAGACCGTGTTTTTGTGTTTCTATAAAACCAATTTCTTTAAGATATTTAGTTATATCTTCTTGTTGTTGTTTTATAGTGGCTAATTGTTCTGCAGTAATTTTACCCGCAACTTTATTTTTTTCATCACAAGATGAACATCCTTCTTTTTTTGTTTCTTCTTTTTCCATTTGAGTTAATTTAATTTAATTGTTTTTTTATTAATATAATGCTACCATTTCTGTAGCAGTTGTAGCTGAATCAGTTGTATAAACTTTTCTAACTAACATACTTAAAGTGGTTCCAGCTGGAATACTTTGTACTACAACTGTTTGATTTGGTGGTGCAGAAGCAAATTCTACTTTAATATCACCTGTGCCTCCTACATATAATACAAATCCTCCAAAACCAGGTTCTGCTTCATAAACAGCATTAGTACCAGCATCTCCACCACTAGTGGGTGCTTGTAAATCAGTTCCAGCTAATGCTATTTCTAATGTACCAGTAATATTAGTTTGTCCAAAAGCTGTATTTAAATCTGATGCAGTAAAAATAATAGTTTGTGTAGCAGCACCCATATTAGGACCTGCCCCTGGATTAAGAGGTGCACCTACAGCTGCGCCTTGATTTAATCCATCTGGCCTTGTTTGTACTACTCTTACATTTGTTATAGCACCAGAAACATCAGTTTCAATAGTGTACCATGCTCCCCATTGTTTATTTTGAGTGTTACTTGCTGAACCTAAAAAAGTACCTCCAGAAGCAAAAGCTGTAACAGTTTGAGCAACTGCAGCTATATTTCCTGTAGTATCTGTAAATTGTCCTACAGGTATACCAGCTGAACTAGCACCAGGAGCTCTTAAAGTAGCTACAGTTCCAATAGATACAGCATGGGTAGCAGCATCACTTAAATTTTTTTGATATATTCCCATTTTTTTTATTTATTTATGTTTATTGTTTCCAAATACTTTTTCAACTCCACGAGAACCGAAATAACCTCCGATAACAATGGATAGAAGCCCAGTAATAGAGTCTAAGGGATAGTGTAAATACCATCCTATAACGTAACTAATTGTCAAAAATATTAATGTTAATGGACGAACATTAGCAGCAAGCCACGCTCCTGAACGAGCATCTGCAACCCACCGCCTTGTTGTTCCATCAATTTCAGCCCTTTCTATTGTTAGTTTTTGTAAAGCAATTTCTTTATCTTCAGCAGATAAATCTTTATTACCTGTTATTAATTCTGAAATAACGTTACCAGGTAATATTGCATCTCCAACAATACCTAAAATACTAGGTGCTTTTTCAATAAGAAATTTACCTACACCAGTATCTTTAAAAGCCTTTTTTTTACTCATTTATCTAAGGCCTAGTATCTCCAGAAAATCCAGCTTGACCTCCTTTAGAAGTATGTTTTATTAAACTTCTACCTCCTGGTGGTCTTGATTTTAAATTCCAATCGTATTTACCAACCCAATTTTTAACTTTTTGCCAAGTGCTAGGTTCTTCTTCCTTGCTTGTAGTTGAACTCATATCAGATTCATCTCCTTTAAATCCTTTTAAATGAAGAGGACTCATTGATCCACTACTTGCTATTGAATGCTTACTCATCCAAGAACCACTTGCGTGATCCGGTATTGGATTAATCCCAAGTAAGTTTTTTCTTTCTTGAGCAGCAGATTCGTGTTTTTTACCTTTTCCCATTTTATTTATTTTATGAATGATTATGTGCTTTTTTCTCCCAAGGTAAAGATTTACTTCCTTCTTTCATATTAGCTCTAGGATGAATTTGCCATTTATCATTTACTGATTTACGGCTATATACGTTTTCATCATCGTAATATAATAATCCAGATTGAATATCATTAATATGAATTTGCTCATGATTAATAACTTCTTGTCTTTGCTTAGGATCTTTTATGTTTTTATTTATTAATATATTTCCATTTTTATCAGCTTTACCAAGTACACCATCTTCCATATCAATCTCATGAACTGGAGCAGTTGCTACGTAAGGAGGGTTGTTAAGTTTAAAAGCCATTATTTTCTTGTTGAATATGGAAACATTTTATTTAATGCATCTCTTCTTTGTTGACATCCACAAGGAATATTAAGACCTTCAGAGACAGAGTCAACGATGGTCTTAATACCTGTTTTAGTGGTAAACTTTTCAATAGAATCGCCTAATCCTCGTGATTTCATCAACTAATTATTATGCTACTGTAATTGCTGTAATTTCTATTGATGAGTCTAAATGTACATTAGCTACTACTCCTCCAGGATTAGCTGTAAGAGCATTATTAATTCCAGTTACAATATCTGCACCTTTAGCAGTGTCTTCAAAAGTAATATATGAACTAGCATCTAGAAAAAATATTGTAGCTTCATTTGCATTTACTGCACTGTTACTACCTTTTTTAACTAATGCAACATTATCTACACCGATAATCATATCTGCTGTATAATTTAAACTAGCAGCGAAGCTTTCTTTTTTAATTTTGATAAATTTTGCCATTTTTGTTTGTGTTTATGTTTGTGTTTATGTTTTGGTTAGATTTATACAGTTCTATTCTGTTTTATGATTTGGTAGGTTCTTCCATATCCCAACGAGATGTATCTTTATTATAGCGATACCATTGTTTGCTTTCTGCATCTTGTATTCTAAGATGAGGTTGTAAATATTGACGTTTTTGTTCAAAACGTTTCATGTTTTTATCTATCCAAGCTAATCTTCTTTTACTAAGTTCTGATCCATCTTTTAGTTGCTCTGCATCCCATCCTCTATATTTGGCCCATCCTTCAACACCACCTTTTTCACCATAATTTTTATCTACATATTCTTGTTTAGCTTTAAACATTTTTTTATATTCAGGAATTGTAGTAGCATCAAAATAACCCTCTTCTTTTTGAAAATCATGTAATTGGTCGTGATTTAAACCTCTTCTTTTGCTTATATCTACATCTTCTCCACCAAACCATCCTTGTACGTTATATCTTTTATTAGGATCTGGGGCCCAAGGCGGAGGAGTTTCTTCTTTTGGATCTGCAACAAATCGCGTTGTCACTTTTTCATCAGTACCGGTACGAGTTTTATTTTTACTAGCTAAATATGCTTGATATTCTTCTGGATTTTCTTCCCAATATTTTCTACCTTCTTCAGCAGATACGCCCGCTTCTTTAAATGTTTTTCCTTCATATTTATCTTGTGCTGTCCAATCTTGTTTAGTAGTATCTGTATATTCGGTTCCTCCTTCTACTTTTTTAGAAGTTGTAGTTGTTTTTTTATCTTCGTATTGTTTTTCTCCTTTTTCTTTTAATTTTAATTTTTCTTCTGGAGTAAGAAATAAAGGACTACTATATAACAAAGCTCCATCAGAAGTTTGACCCTGATAGGTTCCTAATCCTGTTTTATAAAAAGGAGTTTTACTCATTTTTAGTGATGTTTTTTATCATATTTAATATCTCCAGCTAATTTAGATATATGTTTTTCATCAGCTGTCATATCAATATCGCTATGTCCATGCTTATCATCCCAAAGAACATCTCTTTTAAGATAATCTATATGAGCTGCATCATCCCTTTCAGCGGCATGTACGTTATGTTTAGTTACTGGTGTACGAGAATGTCTAGCATTACCAGAATATTCTCCAAAATGTCCTTTTTCCATAATTGTTTCTTTATTATTATTTATTACTTCTTTTCTTTAAGTTTTACCCATTTAGATACTGTATATCCAATAGTTACGAGCAAAAGTATAATTTTAAGCCATACTTCTATATCCGTCATAGAAATAGCTAACGCTAAACCGTTTATCAGTAGTAGTTTAAAGTCTGGCATTATTATATCTTTGTCCCTTGAGCTATTGATGTAATTGGGTATTTTACTTGCATATCAAGTTTAGAGTTTGGATATTTTAGTACTTGCATACCTTTAATACCTGAACTAGATCCAACACCGTGAATTCTACCAACTTGATTTAATGGGCCATCCCATATATGAGATTCTCCTACAATACCTATTTTTTTATTTCTACTTGCTTTGTTATATGCTTTATCGTCGTGCATGATGATTTGTTTAATTGTTATAGTGCATTTTCTAATATAATTATAAATAAAAATATAACTATACCAGCTATTAAATAGCCTGTCATTAGTCTTTTTTTAGTTGTGGATATTTTCTATATACACAAGCTTTAATTTTATCAGGATTTTTAGCGTTATGAGCAAGTTTAATAGCTGACTTTGCTCTTTTTAATGTATTTACAGGATATGTACCTTTAGGTCCACAAAAATCTGATTTAGCTACATTAGGATATTTACCAGCATTTGACATTCCTGGTTCTTCTCTTATCTCTGATAATGTTTTTAAAAATGGGGAATTACTTTTCATAATATTTATTTTTCTTCTTTTTTATTATCATCTGAATCTGTTTCATCACCACTTTTTGAAACAACATTACTTGTTATTTGTCCTATTTGATCAATAGCGTCCGCAGCGCTAGTGTCTACATCAACAACTTGTTCTGGGTTTTCATAAGAACCTTGTTTAAGCGGACTTTTCATTGCAAAAGCACTACCAGCATTTAAACCACCCATTAAAGTATTATAATCTCTATCAGCTAAAGTACCTGTTCCTGCACCTGCTGGTCCTTGTGTTAAAGCAGATAGTCCACTAGCTTGAGTATCTCTGCCTCTATTTACTACATTTTGCATAGAAGGACTAGAAATGGAACTAATATGTGATGGAATTACTTCATTTTGCTGAGGTAAAACACTTTGAGCTGCTTGTTGAGCTGCTAAAGTTCCAACTATACCTTTATTTTCTAATGGAATTTTTTTATTCATCTTGTTTTATCTTTATTTACATTTTTTATAGCGGTTATTAAAACTTTATCTGTATAAGTTTTACCATGCATTATTGAATTTCTTCTTTTACTTGTTGGTACGTCTTCTTCACCTAGCATAATTCGGTACATTCGTGCTATTAGTTGTCTACACTTGAAAGAAACTTTATAGATATTATACTTTTGGGTTGTTCTGTTTCGATTTCTCCAAACTACAATCCAGTTGTTTTTTATCATTTTGTTCCAGCGTCTATTATCCCAACTATAAGCATAGGTACCGATCTTAAAATCTTGTTTAGTAAAAAGACCCATACAATCGAAATATATTAATAGTTCTAAATCCGCATCGTTTAAGTTATTGTTTCTACATGCCCATTTTCTAATAAGCCTATAATGTTTTAATAGATTTAAATCCTTAATATCATTTGAATTTAATTTCCTCATAAAACCACAACAACATCTTGTAATTTAATAACAGTAAATTTATCTTTGTTGAATTCAATCCCATGACCAGCATGACGATCATAATAAATTAAATCCCCTTTTTTTAAACCTTTTATATCCTCACTAACAGAAACTACTTCAGCTTTTCTATACCTGATATCCTCTCTGTCTTTTTCTATAATTAGTAATCCACCTTTTGTTTTATCGGTTTTTACTTTTTCAGGTTGTATTATAATATTATTTCCTATTGCTTTCATCAATTCTTAAATTATTGATTACACAATCAGTTGATAATATTGTAGTTGCTACAGAAGCAGCATTTACTAGTGCACTTTTTGTTACAAGCAAAGGATCTATAATACCAGATTCTTGCATATTAACTTCTTCACCTGTAATAACATTTATACCTACACCTTTTTTTGTTGGTAATTTAGCTTTAATCCCTGCGTTTTCTAATATAATTTTAAATGGGGATAAAATAGCTTTTGTTAATACTTCTTCAGCTTTATTATCTTCTTCTATATTTGTTGCTGCATTAAGAAGTGCAATACCACCACCTGGTACAATACCTTCTTTTATAGCGGCTTTTGTCGCACATATAGCATCTTCTATTCTATCAGATTTTTCTTTTAATTCTATATCTGAATTTGCACCAACTTTTACTATTGCTATTTTAGCTGATAATCTTGCTAATCTTTTCTCAAGTCTTATCACGTGAGCAGGATTAGGTTTATTAACTAATTCTTCTTTAACAGTTTCTATAACGCCTAATACAGCTTTATTTGGTTCGCCTACTTGTATAATTGTATCTTTTTCATCTGTTATAGATTTTAAACAACTACCTAATAATTCAGGTTGTATTAAATCCATATCATCTCCAAGATCTTCATTTATGACAGTAGCTCCAGTAAGCATTGCAAGATCATCTAAAGTTTCTCTTTTATTAACTCCAAATGTAGGTGCATTTACAATATTTACTTTTATATTCCCTTTTGTTTTATTCATAGCAAGAGTTGCCATTACAGGAGCTTCTACATCTGCTATAATAAGTAAAGGTACATTCTTTTTTATAACATGCTCTAATACCGATTGAATTTGCCTTATATTTTCTACTGGAGATTCTATAAGTAGTACTGCTGGGTTTTCTAACTCTGCAGTCTTTTTTGCTTTATTGGTAATAAAATGTGGATTTGTTAATCCTTTTTCATATTGTATACCATCTACTAATTCTACTTGAGTTTCAGGTAATGAAGAATGTTCCATCATTACCACACCTGTTTCACCAACAGATCTGAACGCATCACCAATAATTTTACCAAGTTTTGGTTCATTATTAGTAGAAATAGTAGCAATTTGATCAATCATACTTCCTTTTACAGGAATTGCTATTTTTTCTAAGTATTTAATTACTTTTTTAACACCACTTTCAATACCTTCTTTTAATTCTCTAGAATTTATTTTAAGGTCTTTAGCTTCTTGAAGTATTGCGTGAGCTAAAATTGTTGCGGTTGTTGTACCATCACCTGCTTCTGAAACTGTTTTTCTAGCAGCTTCTTTTAACAGTGTAGCACCCATATTTTCTACAGGATCTAATAAAACTATTGAATTTGCAACAGTAACACCATCTTTTGTAATAATTGGATTACCCTTGTCATCTTCAAGTAATACACATTTACCGCTAGCCCCTAAAGTGGAGCTAACAGCTTGTGTAAGTTTATCGATTCCTTTAAATACTTGATCTTGAGCATCTTGCCCAAAATTAAGATTTTTGACTATTAAGTCTGGCATATTGAATTGAATTTGATTTAATTTATTAAAATTTATTTAAAGGTCTTAACGACTTTTGGACCGTTTAAGAATTCTATTTTTTTCTTGTAGTGCTCAACCGATGCATTAACTGCTGATTCAGCCCCTTCAAGTGTTTCTCTACGGGTTACATCCATCCACTGTTCAGAGTCTGGATCTTGGTATTCAGTTTGATAAAAACCATTAGGTAATTGGGTTATTCGCCAATTCTTCTTCTTAGCTATATGCTTCCAAAGGTTTTGGGTTTTTTCTGAAATTTGTGGTTGACTATTCCACGAATGAGTCTGGTAATAAAGTGTCATAGGTTTTGGTTTTAATTATTTGACATTTGGTTATAAATATATAGTTACTTGTTTTTCTTTGTTTTTAAGTGAATTTTTAATTACAAGGTGTTTCATTGTATAATTCTGATACTTGAGTAGATGTTAAATCTGTAGTGAATATTCGAACTTGATCAATATCTCCATTAAATTCATAAGCAAATGATGTAGGATGTATACCTATATATGAAGCCCCTCGGGATGTTAAATTAGTTGTTAAAGCTAGTGATGTATTAGTCCCTAAAGAAGATCCATTATAAAATAATTCCCATTTGCTATCATAAGTTCTACTTAAAACTATATGTTGCCACACACCAACTGTTACCGATCCAGTTTGAAAAACATCTCCTGATCCTGTACCTGTACAGCTTGGAGGAACACAAACCCATGGTTCTAAGACATCATAGTTTAGATAAAAATTAAGTCCACTATGTGTACTAGCTCCATATCCATCTGTACCAAATATACTTTGCCATTGATTACTAACTGTATCAGGTCTAATCCAACAAGAAATAGCAAAACTCCCAGTAAAATTAAAATCATATGGTATTTGTACATAACCACTTCCATTAAAAACACCTGCTTTACCATATTTACCAGAATCTGTGTATGTTATACTGTTCGGTACTCCATTTGCCCAACCACATGTATCATTAGTATTGTCTTGAAATTCATATAATGCGGCTGCACTTGTTGGGTAATTACATATACATGCGGTAGGTTGACCGGTTATATATTCATCTGCGATTTGATTCCAATTACTACCATCGTAATATTCTACATAGCCATATTGTTCATTGTATCTAAATTCTCCCTGGTCTGCAGTAGCAGGACGTGTTGCACCATAAGAAGTTCTTAATCCACCTGCTCCAGCTCCTCCTCGTTCATCATAACCTCCTCCGCCTCCTCCGGCTAAAACTAAATAATCAGCAATAAATGAAGATGGGGTTCCAGAGAATTCTATTGTTCCAGAAGTTTTAATTTCTGCATATCTATCAGAACCTATTGTGTTATCTACAGTACCTGTTGCTGTTGTTAATGTAGCTGAAATAGTAGAAGGATATCTTATTATAATAATTCCATCACCACCATCACCACCAGAAGGTGTTCCTGAATTACCACCTGCGCTTCCTCCGCCCCCACCTTTTTCATTAGTTCCACTTCCACCGGTTGCGTTAGCTTTTCCATCTCCCCCACCATAACCAGACACAGCAGAACCACCAGTAGTATAACCACCGCCACCTCCGCCACCAGCAAGTTTAGTTCCCGCGGCATCTTTTATGTATGAAATAATACCTATACCTCCCATACCTCCAGTGCCAGGGCTTGCATTACCTCCAACGCCACCAGCACCACCGCCTCCACCACCAGCTTCATTTGATGAAACTCTAGGATATGCAGTTCCTCCTTTATAACCTTGATCTGTTGTACCTAAACCAGGAGCAGATCCTCCACCAGTATCATTTCCAGGAGCACCTCCACCAGATCCACCACTAGTTCCAACATAACTTGTTGCAGATCCTCCTATACCTGATCCACCACCTATAGCTGTAATAGGAGAACCTGTAAAACTACCAGAAATACTAGAATTTCCTCCACTTGTTGGATCATTAAGACCAGTTTTTTGTCCTCCACTACCACCAGCTCCTACGGTAAGAGTGTAAGTTGTACTAACAGCTAAGGTAAGACTATTTTCTACTAATCCTCCACCACCAGATACATAATTATTTCCAGTAGGTATTACAGTACC
>Ga0310344_10004053_pt1 | contig 10899 bp, 12 predicted proteins | sample HC15DNA20200_MG_FD_203801 | JGI IMG/M metagenome (GOLD analysis project Ga0310344, IMG submission 203801) | Marine microbial communities from station ALOHA, North Pacific Subtropical Gyre - HC15-DNA-20-200_MG | ecosystem: Environmental > Aquatic > Marine > Oceanic | place: Pacific Ocean: North... | reverse complement strand
TTTTATATTTCTTATTAGTTCTTTTATATTTTGGTGTGCTGATTGGATTAACTTGGTCTATAAAAGTAACGATTTTTTTATTATCAAATATATATCAAATATGGATTTTAGTTTCTATATGGAATTGCGCATATAACGTACGAAATAAAACATGGGGTCATCTTTCAAGAAGTATAGTTATATTAAACGTTATATTCATTATTTTAACCTATACAGGAATAGTATCTTTTGATTATCAAAATATTATTCAAAAAAATTCTTAATATAGTTTTTCCGGTAACCATAAAGCTAGTTCTGGGAATTTAGCAATTAATAAAAGTGCAATTATTTGAATTATTACAAAAGGGAAAACGCCCATGTATATATCAGAAGTTTTTATAGAAACAGGGGCAATCCCTCTAAAATAAAATAAAGCAAAGCCAAATGGTGGAGTTAAAAAACTAGTCTGAAGATTAACTGCAATCATAATACCAAACCAAAGAGGATTAATATCCATTTGAAGTAATATAGGTCCGATAATTGGAACTATAGTAAAAACTATCTGAATAAAATCCAAAAAGAACCCAAGAAAAAAAATTAGAATCATTAGAAATAACATTGCTCCTGCAGCGCCCCCTGGTAATTGTTTTATAAATGAAGTTAAAACTTCTCTTCCTTCAAGACCTATAAAAACTAAAGAAAAAATTGTGGCGCTAATAAGTATTAAAAATATCATTGAGCTAATCTTCGCAGTCTCAAAAACTGCTTGTTTTAAAACTTTTAAAGAAAAACTATTTTTAATAATACTTAAAAGCATAGCTCCGACAGCGCCAAAAGATGCAGCTTCAGTTGGAGTTGCTATACCTAATAGTATTGATCCTAAAACGAAAATAATAAGAATTATTGGTAAAAAAATTATACTTAATGTTTTCGTTAAAGTATTTTTGCTTTTTTTAATAATTATTGGTGGGCAATATTCTGGCTTGAAATAAATTATGATGAGCTGCCATAAACAATATAAGGTTACAAGAAGTATTCCAGGTAAAATTGCCCCGGCAAATAAATCAATTGTTGAAATTGGATTTGATGGAATTTTACCTTGAAGCAATTGTGACTGGCTATAAGCACCTTGAAGTACATCGCTTAATAATATTAATACAATAGAAGGAGGAATAATTTGTCCTAATGTACCAGAAGCACATATTAATCCTGAAGCTAATTTTTTATCATATCCCCATTTAAGCATTGTTGGCAATGTTAATAGCCCCATTGTTACAACTGTAGCTCCGACAATGCCGGTTGAAGCTGCTAATAAAGCCCCAACAATAATAACTGTAAACCCCAATCCTCCTCTTAAATTTCCAAATAAATTTGCTACAGTTTCTAATAATTCTTCTGCAATTTTAGATTTTTCTAAAATTAAACCCATGAATATAAATAACGGAACAGCAACTAATAATTCATTAGTCATAGTTCCAAAAATTTTTGATGGTATTAAAGCTAAAAAATCTGCGCTCAAAAAACCAAAATTCGTTGCAATCATAGAAAATAAAATTGCTGTTCCTGCCAAAGTGAATGCTACTGGGAAACCGAATAATAAAAAAAAGAATGTGGTTGCAAACATGCAAATGCTTAATATTTGAATAGTCATATTTCTATTAAGATTTAAAAAAGATTTTTACTTCTTTATTATTTACTACTAAAACACACCTTAAAATTAAGGCTATTGTTTGAATAAATAAAAAGAAACAAAATAAAATTATAGAAGTTTTATAAATATACAAAAAGTTTAGTCCTCCAGCTTCTCTTGATTTTTCTAAACTAATCCAAGACTTCAAAATGTATGGCATAGAATATTTACTAACTATTAAAATAAAAGGAATAATAAAAAGAATAGAAAAAAAAATATTTATATATGCTTTTTTTTTTTCACTAAATTTTCTGTAAAAAATATCAACTCTTACATGCTTATCCTCTTGTAATGTATATGCAGCGGCTAATAAAAAAACTAAGCCGTGCATCCAAATGTATAATTCTTGCATCCAAACAAAGCCAATATTAAAAAAATATCTAAGAAGCGCGACAGAAAAAGCTATTAAGGTCATAGCTAATATTAACCATGAAATTTTTCTTCCAATTTTTAATGTGATATTCTCTATAAAAAAAATTATTTTTTTTAAATTATCCATTATTTTTTTTAGGTTAAAATATTTTTTCTAGAAAAAGGTAATTTTTTATCATTTTTTTTTAAAAATTTGTTTATAAAAAATTTTGATAATAGCAAAGCTTCTTTTAAAGAGTCTTCGGTAGGTTTTAGATTTCTTTTTATTAAAAATTTTGGCAATTTAAATAATTTATCTTTATATTTTTCACCTTCTTCTTCTGATACTGCTTTACCAGACTTAGGAGAAATATATATAAGATTTTCTTTTTTTCCAGTAACTACACACTTTTCTAAATCGAGTCCATATCCTAACTCTGATAATAAAAATAATTCCCAAAAAATATATTTTACGGTCCATTCATCAGAGAATAAATTTTCTATTAAATCTACAGTTTTATTATATATCGTAGCTTGAGGATTGTTTTTTGGTAAACTAAGATCAATTATAGAACAAATAGCAAGTAATGCATTTAATCTATTTCGATCATCAAAATAATTAACACTATTATTTTTAATTAATTCAAATCTACAATTCCACAATTGATCATCTAATCTAAAAGTAGACTTTATATAAACTTTATTCCCTATTTCATATGTCCCAAAATCTTTTTTTAATACTCCTTTTACTAGGCCGGAATTTATCCCGTGATTTAAAGAAAAAAAAGTAACTAACAACGAGCTTTCTCTATATTTTTTTTTTTTTAAAATAATTCCTTCATCATTTATTTGCATTTTATTAAAGTAATTTGTTTTTTAATATATGACCTACCATGTTTTTTGCAGCTTTGATTTCAGCATCTTTAATTGTTTTTGCAACTGCTGAAAATTTTTTTATACCTTTTAAACTAACTTCTATTTCAAATCTTGGGTTATGTGCAGGACCTATCTTTTTTTTTAAAATATATTTAGGTAAATTTAATCCTTTTTTTTGAACAACTTCTTGTAAGAATGATTTCGGATCCTGTGGTGGAACAATATTTTTTGAAACTTTTTTCTTCCAATGCTTAAAAATAAACTCTTTTGCATTATCTAAGCTTGTATCTAAATATATAGCACCAATTAGTGCTTCACAAACATCGCTTAAAATAGACACATTCTTTTTTAATTTTAAGTTTTTCTTCTCAGAATAATTAATTTTTAACATTTCTTTTATACTAATCTCATTTGCAACCTCTAATAGAGTCTGTTTAGATACTAAATTAGATAATCTTTTTGATAATGCTCCTTCATTCTCTTTAGGATATTTTAAAAATAAATATTCAGAAAGAACAAGTGATAAAACTCTATCTCCAAGAAATTCTAGTCTTTCATAATCTGTGTTAGTTTTATTTTTGTAACTTGAATGTGTAAAAGCTAAATCAATTAAACTTTTATTTTTAAATTTATAATTAATCTTTTTCTCGAATTCATGAACTTTCATAAAAAATATTTACTTTTTTATTTATTAATTTTCCAATTCTATCAAACCTAACTCTCCATTTCCAAAATTCATTTAAACCATATTTATTTCTATCTATTGAAAAGAAAATAATTTCTGCCTTACCTATTATGTTTTCAAAAGGTACAAAACCCACATAGTTTAAAACTCTACTATCAATCGAATTATCTCTATTGTCTCCCATTAAAAAAAAATTATTTTCAGGAACAGTATATATAATTGTATTATCGCTTGAACCATCATCTCCCTTTAGTTCTCTAATAATATGTTTTCTTCCATTTGGTAAAACTTCAATATAATCAAATTCATTTAAATAATTATTATGAACTGCCATAGTTGAATTTTGAACTTTATCTCTTTGAATAATTTTACCATTTATATAAAGAATTCCTTCTTTAACTTGTATTTTGTCCCCAGGAAGTCCTATTAAAGTTTTTACATAATCAGTCCTATTATCGTTAGGTGTTTTAAAAACTACCACATCCCCTCTTTCAGGTTTTTTTTCTAAAATTCTTCCTTTAATCAATGGCAATGAGAAAGGTAGTGAGTGCTTGCTATAACCATATTTATATTGCGAAACAAATATGAAATCGCCTATTAATAATGTCGGTATCATTGATCCTGAAGGTATTGTAAAAGGTTGAAAAAAAAATGTTCTAATAAATAAGGCTATAAAACCAGCGGATATAATTATTTTAAAAGCTTCCCACTTACTCTCGCTTGTGAAAACAATATATAAAACTAAAATTATTAATAAAATTATTGAAATTTGCATATAAAATTACTTTTTTTGAAGACTTATAATAACATTAGAAACTACATAGTCTTTTTCATCTGAAATAGAAACATTAATTGTAGTTTTATATCCATTTGGTGTTTTTTTTCTTAAATATTCTTGAGCACGATTGCTTAAATCAATGAAAGGTTTACCACTTTTCTCATTTTTTAATGAAATATCTTTAAAAAAAATATGTTTGGTGAATCCTGTACCCAATGCTTTTACAAAAGCTTCTTTAGTTGCAAAAGATTTAGCTAATTTATTTGCTTTTAAAACCATTTCTTTATTATTTTTTATTTCGTCATCAGAAAAAATTCTTTTTACAAATGAATCTCCGTATTTATCTAATACTTTCTTTACTCTTGATATTTTTAATAAGTCTATTCCAGTCCCTAAAATCATATTTACTAAGCTGATTTAAGATAAAAATTTTTTTTTCTTGAATTATCTATTATTTTTCTCATTTTTAAAATTGATTTTTTTAAACCAACAAAAACAGCTTCTCCTATTATAAAATGTCCAATATTTAACTCAGATATTTCGTTAATCTTAGCAATTTGTTTTACATCTTCATATTTTAAACCATGGCCAGCGTGACACTCTAAATTATTTTTTTTTGCAAACTCAGCAGATTTTTTTATTTGTCTAAATTCTTCTTTTTTATTTTTTTTATTATCACAAAACTCCCCAGTATGTAATTCAATTGAAAAAGTTCTTAATTCTTTACAAACTGCAATTTGTTTTATACATGGATCAACAAAAACACTTACTTTAATATTATGATTTTGTAATTTATTTATAATATTAGAAATTTTTTTTTTATTTTTTAATACATTTAATCCTCCTTCAGTGGTTATTTCTTTTCTTTTTTCAGGGACCAGGCAAACTCTTTTTACTTTTGAATTAATTGCAATTTTTAACATTTCATGTGTTGGAGCCATTTCTAAATTTAAAGGTATTTTTAGCTTTTTTATTAAATTTTTAATATCTATGTCAGATATATGTCTTCTATCCTCTCTTAAATGAGCAGTAATATTATCGGCACCGGCATTTTGAGCAATTATAGCAGCTTTTAATGGGTCTGGATGTAAACCTCCTCTAGCATTTCTAATTGTTGCTACATGGTCTATGTTTATTCCTAGTTTTAATCTAGAACTCATCTAATCGCCTTTAATTCTATTTACAGATGAAACAGAGTCTAGTGATCTGATAGAAGCTATTATATTAGTAAAATGGTTTAAATTTTTTACTTTAACATCTACTAACATCTCAAAAAAAGTTTTTTTTCTTGATGTTAATTTCAAATTAATAATATTGCCTTTATTATGACCTATAGCAGATGCAATTTCACCTAAACTTCCTGGCTCATTAATTACTATTATCATTATTCTGCCTACATAATCCTCTAAACTAACTTTTTTACTATCCCATGAAAGAGAGATAATATTGTTTTTCTTATATTTAGCAATTTCGTTGCAATCAATTGTATGAACAGAAACTCCTTTACCTTTAATCATTGTTCCAATAATTCTATCACCTGGCATCGGACAACAGCATTTAGAATAATTAATAGCTACGCCTGAAAGCAATCCTTTTATTGGAATAGAATCTTTTTTTCTATTTTTAGTATTTTTTATATCAGATTTCTTGGTAACTTTTTTTAATGTTGGATAAATTGCATGGACGACCTTAAGTGGATCAAAATTACCTTTTCCAATTCTAAAGTATAAATCTTCAATTGAAGATAATTTAAAATAGCTTAATGTTTGTTTTAAATTAGTTTCATCAAAATTTTTATTATTTTTAGTAAAAAAATGTTTAAGAATTTTTAAACCTAAAATTGAATATTCTTTATATTCCTTTGTTTTTATAAACTTTTTTATTCTACTCTTTGCTTTAGGAGTTTGAACAAAATGAGACCAATTTGGTGATGGATTGTGTGATTTTGATTTTATTATTTCTACTTGATCACCATTTTTCAAATAATTCTTTAAAGGTGTAATTTTACCATTAACTTTCGCACCAGCACAAATATCTCCAAGTTTTGTATGTACAGCATAAGCAAAATCTATAGGTGTAGATTTTTCAGGTAAAGCAATGAGATCCCCTTTTGGTGTAAAACAAAAAACTTGATCTTTATACATTTCCATCTTTGTATTCTCAAGAAAATCGTCAGGCTCAGATGAGGTTTCGACTATATCAACTAATTCTCTCAACCATTTATATTTTTTTCCTTCTTGTAAATTTAAATTATTTTTGTATTGCCAGTGAGCTGCTACTCCTAATTCAGCTACTTTTTCCATTTCTTTAGTTCTAATTTGAATTTCAATTTTCTGACGAGCTGGACCAAATATTGATGTGTGAATAGACTTGTATCCGTTTTGTTTTGGTAAACTTATATAATCTTTGAATCTACCTGGTACTATAGGATAGCTTGTATGAATTGCTTTAAGGCATAAATAACACTGGTCTATATCATTTACAATTATTCTAAAAGCCATTACGTCAGATAATTGTTCAAAACTAATATTTTTCTTTTTCATTTTTTTCCATATAGAAAACGGATTTTTTTCTCTTCCAAGAATTTCTGCTTCAATATCAGATTTTTTTAATACATTTTGTAATTGTTGAATAATTAATTTAATATTATTTTTCCCTTGAGATTTAAGAAAATTTATCCTTTTTATAATTGTAGATTTAACATCAGGATTTAATTCTTCAAAAGCTAGGTCTTCTAATTCGTCCTTTATTTGACGAATACCTATTCTGTCAGCTAAAGGTGCGAAAATTTCAAGTGTTTCATTAGAAATCTTTTTCTTTTTAATATCATCTTTTAAGTATTTTATAGTTCTCATATTATGCAATCTGTCAGCTAATTTTACAAAAAGAACTCTAATATCCCCAGAAATTGCTAAAATAAATTTTCTTAAATTTTCTACTTGTTTATTTTTATTAGATTGCTGAAGAGTAATTTTTGATAATTTTGTTACTCCATCAACTAAATTAGCTACTTCTAAACCAAAATTTCTCTTTAGTTCTTCTTTAGTTGCTAAAGTATCTTCAATAACATCATGTAGTAAACCAGTTATAATTGAGTTTTCATCTAATTTCATTTGAGCCAATATGTTAGCAACTTCAAATGGATGAGAAAAAAATGGATCGCCAGATGCTCTCGTTTGAGCACCATGAGCTTTTTTTCCAAAATCATATGCCTTGTTTATATTTTTAACATTTAATTTTGGAAAATAATTCTTTACTTTCTCAACTAATTTTGTTTGTTCACCCATTTTTTTTTACTTTATTATAATATAAATAATAAAATTTACTTTCATTACAAATTTTAAGAATTTTATTTAAGATTAAATTTAACTTACTTGTCTTTATCTGCTTCTAATTCTTCTAGTAAAGCTGTATTTTTTTGAAAAGATTTAACTAGTTCTAACTTTAAATAATTTAAAGGTATTTTTTCCTGAGCAATTTCTCTTAGCGCGATAACTGTATTTTTATCATTTTCCTTATCTAAATCTGTAGATTCACCTTGATTTAATTCTTTTGACCTTTGAGATGCATATAGAACTAAATCAAAAGGATTTGATATTTTTTTAATACAATCTTCTATTGTGACTCTTGCCATGGTTAAAGCTTTAATTTAATAAAAATTTTCATCTAATCAACTTATTTCTCAGATATTTTTAATATTTTTTGCCCATCTTTTATATTATTTATTAATTCTTGTATTCCCTTCTTTTTAATTGGATGTACCCATTTTGGGTTTAATTCATTCAATGGAAGTAATACGAATGATCTTTTGTGCATCCTAGGATGAGGGGTAATTAATTCATTTTTTTTATAAATTATTTTCTTTTTATAGTCAATAATATCTAAATCTATTATTCTAGCTTCATTTTTTTTTTCCCTTATTCTTCCAAAATTTTGTTCTATATTGAGGATAAAATTCAATAAATCCAACGGAGACTTATTAGTGCTTATTTCAATAACAGCATTTACAAACCACGGTTGATTTGATACAGGAACAGGTTCGCTTTTATACCACGAGGAAAGTTTAGAAATGTTTAATTCCTTCTTTATTACTTCAAGAGCCTTCTTACAGTTTTGCAATGGGGTTTCGTTATTCTTCCCATTTAAATTGGATCCAATACCTATATATATCAATGTGCAACTTTAAAAAATTAAATTAACTTTTTTTGTATTTTCCATTCTTTTTCTTTTTTTATTTGCCTTTTATCGTATTTCTTTTTTCCCTCACCTATCGCTATTAACAATTTAGCAAAACCTTTTGAAGTAAAATAAATTCTTAAAGGAACTAATGTGGTTCCTCTTTTATTTATACTTCCTAACATTTTCTTTATCTCTTTTTTTTTAAATAATAGTTTTCTTGTTCTGCTAACTTCATGATTTAAAATACCAGAAGATAAATATTGGGGAATACTTGAGTTTTTTAAATAAATTTCTCCGTTTTCTTGGCTAATAAACGCATGCGAAATGTCAGCACGATTATTTCTTAATGATTTAACCTCGCTTCCTTTCAAAACAATCCCTGCCTCAAACTTATCGCCAATTTTATAATCGTAACCTGCGCGTCGATTTGTTGCTATAGAATTATTTTTTTTCTTTAACATTTATTTTTTCATTGGTTTAATTTTTAAATTAGCTAAAACAGCTTTAATTTCCTTTTTAGTATTAGAAGAAATACTTACTAAAGGCAATCTAAGTTCGTTTAAACATATTTTTAAAAGCGAAGCGGCATATTTTACAGGGCCAGGACTTGTTTCTAAAAAAAGTGCGTTATGTAAAGGAAAAAGTAATGAATTTATAGATTGAACTTTTTTTAATTCACCTTTTTGCCATGCTTTATGAAGATCTGAACACATTTTTGGGGCAATATTTGCTGTAACTGAAATGCATCCTTGACCTCCTTGAGATAAAAATGGCACAATAGTTCCATCTTCACCAGAAATCTGACAAAAATTCTTAGTAATATTTTTAGCGGTTAATAAAGGCCTTGTAAGATCGTTAGAAGAATCTTTTACTCCTATTATATTTTTTAATTTTGCTAATTTTGTCATTGTTTCAATATTAATATCGACAACACTTCTTCCTGGAATGTTGTAAATAATTATAGGTAAATCGCAACTATCATTAATAGATTTAAAATGTTGATACAGACCTTCTTGAGTAGGTTTGTTGTAGTAAGGAGTTACAACTAAAGCTGCATCTGCGCCAGATTCTTTTGAAAACTTAGTTAGGCTTATAGCCTCATCTGTTGAATTTGAACCAGTTCCAGCAATTACAGGAACCCTTTTATTGGCTGCTTCAACACATAAGTCTATTACTCTTTCATGTTCTTGATGCGTCAATGTAGGGGATTCGCCCGTTGTTCCACAAGGAACAAGGCCATGTGACCCTTGTTTTATTTGCCATTCAACAAAGTCTTGAAAAGCTTTTTCATCTATTTCACCATTTTTTAATGGTGTTATTAATGCAGTTATTGATCCTTTAAACATTTAATAAAATATAAAATATTATAAGATATAGAGTTTTATTTAGTTTCATTTAGTATAAAAACAAATTAAAAAATGTTCAAAAACGTTTTACTATTTTTTTCCATATTATTATTTTTTTTTTCAACATCTGAACTTAAAAGTTTAACAAAAAATCAAGTTTTAGAAATAAAACAAAAAGTTAATATTGTTAGTTCAATTGTAACAAAATCTAGAATTAAAAAATCTAAATTTAATATTGAAAAGTACAAAAAATCTAAAGTTGTTTTTAATGCAATTAAAAAAAAGAGATGGAATGAAGCAAATAAATTAGCAAAAAATAATGAGGTTCTTATAAAAATAGTAGATTGGCACTTTTTAAAACAAAATAACAGTTCAAAATTCTTCTCAAAAACAAATAATTTTATTAAAGAAAATCCTGATTGGCCTCAAAAAAAACTTTTTAGAAAAAAAATAGAATTGTTCATTGATAACAATTTATCTAATAAAGAGATTATTCGATTCTTTGAAGAAAATCCTCCTTTAAGCACAAAAGGAGCGGTAAATTATATAGATGCTTTAAGAAAAGAAAATGGAATGGATAGTGTTAAAGATATTGCAAGAAAAACTTGGATTGAAAGAAAATTTACCAAAAGACAAAGCAAGGACTTCTATAAAAAATATAAAAATATTTTAAGGGTACAAGACCATATTGAAAGAATTGAAAAATTAACATGGATTGGAAGAAGTTATGAAGCAAGAAGAATGTTGCCTTTAGTCAGCAAGAATAAAAGAAACTTATATAATGCAAAAATTATTCTAAGAAGAAGAGCTGGAAACGCCGATCATGCTGTTTCTTTAATAAACAAAGAACTATTAAGTGATCCAGGAATAATATACGAAAGATTAAGATGGCGAAGAAAAAGTAAATTATATAAAACAGCTTTTGAACTAATAGATCCATTACCTAATAATTTGAAATACGAAAAAAAATGGTGGCTTGAAATTTCGATTATAGTAAGAAAATTAATTGAAAATA